>Ga0308163_10001534_pt1 | contig 24602 bp, 20 predicted proteins | sample PhyTR1_FD_201037 | JGI IMG/M metagenome (GOLD analysis project Ga0308163, IMG submission 201037) | Phyllosphere microbial communities from UC Gill Tract Community Farm, Albany, California, United States - DLSLT.R1 | ecosystem: Host-associated > Plants > Phyllosphere > Unclassified | place: USA... | reverse complement strand
ACGCCTGGCGCGCGGACATAGCCTGCGCTGGCCGTGGTGACAGTAGACATGGGGTTGACCTTATTGGTAATTTTGATAACGCAGACTATAGCGGCTATGCCAACTGACTGTCGCATCGTTGAGCACGGCGCGAATCGCGTGTTGTCGTTATACCAATCGCCTGCTCGCACATCGATGGTGAAGAAGATGTTCGCTGACAGCACCGGCCCTCAGTGAAGCCGTTTCGCCGCCAGTGCGATTCGGTACGTGGCGCATGCGCCATCGGACGTCAAACGGTGGTCGATCTCGACCGACAGCAAGGGCCGCGTGGATGCACCTGACCCAGCCAGGGTCTCCGCCTGCATCTGCGCCTTCCCAGCAGCGCAGACATAGCGCAGGGGTCGCGCCACCGGCCAGTCGGTGCAGGATTGCAGCCGGGCGTTGCGCGTGAATACCTGGAACACCAGCGGCAGCACGACGAAACGCTGCGCTGTCGCCGCTGCCTGCGCGGCATCGCACCACAGTTCGGCGCCATCCGGCGTATGGCGCAGCAGCAATCCTTCGCGCAGCATCAGCGCTGTCGTCTCAAGACTGGGGATGAAGCGCAGATCCATGGTCCTGCCCGCCAAATGCGCGTGGCTGACCACGATGGCCAGCAGGGGCCGGTACCTGGCCATCGCCTTACAGAGCCCGAAGGGAAAGGCAGCGTGGCAGGTGTTGCTGCAGCGCCGCCACGCAGCGCGCGGCCATCTGCTCCTGTTCGCCAATGGCGTTGTCGCTGCCCGGGTCAGTGCCATGGGCGCGGTCGAACTGCGCATACCACAGCACTGTCCCTCCTGTCCCGTGGCGCAGGATCAGGGACACCCGCAGCAGCAGAGCGTCCTGGCGAACGGCGCCCTCGAGCAGGTAGAGGGCGCGGGGAGAATCGTCTGGCGGCGCCGCGCGGTCACCGCTTGCCACGCTGAGCGAGTGCACTTCACGGTACAGGCAAAAACCCAGTTCGTCATTCAGGCCTGCAGTGAAGTGCACGGCCTGCGCGTCGCCGCACAGGCAGATGAGTGGGCTGAACAGCAACAGCGGCGCGGCCACGATGCCGGTGCGGCCTGCCGTCCCGTTGTCGGCCAGTGCGATGCGGGCGTGATAACGGCCTTGTGGCACCGTGATGCGCAAGGTGTCGGCGGCGCCCTCGTCCGCGTAATACGCCGTCAGGCGCAGTCGCAGGCGTCCCGCCTGAACCCGGACAATGGGATCGTCTGCGGGGAGATACGATGCGGGATCGCGACCGAATACGGCAACGCCGATCTCATGTTCCGGCGGTGACGCAGCGGTGTCAGCGCACATCAGCGCGCGCTCGACCAGATAGGCGAGCAGCGCCGTGCAGCGGCGCGCCTTGGCAAATCGCCTGCTCGTCAGTACACGCTGCAACGCCTCACGGACGGCGTCATCCGAGCATGGCCGGGGCGCATTACCCACGGCCGGCGCGCCGGTAATGAGTGCCAATGCGGGGGGATTCATCGTGCTCTCCTGAAGCGCGCATCATACGCACGGTATCGACCTATCCTATGGCAATGCCGGTGTTGCCGCCTTCCGGTTACCTTCCCGCACCTGCCGACACGGCAAGTCATTGATTCGGGTGATCAAAGCTGGCCGTTGCACCCTGCCCGCTCCCGCGCCGCCAGCCGGCGGCCCGGCGCCTCACCAGATAACCGCTTGCAGAGCAACTGAAAGATTGTCAGGTTTACAAAACCATCTTTCACGTGAGATATTTACAGCAGACAAGTCGGTCGGCTCTGTCCCGCTTGCCCCAGCCGACCGGGCCGCGCTTTACCCGCCCCCCAGGGAGTGATCTTGAACTACGCATCACCACCGGAATTACGTGCGCTGCGCGAGGGCAATCCGCTGATTGACGGCGGCCGCTTTTTGCTTGGCGACTGGACAATCGATGTGGCCACGCACCGGATCATGCGCGGCGACCATGTGATCGCGCTGGAGCCGCGGCCGATGGCCGTGCTGGCCGAACTGTGCCGTCGTAGCGGCGAGGTCGTTGCTGCCGATACCCTGCTCGATGCCTGCTGGCCAGGCCAGGTGCAGGGCGACAACCAGGTGCACAAGGTGATTGCCGGCCTGCGCCGGGCGCTGCAGGACGCGGCTGCCAGCCCCCGCTACATCGAGACGATCCGCAAGCAGGGCTACCGGATGATCGCCCCGATCCGCGTATTGTCCGATGGCGGACCGCGCAGTCTGAGCGGCGGGTGGTGTGGGGCGTCGCCGTTTCGGGGACTGGAACCGTTCGGCACGGAACATGCGGCCGTGTATTTCGGCCGTGATGACGCCGTCAAGCAACTGCATCAGCGTCTCGGTGAGCAGCAGACGCGGGGCCATGCGCTGGTGGTGCTGCTGGGTCCCAGCGGTTCCGGCAAGACATCGCTGGTGCGGGCCGGCCTCATTCCCGCCTTGCTCGCCGCGCCCGCGCCGGGCGATGTGCGGGTGCGGGCTTGCACCGCAACGGTGCTGGACCTGGGTGCGCTCGACGCGACCGGTCCCTGGCAAGCACTGGCGGGCGCCCTGCTCGATTGGGAGATCGAGAATGTCGCGCTGCTGTCGGGCCACAGCATTGCCTCACTGGCGGCGCTGCTGCGCGCCGAGCCGGATGAGGTGCTGCGGCTGCTGCGGATCGGTTTGCAGGCACGGCGCGCCGGCAACCAGGGCCTGCCGCTACTGGTCCTGGATCGCCTCGAGGGCCTGTTCGGCGCGGCCATGGCGGCGGGCCTGCAGGATTTTCTCGACTGTATCGAGAGGCTCGTACGCAGCAGCCTGGTGCTGGTGCTGGCCGTGTGCCGCAACGATTTCTATCCCGGCCTGTCGTCTCACCGCCTGTTCATGCACGACAAGGAGCACGGCGCGCAGATGGACCTGGCCCCGCCCGACGCCCAGGCGATCATGCAGATGATCCGCCTGCCCGCGCGCGCGGCCAACCTCACTTATGGCAGCGATGCGAGCAGCCTGAACCGGCTTGATGATCGCCTGTGCGCCGATGCAATGCAGGCCGGCGACGCCTTGCCGCTGCTGCAGTACACGCTGCAGGCACTGTACCTGGCGCGTGCGCCGGGCGACGAACTGACCTGGGCCGCCTACGATGCACTGGGCGGTCTGGAAGGCGCCATCGGCAGCCGGGCCGAGGCGATCCTGGCAGCCTTGCCGGGCGCACAGCAAGCGGCGCTGACGAGCCTGCTGCCGCGCCTGGTGACCCTGTCGGCCGACGACGCATCGCCCAGCAGCCGCTCGGTCCCCGGCGCCAGTCTTGCCGACGTGCACGAGCGGGCACTGGTCGACGCGCTGATCGAGGCACGCCTGCTGGTGGCCGACCGCCTCGGCGGCGGCGAAATCGGCTTTCGTGTCGCGCACGAAGCGTTGCTGCGCCGCTGGCCACGGGTCACTGCGTGGGTCGCGCAGCACCGGGCAACGCTGACCGCCCGCGCCGAGCTGGGACCGTGGGTACGCCGCTGGCTGGACAGTGGCCGCGCCAGGGCATGCCTGTTGCCGCGGGTGCCGTTGCTGTGGCAATCACGGGATGCCGTGCGCGCCGCGCCGCAACTGTTCGGGCGCGACGAGCACGACTTCGTGACGCGTTCCCAGGCACGGCTCACGGCGCTGGCGCGCTGGCGCGTGGCCGCGCTGGTCGGCGCACTGGCGCTGGCGTTGACCGCCGGCCTGGCCGCCGTGCACAACGCGCGACTGGCCGACACCGTGACCACACGCGAACGCCAGAGCCGGCGCCTGACCACCTTCATGCTGGGTGAGCTTGCCGACCAGCTGCGGCCGATCGGCAAGCTCGATCTGCTCGGCAGCATCGGTGAACAAGGCTTGCAGGTGCTCAACCCGCAGGATGTCCGGGACGAGCTGCCGGCCGACACCCTGCAGCGCGCCAAAGCGCTCGTCGTGATCGGCGAAGTCAACAGCAGCCGCGGAACGCAGCAGCTGGCAATGGCCGGTACAGCGCTGACGCGTGCTTACGCCCTGCTCGCGGCCATGGGGCCGGCGCCCGGCATCGATCCTGGCGAGTACTACAAGACGCTGGGCGCCAGCGCATTCTGGCTGGGCCAGATCGCCTACGACGCCGGCCGGCTGGATGACGCCATGGTGCAGATGAACCGCTATCGCACGGCCAGCCAGGCCTGGCTGGCCGCTGCGCCGGCGCATCCCCAGCCCAGGGCCGAGCTGGGGTATGCGCTTGGCAGCCTGAGTTCGATTGCGATGCGGCGTGGCCGCTGGGCTGATGCACAGCATGGCTTCGAGGCGTCGCTCGCGCTCAAGCTGGCGGTGCTGGCCGACCATCCGGGTGATGTCGATGCGCAGGACGCGGTTGCCAGCGCGCGCGCCTGGCTGGGTCAGCTGGCGCATCTGAAAGGCGATTGCCGGCGCGCGCTGGCGCTCTACGACACCGCGCGCGGCGTGCAGCGGCAACTGCAACAGGCACGTCCTGGCGAAGCGGTGCGGCTGCGCGATCTGGGCGTCATCGAGAGCCGGCGCGCCGAAGCCTTGCAGGCATTGGGCCGGCCCCTTGACGCCATCGCGGCCAGGCAGGCGGGGGTGCACTGGATGCGCCAGGCGCTGGTCAGTGGCGCCAGCAACGCCTTCTGGCAAGCTGAAAGCCTGCTCGCCGACAGCGCCCTGCTGCTGGCGCAGGCGGATGCCGGGATGGCCACCGATGCCGGGCTGGCCGCAGTGCAGCGCCGCCTGGCGGATCACGGCCAGGCCGGCAAGGCCATGCGCGAGTGGCGCCAGAGCGCCGTGCAGGCGCGCCTCGTGCTCGCCGGGCAAGCGCTGCGGGCACGCGACTGGGCCAAGGGGCGCGCCGAGGCCAGCGCCGCAGCGCAGGATATCCGCAGCCTGATGGCGCAGTACCCCTATCTGTGGCAGGGCCGGGAGCTGCAGGCACGGGCCGCCATGCTGCTCCTGCAAGCGGACGCCGGTGCCTCCGGGACCTATCCGGCCGCGCAGTGCAAGGCGGCGCGCAGCGCCTTGCAGCCGGCCATCGACACCGGCCAGGCAGGATTCGTGCGCGAAGCCTGGCTGGTGGCACGTGCATGTGCAGGGGAAGGCGCCGTCACCGGCGCCGATGTACAAACGCTGACGCAAGGCGGCTACCGGCCGCAATCGCCAGCATTTCTTAACGCAGTTTCAACCAGGATCGCACCATGACAACAGCAGCGCCGGTCTCCATTGCCGCATCCGTGCCAGGCAGTGCCCCCATCTTCTTCGTGGTGCCCGTCATTCCCGATGATGGCAGTGTGGAAAACGTGTTCTATTACGCGCAGGCTGGCAGCGATCAATATTGGGAAAAGATCTCGCCCAAGGACCTCGACGCAAAGCGTGGCGGCGGCGATGCAAATGGCGTCATGCTGTTCCAGCCTGACATCGAGGCCATCCTGCAGCACACGCACCTGACGGGCGACCGGCTCGACCGAAGTGTCACGCTGTACGCGGGCGTGGCGCGCACGCTGTCGGTCACGGTCGATCCGCTGCCGAGCGCCTGCCTGTTCGACGCCAACCGGTTCATGGTCATCCCGGTGGCTCCCCACACCACGCGCGGCGTGATCCTCGTGTTCAGCAAGCAGTCGAGCGGCAAATCGCACGCGCCCGTGTTCGAGCTGATCGCCACCACGGATCCGGAAATCAAGAACGGCGTGGGCGCATAGGCCGGCGAGCAATTAACCAGAATCACCAGGGGCGCGCAACGCGGCGCCCCGCCAGTAGCACTGCGCACGGCTGCGCCAGATGATCAGCAGGGTCACGCACAGCAGCGCCGTGGCGGCCCAGGCAAACGACCCCGCGCCGAAGTGGCCCAGCAACATGCCGCCCACCACGCTGCCGGCGAAGATCGCGAGATTCCAGACCGTCGTCATCATCGACTGCGCCACGTCCTGGCCAGGGCCCGATGCATTCGACAGCGACGTCACGAACAAGGTCGCCGCCCCGCCGAACGCCAATCCCCAGATGGCAATTGCCACGTACACCACCGCCGGCGCGCCGGGCCACAGCGCCAGCATGACGCACGCCAGCAAGAACAGACCCGTGCTGGCCATGACAAGCTGGCGCAGCCAGCGATCGACCAGCGTCCCCACCAGCAGCAGGCTCAGCAACGCGGCACCACCGAACAGCGCGAGCAGGAAATCCACGCGCGGCGCCAGCCCGGCCAGCGTCACGAGCGGCGCGATATACGTGTACAGCAGGTTGTGCGTGACGACATACAGCAACAGCACCGCCAGCACGGTGCGCACGCCGGGCAACGCGAACACCTGCGCCACACTCTGGCGTTGTTGGCCGGGAATGGCGCGCAGCGCCGGCAGCCGCAGCACGATCCACAGCATCAGCAACGCGGCCAGCGCACTGAGCGCGCCGAACGCGATGCGCCAGCCAACGAGGTTGCCGACATAGGTGCCGAGCGGGATGCCGACCGTCAGCGCCAGCGGCGTGCCCGCCATCGCAATGGCGATCGCCCTGCCCTTGTGCTGCGGCGCGACCATGCGCGCCGCGTAGCCGACCAGCATGGCCCAGGCCAGGCCCGCCGCCACGCCGCCCAGAAACCGCGCGACAAAGATCAGCACCAGGCTGGTGGACAGCGCGGTGATCGTGTTGGCAATCACGAAGCCGGCCAGCGACGTGAGCAGCAAGGTGCGGCGGCCGACGCCTTGCGTGGCGGCCGCCAGCGGGATCGCGGCCAGTACCGAGCCCAGTGCGTAAATGCTGATCAGCTGCCCCATCACGGACTGCGAACTGTCCAGGCTGGCAGCAAGCTGCGGCAGCAGCCCGGCAGGCAGGACTTCGGTGAGGATGACGACAAAGCTGACCATCGTCAGCGCCAGCAGCGAGGTCAGTGGCAGCTTCGGGGCGGCGGGTTGATCACGGAGTTGGTCGGGGTGCGTCAAGGTATCTGGTGTCATGGGTAATGCAATGGCGAACGCCGCAGCGGCGGCGCATGGTTGACCCATGCACCGCTGCTGCGAACGCTGAGGAAAGTGAAAAGGTGCGGCCTGGCGAATCAGACGTCCAGATCGACCCGGCTGCCGCTGCGGTCGGACGCGATGATCGCGTCGATCACCGCATGCATGCTGACGGCATCAAGGAAGGTCGGCGCCAGCTGCGTGCCATCGCGTACGTCGCGGGCATACGCCGCATACAGATGGGCGAGCTCGGCCACGCTGCCGCCGAGGTCATGCGCCGGCAACCAGTCGTACTGCGCCGGCACGGACAGCGCCTGCAATGGCTGGGCATCGCCCCGCGCGCCTTCGATCAGATTGACCGATGGGCCGAAGCTGGTCGCATTGGTGATGCGCAGGTCGCCTTCAGTCCCCGTCAGGTCGATCTGCACGCCGGCGTTATTGCGCTTGCCCGCTTCGAGCTGCACGCTCAGCACAGCGCCGTTGGCGAAAGTACCGGTGACGAGCACCTGGTCGGGATTGGTGCGCGGTAGTGTCTCGCCGGTGTCGACAATGGTCACTTGCTGGATCTGGTTGGCCGTCAACGCACTCATCGTGCGCGGGAATCCGAAGTGCCTGAACAGGATGTCGAGGAAGTGCCCGCCGAAGACCGGCAGAAGATCCGAGAAATTCTCGGTCGGCACCGTATAGGCCAGATACCCCATGCGGCGCGCGCCGAACGCATCGACGCTGACATGCATCCGCACCGAACGCAGTTCGCCGATATAGCCTTCGGCCAGCAGATCGCTCATGTAGCGGTAGCTCGGCGACAGGCGGCGCTGCAGGCCGACCACATGCCGCACACCGGCTTGCTCGGCCAGCGCTGCCAGCTCGGCGGATACGGCAGTGCTGGTGGTCAGCGGCCATTCCGAATACACGTCCTTGCCGGCTGCGATGGCAGCGCGGATGGCCGCCTCGTGCTGCGGCGCCTGGTTCAGCACCAGCACCAGATCGACCTCGGGATGCTCGACGAGCGCCTGCAGCGACGTGACAGGATGGGCGATGCCATGACGGGCGGCGAGTGCCTGGGCCTTGTCGGCACTGCGGCTGTAGACAGCCGTCAGTTCGAACGCGGGCAACAGCGCCAGCGAGGGTATATGGCCATACTCGGCCCAGGTACCGGCACCGACGATGCCGACGCGGATTTTGTTGACGGACACTGCGGGAGTGGATGAAACGGTCATGCGAGGAACTCCCTTGAAACTGTTGGACCAGCGATTGCTGCATCCAGCATTTTAACGGGGGTGCGCTGATCGTGCTGCGGCCCAGACCGACCAGCAAAAAGCGGGGGTCAGGTCTGACATTCGGACACGAACTCTGCAGTCGGATAGTCCAAACCAGCTTGCATCGGGCCATTAGGATACTGAACTAGGCACCGTTAGAAGAAGTTAGGGCTGAGGTCGTGTCCGAATGTCAGACCTGACCCCGGCTGTGACCCCGGCTATGTTGCAACGCGAGCAGGCGCGTTGTTCGATTCATGCGCCACCAAAGAAAAAAGCCACCTTGCGGTGGCTTTTTTCATCATTCTTGGCGGAGACGGTGGGATTCGAACCCACGATACAGGTATAAGCCGTATGCATCCTTAGCAGGGATGTGCCTTCGGCCACTCGGCCACGTCTCCAATCAACTCCAACGTTTCCGTCAGCGCTGAGTGAAAGCATCTTAAGGGCTGGTGCTCATTTGGTCAAGAAAACACACCCAAAAAATTGCAATCTGGCTTAACTTTGTTCGAGATTAAACGACTTGTGCAGGGCGCGCACGGCCAGTTCCATGTATTTCTCATCGATCAGCACCGAGATCTTGATCTCCGACGTCGAGATCATCTGGATGTTGATGCCCTCTTCCGACAGCGTGCGGAACATGTCCGAGGCCACGCCGACGTGGCTGCGCATGCCCACGCCCACCGCCGACACCTTCGACACCTTGGCGTCGCCCACGATCTTGGCCGCGCCCAGGATGTCCTTCTGGTCTTCCAGCACTTTCATTGCCTGCACGTAGTCGTTGCGCGAGACCGTGAAGGTGAAGTCGGTCTTGCCGTCTACCGACTGGTTCTGGATGATCATGTCGACTTCGATATTGGCTTCGGCGATCGGGCCCAGGATGTGGAACGCGACGCCCGGCTTGTCCGGCACGCCCAGGACGGTGATCTTTGCTTCATCGCGATTGAAGGCGATGCCGGAGATGACGGCTTGTTCCATATTGCTTTCTTCCTCAAACGAAATCAGGGTGCCGGAGCTGGCTTCTTCGGCCAGGGGCATCAGGGGATCGGTCAGCGACGACAGCACGCGCGTCGGGACCTGGTAGTTGCCTGCAAACTCCACCGAACGGGTTTGCAGCACTTTCGAGCCCAGCGAAGCCAGCTCGAGCATTTCTTCGAAAGTGATCTTCGACAGGCGGCGCGCCTCGTCGACCACGCGCGGATCGGTGGTATAGACGCCGTCGACGTCGGTGTAGATCAGGCATTCGTCGGCCTTCAGCGCGGCCGCAATCGCCACCGCCGAAGTATCCGAACCGCCGCGGCCGAGGGTCGAGATATTGCCGTCCTCGTCCATGCCCTGGAAACCCGTGATGATGACGATCTTGCCGTTGTCCAGGTCGCGCAGCACGCGCGTATCGTCGATCGACTGGATGCGCGCCTTCGTGAACGACGAGTCGGTGCGGATGCCCGCCTGCCAGCCGGTGTACGAGACCGCGTCCTTGCCGATGGCCAGCAGCGCCATGGCCAGAAGACCCACGGACACTTGTTCGCCGGTCGAGGCGATCATGTCCAGTTCGCGTGGATCGGGCTGGTCCATGATCTGCTTGGCCAGACCGATCAGGCGATTGGTTTCGCCCGACATGGCGGACGGCACGACGACGATCTGGTGACCTGCGTCGTGCCACTTGGCCACACGGGCCGCGACATTCTTGATACGGTCCGTCGATCCCATCGACGTCCCGCCGTATTTGTGGACAATTAAAGCCATATCAGGAAGGGTTCCAGCTAGGGGTAAGGATCAAAAAGGGACCCTTACTCTAGCATGGTGCAGCGCGGCATCACAAGGCTCGTTGGCGTAAAAGCTATACGAAAAGAAAATAACCTAATGCGTTTTGCAACGAAGCCAGCAGGCTCCTTCAGCCAGCCTTCGGTTCCCAGCGCAATTCGATGCTGTCCTCGCCATCTTCGAGCACATGCGCGCAATCCATCCCGATGCCGGCAGCGAACAACAGCTCGCGGCCGCGGCTGACGGTAGGCAGGCGCTCGCGCTCCCAGGCCGGTACGCCCAGCGCCTGAAAATGCGCTTTCAGCCCGCGCGTGGGCCGGTTGGCCGCTGTCTTGAGGCGCTCGCCGCCCTTGCGAAAATCGATCATCAAGGGCAGCGCGCGCAGCCAGGCGGCGTCGAAGCCGCGTGCGGCCGGCACGAAATGCAGGACGCCACCGTAGGCCGGAAACACCAGCGACGCTTCGCCCTGCCAGCGGAAGCGCTGCCCTTCCTTGACGAAGATACCGAGATCGTCGGGGTCACGCATGCCCTCCAGTTCGGGCAGGTGCGGCGTCAGGAACAGCTTGCCTCGATGGCGGCGGATGTGGCAGTCGGGATGCGTGACCTTCAGCTGTGCATCGTCGCGCGCCGAGAACAATTGCCACACCATCTCGGCGAGCCATGCCGTCGACGGCATCGCCAGTCCCCGTACGGCAAACAGATGGCGCAGGCAATTGTCGATGCGGTCGGCGCTGAGCGCACCGAGCATCGACAGATCGACCGCATCGCCATCCAGGCACGCGGCCAGGTCTTGCGCCGCCAGTTCTTCGAGCATGCGCTGGGCCGACGCCACGTGTGCCGCGCCGCGCGCCAGACGTGCCTGGAAGCCAGGGAAGTTCGCAGCCAGTGCTGGCATCACCTGATGGCGCAGCGCATTGCGGGCATAGCGCGCATCCTGGTTGGATTCATCCTCGACCCAGCGCAAAGCGTGCGTTGCGGCGTAGGCCTCGAGCGCGGCGCGCGATTGCGTCAGCAGCGGGCGCGCCATCACGGTGACATCGTCGCCCAGCAGGTTCGGCGAACGGTTGGCCGCTTCCATGCCGGACAAGCCGGCCGGGCCGGAGCCGCGCAGCAATTGCAGCAGCACGGTTTCGGCCTGGTCGTCGAGGTGGTGGGCGGTCAGCAGCAGCGGCGCGCCATGCTCACGGCACATGGTGCCCAGCGCCGCATAGCGTGGGCGGCGTGCGGCGGCTTCCACGCCGGAACCGTCGACCGGGATCGTCACGCGGCGATGGTCGAATGGCACACCCAGCGCGGCGCAGCTGCGTTCGCAATGCACGAGCCAGGCATCGGCGTTCGGGCTCAGGCCGTGATGGACGTGGAAGGCAAATAAGGGGATCCCCTGCTGCGCGCACCAGGCGTGGGCCAGGTGCAGCAACACCATCGAATCGAGGCCGCCGCTGCAGGCGATCGCGATCGAGGTGGGTGTGTAGGTGGTGGACAGGCGCGCGAGCGCCTCATTGCATGCTGCCGGGACCGATCCGGCTGGATCGGTCCCGCGATTGGTTCTGCTCACTGTAGGGACTCGCTGCTTGAGACTCGCTGATTAAAACGCGCTGGTCAGGCTCACTCTTCGCGCGGCGGCGTTTCCTTGAACTTGCCATATGCCATCAGCTTGGCGTGACGGGCTTCGAGCAGGTCCTTGGTCTTCATGCCCTGGAACTGGCGCAGCGTGTCGGCCAGTGCGCGCTTGAGCAATTGCGCCATCTGTTTCGGGTCGCGATGCGCGCCGCCCAGTGGCTCGTTGACGATCTTGTCGACCAGGCCCATGGCCTTCAGGCGGTGTGCGGTCAGGCCCAGTGCATCCGCAGCATCGGCGGCCCGCTCGGACGTCTTCCACAGGATCGATGCGCAGCCTTCCGGCGAAATCACCGAGTAGGTCGCGTATTGCAGGATCAGCACGGCGTCGCCGACCGCGATGGCCAGTGCGCCGCCGGAACCGCCTTCACCGATGATGGTGGCAATCAGCGGCACCTTCAGTTCGGCCATCACGTACAGGTTGTGGCCGATGGCTTCGGACTGGCCGCGCTCTTCGGCTTCGATACCCGGGAATGCGCCCGGGGTGTCGACAAAAGTAAAAATCGGCAGGCCGAATTTTTCAGCCAGCTTCATCAGGCGCATGGCCTTGCGATAGCCTTCGGGTTTCGGCATGCCGAAGTTGCGCATCGCGCGCTCTTTGGTGTCGCGGCCCTTCTGGTGGCCGATGACCATGCAGGGCTGGCCGTTGAAGCGGGCCAGGCCGCCGATGATCGACTGGTCGTCGGCGAAGGTGCGGTCGCCGTGCAGTTCATGGAAATCGGTGAAGATTGCGTTCACATAGTCCATCGTGTACGGACGCTGCGGGTGACGTGAAATCTTCGACACTTGCCACGGAGTCAGCTTGGCATAGATGTCTTTGGTGAGCTGCTGGCTTTTCTTGTCCAGGCGATCGATCTCCTCGGAGATATCGACAGCGGAATCATCTTGTACGAACCGCAGCTCTTCAATCTTGGAATCGAGCTCGGCGATCGGCTGCTCGAAATCGAGGAAAGTTAATTTAGTCATTGTCACTCCGGGGTAATGTCTTGGCCGTGCTCTGTGGCTGCACGGCGGATCAGGGCGCTATTCTACCGTAAGCCGGTGGCGTGTCGGGCGGATCGGGGGCTCAGGCCCCAGGGGCGACCGGGTCCAGGCTGCGCCACAAATACCAGGTCGCCACCGTGCGCCAGGGTTCCCAGTTGGCCGACACCTCGCGCGCATCGCTGCGCGAAACAGGTTCGCCCGAGAAATAGTTTTGGCTAATGCCCTGGATCAGGCCGGGATCGTCCAGTGGCAGGACGTTCGGTCGCAGCAGATTAAATATCAAAAACATCTCGGCTGTCCAGCGGCTGATGCCGCGAATCCGGATCAGCTCGGCAATGACAGCCTCGTCATCCATTTCGGACCACAGGTCGGCGTGCACCCGCTTGGCCTTGAAGTGGTCGGCCAGGTCGAGGATGTATTCGGTCTTGCGCTTGGACAGCCCGCAGCCGGACAGCTGGACTGCGCCCAGCTTGATGATCTGGCTGGGCGCGAGCGTCGGGCAGACGGCCAGCAGCTTGCCCCAGGCCAGATCGGCCGCTTTCGGCGTGACTTGCTGGCCGACAATCGAGCGCGCGAGCGTCGTGAACGGGTCGGGCTGACCGCGCAGATGCAGGTCGCCGAACTGCGGGATCAGCTTGTTCATGATGCGGTCGCGTTGCATCAGTTCGCGCTTGGCCTCGGCCCAGTAGATCGGCACGGCGAGCGCATCGTGTGCCGGCGACGTGCCTGCCAATGCAGCCACGCTGCCCGACTTGTCCTTGTTCGCTGGCATTATGTACGGCGCCAGGTCGTTCCGTCGGCCTTGTCTTCCAGGACGATGCCCGCCTCCGTCAATCCCTTGCGGATGGCGTCGGCGCCAGCGAAGTCGCGCGCTGCCTTGGCGGCCGCGCGGCGTGCGATCGCATCGTGGATCGCTGCCTCATCCAGTGCGCCCTCGCCCGCATCGGGGCTACCCGCCTGCAGGAACGCCTGCGGCGACCGTTCGAGCAGGCCGAGCACGGCGGCGAGCGCCTTGAGCTGGCGCGCAGCGTCAATCGACCGGGTGCGGTTGACTTCGCCAGCCAGATCGAACAGTGCGGCTACCGCCAGCGGCGTATTGAAATCGTCGTCCATTGCGTCGCGCACGCGCCGGGCGTGGGCTTCATCCCAGTCGACGGCAACTGGCTCGTTGCCAAGCTCGATGCCATTCAACGCCGTGTACAGGCGCGTCAGCGCTGCCTTCGCGTCGTCGATATGCACGTCGGAATAATTGAGCGGGCTGCGGTAATGGGCGCGCAGAATGAAGAAGCGCACGACTTCAGCATCGTACTTCTTGAGGACGTCACGGATCGTGAAGAAATTGCCCAGCGACTTGGACATCTTTTCATTATCGACGCGCACGAACCCGTTGTGGATCCAGTAGTTGACCATCGGCGCGCCAAACGCGCCTTCGGACTGGGCGATCTCGTTTTCGTGGTGCGGAAACTGCAGATCGGCGCCGCCGCCATGGATGTCGAAGTGTTCGCCCAGCGTCGCGCACGACATGGCCGAGCATTCGATATGCCAGCCCGGCCGGCCCTGGCCCCACTGCGAATCCCATTTGGCTTCGGCGGGCTCGGATTCCTTCGCGGCTTTCCACAGCACGAAGTCGAGCGGATCGCGCTTGCCGGTGTTGACGTCGACGCGCTCGCCGGCGCGCAGATCGTCGAGCGATTTGCCCGACAGCTTGCCGTAGCCGTCGAAGCCGCGCACGGCGTAATTGACGTCGCCGTCGGCGGTTTGATAGGCCAGGCCTTTTTGTTCGAGCTTGCCGATGATCGACAGCATGTGCGGCACGTACTCGGTGGCGCGTGGTACGACCGTTGGAGGGAGGATGCCGAGCGCCGCCGTGTCCTCGTCCATGTACCCGACGAAGCGGCTCGTCAGCGCACCGATGGTTTCGCCATTCTCGACGGCGCGCTTGATGATCTTGTCGTCGATGTCGGTAATGTTGCGGACGTACTCGACCTCGTAGCCGGACGCGAGCAACCAGCGGTACACGACGTCGAACGCCATCATCATGCGGGCATGGCCAACGTGGCAGTAATCGTAGACAGTCATGCCGCAGACATACATGCCGACCTTGCCGGCGACTTTCGGGACGAAAACCTGCTTGTCACGCGCCAGCGTGTTGTAAATCTTGAGTTGGCTCATTGAATTTTCGGTTCGCACGAGGATGGCAAACGCTCGCCGGCGCCGCAACGACCATCCCGGCGCAGCATTGCATGCGCGCCAGCCGGACGGGTGCGGCGTGGGGTTCGCCTGGGGCCTCGGTGTTATTCTTATTTGATAGAATGGGACGTTGTTTGTAAGCGCTTCTCTTGTACGCTTCAAGGAAAGTATAGCATTGATAAAAACCCGGCTGGCCCCATACGGACCAGCTTTATTTTCGGGACAACCCTTGACAGCGCCACGTGCGCGGTCCATCAGAGGAAGCCAGATGTCATCGTCATTCACCCGCCGCTTCGCCCTGGTGCGCGTCGCCGGCGCCACCGCTGCCCTCGCCTGCGGCCTGCTGTTCTCCGGCAGCGCGCTGGCGGCCGACATGCCGCAGTATTCGATCAAGACCAGCATGGGCGAGATCGTCGTCGAACTCGATCAGGAGAAGGCGCCCAAGACGGTGGCCAACTTTGCGGCGTACGCCAAATCGAAGTCGTACAACGGCACGATCTTCCATCGCGTGATCGATGGCTTCATGATTCAGGGCGGCGGCATGAACGAAAAGTTCGAAGGCCGCAAGACGCTCAAACCCATCAAGAACGAATCGAACAACGGCCTGTCGAATCAGCCGTACACGATTTCGATGGCGCGCGAAGACAACCCTGACAGCGCCACCTCGCAGTGGTTCATCAACGTGGCCGACAATTCGGGCATCGACTTTCCCTTTGTCGGCGGCTCGGGCTACACCGTATTCGGCAAGGTGGTCAAGGGCCAGGAAACGGTCGACAAGATCAAGGCCGTCGTCGTCGACGACGTGCGCGGCATGCAGAACGTGCCGGTTGTGCCGATCAAGATTACGTCCGTGACGCTGCTCAAGGGCGACAAGCTAGTAAAATAACGGTTCCGCCGCGCCTGCATCCGGCGCGCACGCCCATCAACCAATGACAAGGACACCACATGACGACGATTCTCATCACCACCAACCAGGGCAACATCACCGCTGAACTGGACGCTGAAAAAGCACCGAAGACCGTTGCCAACTTCATCGACTACGTCAACAAGGGCCACTTCAGCAACACGATCTTCCACCGCGTGATCAAGGACTTCATGATCCAGGGCGGCGGTTTCGAGCCAGGCATGAAGCAAAAGCCGACCCCGGCCACCGTTGAAAACGAAGCCAAGAACGGCCTGAAGAACGACAAGTACACGCTGGCCATGGCCCGTACGTCGGATCCGCATTCGGCATCGGCCCAGTTCTTCATCAACACCAAGAACAATGCCTTCCTCGACTACCCGGGCCAGGATGGCTGGGGTTATGCCGTGTTCGGTAAAGTCACCGGCGGTCAGGAAGTTGTCGATGCGCTGAATAACGTCAAGACCAGCCGCGGCGGTATGCACTCCGACGTGCCGGTCGACCCAGTCATCATCGAGAAAATCGAAGTCCTGTAATGGGCGGCGCGCACCAGCCTCAGTCGTCGTCTTGAGTACGCCAATGACGCTGCCTGCGCGCCCGTTCGCGCTGTTCATCTCCGACCTGCATCTGCAGGTCTCGCACCCGCGCACGCTGGACGCCTTTTTGCACTTCCTGGCCGAGCGCGCGGTGCATGCCGAGCACCTGTACCTGCTCGGCGATATCTTCGAATACTGGGCCGGCGACGATGACGTTGCCGACCCGTTCCACCAGACCATCATTACGGCGATCCGCGCCGTCGCCGATGCCGGCGTGGCGGTCTACTGGATCGCGGGCAATCGCGACTTTCTCGTCGGGGCAGGCTTTGCGCACGCCGCGCATCTGACCCTGCTGCAGGAACCCCATGTCATCGAGGCTGGCACGCGCCGCATCGCGCTCGTGCATGGCGACGCGCAGTGCACGCTCGACACCAAATACATGGCGTTTCGCGCCCAGGTGCGCACCCCGGAATGGCAGGCGCAATTTCTCGGCATGCCGCTCGCGCAGCGCAAGGGCATCATCGCCGGACTGCGCGAAGGTTCGCGCGAAGCCCATACGGGCAAGTCGTACGAGACGATGGACGTCACGCCAGATGCGGTAGCCGATGTGTTTGCCTCGCTCGATGCCGACGTCATCATTCACGGGCACACGCACCGGCCTGCCGTGCATGCGCATGACGACAAGCTGCGCTACGTGCTGCCCGACTGGGAGCTCGACGAGGTTCCCGCCCGCGGCGGCTGGATCGCGTTGTACCCGGATGGCAGCCTCGTGCGCCACGACGTCGACGGCGCCATTCCTTAAGATCCTTCCATGCGCTACCCGCCGCGCATGATCTCGCGTCTGCATATTGACCTTTGCGCGACCACTGTTATACTCCACTACAACACCACTTCAACATACCACCATGAGGAGGCAGGCATGCGCATCACTGTGACGCCACACCGAACCACCACGGAGGCCCCCGATGACCGTCGGCTGGAACGATAAGACCCCGATTTACCGCCAGCTCAAGGAGCGCGTCGTCGGCATGATGCTCGACGGCGATCTCAAGGCTGGCGACGCCCTGCCCTCGGTGCGCCAGATCGCGGCCGACTATCAACTCAACCCAATCACCGTGTCGAAGGCCTATCAGGAACTGGTCGACGACAACCTGGTGGAAAAACGAAGGGGAATTGGCATGTATGTCACCGAAGGCGCCAGCGAGAAACTGCTGGCCAGCGAGCGGGAACGTTTCATCAGTGAAGAGTGGCCGGCGATGCTCGAGCGCATCCGCCGCCTGGGCCTGGACGTCAAAGAGCTGCTGACCAACGCGGACCCCGGAGGTGCCGCATGAGCGCCGTCATTTCCGCGCGGGGCTTGAGCAAGCGCTACGGCAAGCGGGTCGCCGTCGACAGCATCGACATCGAGATCGCCGCCGGCCGCATCGTCGGCCTGATCGGCCCCAACGGTTCGGGCAAGACAACGACGCTCAAGGCGGCCCTGGGTCTGATCCAGTGCGAAGGCGAGCTGTCGGTACTGGGCCTCGATCCGCGCACCCAGCGCGATGAGCTGATGAAGGATGTCTGCTTCATCGCCGACGTCGCCATCCTGCCGCGCTGGCTGCGTGTGAAGGATGCGGTCGACTTCGTGGCCGGCGTGCATCCGCGCTTCGACCGCAGCAAGGCCGAGCGCTATCTCGCCAACACCAGGCTGACGCCGACGATGAAGGTCAAGGAAATGTCCAAGGGCATGATCGTGCAACTGCACCTGGCGCTCGTGATGGCGATTGACGCGAAGCTGCTCGTGCTGGACGAGCCAACGCTGGGCCTGGACATCATCTACCGCAAGACGTTCTACCAGAACCTGCTCGAAGACTATTTTGACGAGAACAAGACGATCGTCATCACGACGCACCAGGTCGAGGAAGTCGAGCACATCCTGACCGACCTGCTGTTCATCCGCGACGGCAAGATCGCGCTGGCCGCCTCGATGGAAGAGATCGGCGAGCGCTACGTCGAAGTGATGGTGGGCAGCGACAAGGTGGCGGCTGCCAGGGCGCTGCAACCGATCGACGAGCGCACCGTGTTCGGCAAATCCGTGATGCTGTTCGACGCACTGCGCGCCGGCGGCCTGTCCCGCACCCAACTGGCTGCACTCGGCGAGGTTCGCAATCCGAGCGTGGCCGACCTGTTCGTCGCTACCATGAAAGGGACCTACGCATGACTACGCCAATGAGCACCATGAAATGGCTGATCCGGCGCGAACTGTGGGAACACAAGGGCGCCTTCTTCTGGGCGCCGCTGGTCGTGGCTGCCATGATCGTGCTGCTGTTCGGTGGCGGCTTCCTGTACGCCATCATCGCCAACCCATCGTTCCACATGCAGGTCAGCGGCGAACAGGTCATGACGGTCAACGGTTTGCCGCCCGCGGTGCTGAGCAAGCTGGCCACGGCCGCCGCGTCGAGCTACCTGGTGATCACCGCGCCGCTGTTCTTCGTGCTGCCGGTGGTCGTGTTCTTCTACTGCATGGCAGCGCTGTACGACGACCGGCGCGACCGCAGCATCCTGTTCTGGAAGTCGCTGCCGATGTCCGATGCGCAGACCGTGCTGTCGAAGGTTGCGACGGCGCTGCTCGTTGCGCCACTGGCGACGATCGCGATCGGCATTGCTGCCTCGCTGATCCTGCTGGTGATCGGCCTGCTGGGCGGCGCCATCAAGGGCATCAATCTGATCGCACCGGTGCTCGCCAATCTCGACTTTTATCTGGCGCCGGTGTATCTGATCAGCTTCCTGCCGCTGTACATCCTGTGGGCGCTGCCGACAGTGGGCTGGCTGCTGCTGGTGTCGAGCTGGGCGAAGTCGCGCGTGTTCCTGTGGGCCGTCGGCGCGCCGCTTGTGGCCCTGGCGATCCTGGCCTGGTTCGATTTCCTGGCCGGACGTTTTGCCGGGGTGTCGATGAACGTCAAGTGGTTCGGCGAAGAGATCGTGGCACGGGTGCTGCTGGGCGTGTTCCCCGGGATCTGGTTCGGCGAAGTCAATGGCGCGGCGCTGGCGCAGCAGCAACAGGCCGGGCTGGATGGGCCTCTGCTGTTGGGCACGTCGTATGCCACGCTGCTCACGCCGGGTGTCTGGATTGCGGCGGCCGCTGGCTGCGCGATGATCTACGGCGCGATTCGCCTGCGCCGCTGGCGTGACGAGGGGTAAGCGCGATGCGACTTCATGTCATCTTGATGCTTGGCATGCTGGTGGCAATGAACACCGGCGCCAGCGCTGCCGACACGCCGCCGGACAGTCCCGAGACTATCCATATCAACGCGATCCGCAAGCCGGAAGTGCGCAAGTACACGGCGATCGTCGCGGGCCTGGATGCCTTCGAGCGCCACCACCGCATGGCGCCAAACGCCGAGGTCCTGCGCTTTCGGGTCGAGCGCCGTGCCTGGACCGACAAGACGCCCAAGCCGGGTGAGGCGCCACTGGCGCTGCGCCTGGAGGGCAAGGACGGCTTCGTGCTGCCGCTGACGCTGAATGATGCGGTTGAGACGATCGTGCCGCGCAGCAGCGCCGCTTTGGCGGCGGACAGCGAACTGGTGCTCAATCGCAAACGACGCATGGTCCGCGTGACCCCGCTGGTGCGCTCGCCCGGCCTGCCAGAGAACGTGCGGCGATTGGGCGACCTGCGGCTTGAATGCCACGTGATGGTCGCGATCGGCAAGGAGGAGCTCGGCCTGATGCGCACGCTGTTCGTCAACAGCGTGTTGCTGACGCCTGACTGGTGCAGCTTTTTCAATGCCGAGCGCGACGGCCTTCAATTCGACACGCCAGAGCGCCTCGCACGTGCCACCTTGCATGAAGGTGATCGCACGAAGGACTTGCCAGTGGAAGGGCGCAGCTTTCGCACCCCAATGAACGATCCGGACTGGAGCGACGATGCGCTGATCGAACTGGCGTTCGAGCCCGTTACTGGAACTGCTGGCGAAACGCCTCGAACTGGCCCCTGAGGTCCTCCATCTCGCCGCGCAGCGCGGCGACTTCTTCTTCGAGCTGCGCGATGCGGCCACCCTGCGTCAGGTTGCTCGCGCTGCTGGACGTCTGCTCGCTGCCGGCGACGATGGTGATTTCGCCGCCCAGCAGCTGGCCATAGCGCGATTCCTTGGTGCCCGGCGCGCGCTCGAGTTTCACGACCAGCGGCGGGTATTTGTCGATCAGGAATTGCAGCGCCGTTTCGACATCGGCCACGGTCTTGAATTCGTGCAGGCGCCCGCTGCGGGTGCGGATTTCGCCGGCGGTCTGCAAGCCGCGCAGCATCAGGATCGTGAGCACGGCGAGTTTATCCTGCTCGAGCGTCCACTTGATGCGCATGCGGTGCTCGTACTTGACCACGCGTGCGCCGGCCTGCGAAATGGCGTTCACGAGCTTGCGTTCGGCCAGGCGCTGCAGCGTATCGAGCACGACCGCTTCGCTGATCTGCATGACCGGATCGCGGCTCGATAACTGGTTGCAGCCATTGACGATCGCGTTGAGCGACATCGGATAATTATCGGGCGTCAGGCCTTCTTTTTCGGCCAGCACGGCCAGCACGCGCAGCTCGACCGGGTCGAGTACCGCCACCATTTCATTCGTCATGCGTTTCCTTGTTATGCCAAACGGTTCAGTTATTTGAACCGAGTTTACCACCGTCATTGGCGCGCAGGATGGCCTGGCGTGCTTCGTCGCCGATTCAGGAAGAGCGTTGCTGGAGGGAGTTTGCTGCTGCGGAGAGATGAAACTGCCCGGATTGCTGCGAGCGCAGCGATCCGGGCATGAAGAACAATCAGCTGTCGCGGCCGATACGCTGGCGGCGTGCTTCGTACAGGCAAACGCCCGAGGCCACCGACACGTTCAGGCTTTCGACCGAACCGAACATCGGGATGCTGACCAGCACATCGCAAGTCTCGCGCGTCAGGCGGCGCATGCCCTCGCCTTCCGAACCCATGACCAGTGCGGCCGGGCCCGAGAAGTCGGCTTCATACAGCCCCTTGTCGGCGTCGTCCGTGGTGCCGATCAGGAGGATGTCGCGTTCCTTCAGCTCGCGCATCGTGCGCGCCAGGTTAGTCACCGTGATGTACGGGACCGTCTCGGCGGCGCCGCTGGCGACCTTGGCGGCGGTGGCGTTCAGGCCGACCGCACGGTCCTTCGGCACGATGACCGCGTGCGCGCCGACACCGTCGGCCACACGCAGGCAGGCACCCAGGTTGTGCGGATCGGTAATGCCGTCCAGGATCAGCAGCAATGGCGGACCTTCGATGGCGTCGAGCAGCTCATCGAGATTGCGCGCCAGCGCGAGCTGGCTGGCAAACGCGATCACGCCCTGGTGACGGCGGGTGCCGGTGATCTTGTCGAGGCGCGCTGCCTCGACGGGCATCACGCGCACGCCGGCCGCCTTGGCGTTGGAGATCAGGTCCTTCATGCGGCCGTCGTTACGCTCGGCATCGACGAAGATTTCTTCCACTGACTGCGACTCGTGACGCAGTCGCGATGTCACGGCGTGGAAGCCGAAAATCATTTTATTTTTCATTTGCTACTTTTCGAATACTTTCAGGGACTTACTTCTTGCTGGTTTTGGCTGCGGTCTTTGCTGCAGTCTTCACGGCGGTTTTGGCTGCAGCTTTGGCCGGGGCCTTGACAGCCTTCGGCGCGGCCGGCTCAGCGACAGCCTTGGCTGCAGCCTTGCGTGGTGCTGCGGCTGCCTTTTTGGCTGGCGCTTTGTCGGCGACTGCCTTGGCCGGGGCCTTGACTGCTGCTGCCTTGGCCGGCGCCTTGACAGCGACGGTTTCGACCGGAACCTTGACTGCTGCTGACTTGGCTGGTGCCTTGACCGCTGCCTTTTTTGCTGGTGCCTTGACCGCTGTTGCTTTGGCCGGTGCATCAACTGGTGCTGCCTCAACTGGCGCTTTCACGGCAGCCGTCTTGGGAGCAGCCTTCTTGGCTGGTGCCTTGACCGCTGGCGCTGCCACGACTGGTGCAGCTGCAACTGGTGCTGCTGCAGCTGGCGCCGCAACGGCTGGCGCTTTCGCGACCGCTTTCTTTGCTGCAGCTTTCACTGGCTTGGCGTCGGCAACCGGCGCTGGCGCAGGGGCTGGTGCAGCCGCGACCACGTCGTTGACGACGGCCTTGGCTGCACGTGGCTTGCGCGCTGGCGCTGGGGCCGCGACTGCTTCGGCAGGCTTTGGCTGCGCCACCGGTGCTGGTGCTGCTGCAACCGGTGCTGGTGCTGGTGCTGCAACAGGTGCCGGTGCTGGCTTCTGCGCCTGCACTGGCGCTGGCGCCGGCTTCGCTGCCTGCACTGGTGCCTGTGGCGTCGCTGTCGTCATTGGTGCCGCTGCTGCTGCCGCAGCGCGCTCGGCCGCCTTGGCCTTCTGACGGGCTTTGCGCGATTTCGGCTTGGCCTGTTGCGGCTCGATGCCATCCTGACCAAGCGGACGTGCAATCTCGAGTGGCGACTGCTGTGGACGGCCTTGATCGTTATTGCCGCCGTTGTTGCCTGGCTTCGGCCCACGCGAACGACCACCGCGCGAACGCTTGCCGTTACCGCCGTTGTTGTTACCGTTACCGCCGTTGTTGTTGCTGTTGCCACCGTTGTGATTGCCGTTGTTGCCACCACCACCATTGCCGCCATTGTTCTGACGACCATCGTTCGTGCGTGGCTCGTTGCTGCGCTGTTCCTTGTTGCGGCCACCCTGATTGCGCTCGCGCCCGGCATCGTCGCCCGACGACTCGGCGCCAGGCGCGGACGCCAGCGTCAGGTCGATCTTGCGCGATTCCAGATCGACGCGTGCAACCTTGACGGTCACCTTGTCGGTCAGGCCATAGCTCTGGCCGGTACGCTCGCCACGCAGCACGTGGCGCGCTTCGTCGTACTGGAAGTAATCGGCGCCCAGCTCGGTGACGTGCACCAGGCCTTCGACGAACAGCTCATCGAGCTGCACGAAGATGCCGAAGGTGGTCACGCCAGCGATCGTGCCGGTGTACTCTTCGCCGATCTTGTCCTGCATGAAGAAGCACTTGAGCCAGTTCTCGACGTCGCGCGACGCTTCGTCGGCGCGGCGTTCGTTGGCCGAGCAGTGCACACCCAGGGCGTCCCAGATGGTCAGGTCTTTTTCGTTCTTCGGCGCCTTGCCGTCGGCCTTGTCTTTCGCGGCCTGCTTGCGGGCCGAGTTCGACTGCGTCGTGTTCAGCTTGGCGAGATCGATGCCCTTCGGCTCGTACTTCTTGCCAAGCAGGATCGCCTTGATCGCGCGGTGCGTCAGCAGATCGGGGTAGCGGCGAATCGGGCTGGTGAAGTGCGCGTAGGCCTCGAATGCCAGGCCGAAGTGGCCGACGTTGTCCGGGCTGTAGACGGCTTGCTGCATCGAGCGCAGCATCATCGTCTGCAGCAGTTGCGCATCCGGACGCTCCTTGATCTGCTGCATCACGGCGGCGTAGTCGCGCGCGCTCGGCTTGTTGCCGCCGGCCAGGTTCAGGCCCACCTGCTTGAGGAAGGTGCGCAGCTGGTTCAGCTTTTCTTCGGTCGGCGTCGCGTGAATGCGGAACGTGCCCGGGTGCTTGTGGCGCAGCAGGAAATCAGCAGCGCACACGTTGGCCGACAGCATGCACTCTTCGATCAGGCGGTGCGCATCGTTGCGGGTGCGCGGAATGATCTTTTCGATCTTGCCCAGCGCATTGCAGACGATATAGGTTTCGGTGGTCTCGAAGTCGATCGCACCGCGTTCCTGGCGTGCCTTGAGCAGCGCGCGGAACACCTGGTTCAGGTGTTGCAGATGCGGCACGATGCCCGGACGCTTCTGGGCTTGTTCGCCGTTGGCGTCAGCCAGGATGTCGGCCACTTCGTTATAGGTCATGCGCGCAGCCGAGTGCATCACGGCCGGGTAGAACTGGTACGCAGTGACTTCGCCATCCTGCGAGACCACCATGTCGCACACCAGCGTGCAGCGGTCGACTGCCGGGTTCAGCGAGCACAGGCCGTTCGACAGCTTCTCGGGCAGCATCGGGATCACGCGGCGCGGGAAGTAGACCGACGTCGAGCGTTCGATCGCGTCAGCGTCGAGCGAGTCGTTCGGCTTGACGTAATGGCTGACGTCGGCGATCGCGACCAGCAGGCGGAACCCGTTCACGCCCTTGATGGTCACGGGTTCGCAGTAGACGGCATCGTCGAAGTCGCGTGCGTCTTCGCCGTCGATCGTCACCAGTGGCACGTCGCGCAGATCCACGCGGTCGGCCAGATCGGCATCGATGACTTCGTTTGGCAGGCGCCCTGCCTGCTTGAGCGCGGCCGGCGAGAAGATGTGTGGCACGCCGAATTTGCGCACGGCGATTTCGATTTCCATGCCCGGGTCATCGAGCTCACCGAGCACTTCGACGATGCGGCCGGTCGGCTTCTGGAAGCGGCCTGGCTGCTCCAGCAGTTCGACACTGA
>Ga0308163_10001532_pt1 | contig 24621 bp, 19 predicted proteins | sample PhyTR1_FD_201037 | JGI IMG/M metagenome (GOLD analysis project Ga0308163, IMG submission 201037) | Phyllosphere microbial communities from UC Gill Tract Community Farm, Albany, California, United States - DLSLT.R1 | ecosystem: Host-associated > Plants > Phyllosphere > Unclassified | place: USA... | reverse complement strand
TCAGGGCTTTCGTGGCGTGGCATCGCGCTACTTGCCGAATTATCTGGGATGGCGCTGGGCGCTGGACGGTGAGCGGGTCACGTTGCCAGAACAATTGCTCCGCATTGCTATCAGTGTCATCAACAGATAACGCTGACTGCGCCTTTTTATTCAGTGCACCGGCTTCTTCTCGTCCTGCACCAGCACGAACGGGCTCACGACGGATGCCCACAGCGTCGCATCCGTCGCCAGCCAGGCTTGCGCCTGGTCGTCGCTGACCTTGGCCACCTGGCCATCGGTCATCCAGCGCGTGATGCTGTCACGGTCGTCATGCGCGATGCGCAGCGCGACATCGATCAGGTCCAGCGTGCCTGACACCCACACCACGCTGCCGCTGGCGAAGTGGCGCTGGAGTTCGGTCCAGGCGACGCGGCCGGTCTCGCGGTTGATCTTGTCGTGCAGTTCGGTGTCGTTCTCGGGTTTGGTCTTCATGTGCATGGCCGTCTGGTCAAAGAATCTCGACCGCAGGTTGCGGCGAACCCGCCCATGTTAACCGATAGGTGTGCGCCTTGCGCACGTTGCCCACCAGCGCCGGGCGGAAGCACGCCAGGCAGGTGCCGCCGGGATCGCGCACGCTGGGGAAGATCACGCCAAGCGAACCGGCATCCAGCAACGCGTTGGCCAGCGCCTGCGACGCCACGTAGCTGGCCGGATCGAGGCAGTCTTCATACGCCGCGATGCCGCGCAGATCGTGGAAGGTCGCGCTGAAGTCGGCCAGCAGGCACTGGTAGCTGACGCTGTCATCGAAACGGTTGATTTCGGCGTATTCAACGGTCTTGTGGAAGATGACTTCGGCCAGCGACGTGGCCGCGTCGAAGCCGCTGTACCAGGCGCCACGCTCGCCATCGTTGAAGCGGCTGCCTTCCGGGCGCGCATACGTGAACGCGGCGTTGATGATGCGAAAGTTCGGCACGCCAAACACCAGTTCGTCCATGCCGATGCCTGGCGCCTGGCCGGATTCGGCGCGCAGGCGTTCATTGGTGGCGTTATCGAGGTCGAACAGGTCGCGTAGCGCATCGTCGCTGTCGGCGAGGGGGGCGAGCACCGAGTCTTCAACATCGGCGAAGCGCGACGGGATCAGGCGGCAGGTATCGAGCTGGCGCAGCAGCGTCAGTCGTGGCGTGACGTGCGGGCTCACAGGCCGCCGCGCCTGGCGTCGAGCAGCTTGCGCACGGTCTGCATCGCCAGCAGGCCGCCGGCCTGCATGAAGGCGAGCGGCGTGCGGCCGGCAAAAACCGGATTGGTGTTGGGCAGGCGCACCCATTCGTCGGCAAGCTTGTCGCCATACAGGATGTGCAGGCTTTTGTAGATGCCGAGCAGGTACGAAATGCGCGTGATGCGATCGACCTCGAGCACGCGGTCGGGATTTTTCTTCCAGTCGTAGAACGACGACGACGACAGGCCGCCAAGCAGCTCGCGCGCATCGTCGTCACGCAGTGTCCAGGCGGTGGCGAGCTTGAAGAAGGCCGTCAGCGCGGAGCGGGATAAACGCTCGCGCTCGGCCTTTGACGTCAGGTCAACCAGCGTTGCCGGCTCAAAACGGCTCTTGGGGTAGGCATAGGCCAAGCTCATGATGTCCTCCGGTATTGGAGTATTTATACTCCAATTCTGGATTCATCGCAAGCACCGGATGTCGGGCGCGCGGCCGGTTGCCCGGCGCGCGCGTAGCAGCATCAGTCGCCGCCGACCGCCGTGACGATGGCGCCGGCACCGGCGCTGAGCATCCAGCCGGTCATCAACAGATAGAACATCAGCAGCGTGAACAATACCGAGACGCGGCGGGCATCCAGGCCGGCGAACAGCGGCTTCTTGTCGTAGGCAACGCCGACGAAGTAGGCGCCGAACACGGTCGCCATGTAGTGCACGGCGCCGAACGTCTCGCCCAGCTCACCCTTGCGCGGATGCTCGATCAGCACGTGCGACAGGATCACCAGGATCAGGTACGGGATCGAGGCGGCCAGCGGCGGCAGGTACAGGCCGAAGCGCTCGACGAAGGTGCGGACCGCCGGACGCTTGCGCGCCAGCAGTGGCAGGAACAGGTTGTGGATCAGGCCCGTGATCAGGATGACCTTGAGCAGCACGGCCTTGTGCAGGCTCTCCTTGCCGAAGCCCAGATTGTGCAGATTGGTTTCGGCCTGGCGGTTATTCTGCAGGAAGAACTCGGGCGACTGGATCTGCAGGATGCGCTGGAACCAACTGATTTCTTCCAGTGCCGCCAGGGCCACGAGGCCCGTCAGGCCCAGCAGCACCAGGACTTCTAGCCGCATGCCGCCGTTCTTCCAGCGGTCGACGGCCACGTAGCCCAGCAGGCCGGCCGTGAGCGAGAAGGCCAGGAACTGCATCCATTCAACGATGCCGTCCTCGACCAGCAGGCGCGAGAGTTCGTGGGGATTGCCCGACCATGCCAGCGCGAGCAGCAGGATGAACGCATTGATGATGCTGGCCGAAATGATGACCGGATGCTTGTACCAGTGATGATTGATTGCCGACTTGTTGACCATTGTGTTATTGACCACCAACTTGCTCCTTCAGAGACGTAAAATGTTCAGCCGCAAGCGGCTGCAGGGCGGCGCCCGGAACGGGCTCGCCATCGTGTGCAGGGACGCGCCCGGCTGTCCGCCGGGCCGCACGGCGCCGGGCACCGGCCAGCAGTGCCACCAGCGCCCAGCCGAACAGCAGCGGGTCGAGCAGCGCGTCCCACAGGTTTCCGGTCGGCAGGCGCAGCACCGAGAACAGGGCGACGGCGCCGAGGACCGCCGCGGCATGGCCGCGCGAATGCGTCAACAGGATCGCCAGCACGCACGTGACGGCGAGAACGATCGCCGCAAGCGGCGCCACGACGCCGCCGAAGCCGGCGTAATAGTAGCCGCTCGTGAGCACGCCGAGCGCATCGAGATACAGCAGCAAGCCGGCGCCGGCCAGTAACCCGGCCAGCGCCTGCGGCATGGCCCGGCTGCGGGGCAGCCCGTTCCAGCGTTCGGTCAGGCGCAGCACGCAGCAGCCCACCAGCAGCCCGCTCGGATATTGAAAGGCCAGGCCCAGGTACCAGGCAGGCGACAGGTTGCCCGGCAGGGCCATCAGGGCCAGCGCGCCGGCCAGGATGGCGGCCAGCGTCGCGCGCCGCATTGGCGCCGCACCACGCCACACGGCGCAGGCCACGGTGGCGGCCACGATCGCCCAGCCGACGCGGCCATACACGATCTGGCTTGCAAGATCCGGCAGTATCATCAGCTCGTGCCTTCCGGTTGGATGCGGTAGCGGTGGTGGGCGATCGCCTGGCGTTGCCAGGTGTACGTAATATGCAGCTCGTTGCCCACCTGCGCCATCGATGGATACGAGAATTCATCGCCGGCCGGGCCTCTGGCAATGTCGGCAATCGTGCGCCAGGTGCGCATGTCGTCCGAGATCGACAGGCGCAGGATGCTGCGCGCCGACGCGCCGCCTTCGACGTGATTATGCAGCATCAGGAACTGGCCGCTGGTCAGGCGAATGGCAGCGACCGATGTGCTGTAGTTCGGCAGGTCGAGTGCCGGCAGGTCTTGCCAGGTGGCGCCGCCATCCCGGCTCGCCGCGTGCTGCACCAGCTGCTGGTCGCTGTCGTCGCGCATGACGGCGCGCACCTCGTGCTTCGACACGGCGACCAGGGCCGGCTGCAGGCTCGAGGTGCTGTTTCCGATGCGCGTGAGCATCGTGGGGTTGCCGTCGGCGTCGAACGCCATCAGCATCGGGTACTTGTTGCCAATCTCGAAATACACGGGCAGCCACCAGCCGCCGTCGCTGAGCGGCAGCGGTGCGGTGCGTACCAGCGCGCTGGTATTGAACAGGGGCGAGGTGGGCAGGATACGGCGTACGTGGAAGTGCCTGCCCTGGTCCTGCGAGACCAGGTGCGCGATGCGCGCAGCAGCCCAGCCGCCCAGGCCCGTGGCCACGACGTACAGGTGGATCCTGCCGGCGCGGTCGGTCCAGGCGACCGGGTTGCCGATGCGGCGCACCCCAAATCCCAGTTCGGCGCCGAGCGTATCGCGACTGACAACCATCGACGGTGCCGACCAGGCGCCGTTGGCCCAGGTCGACGCGAAGACCTTCACATCCGGCCCGCTTTCGCGGCTGCCGGCCCACCAGAACGCGAGCATGCGGTTGCCGGGCAGGGGGGCGAGCGTGCTGGCATGGGCCGATGGCATGCCAAGCGGCGCGGGGATGTGGGCACGCGACAGCTCGGTGAGCGTCACGCGGCCAGGGTTGCTCGTCGTCAGGCTGGGCACGGCGCCTGCCGCTGCGGTGGCGCGATGCGCGGCGCGCCAGCGCAGTGCCTCGGCCGCGATCACGAGCACGGCGAGCAGCAGGCAGCCGAACAGGATTGCATGATGCCTGGGCGGCCGGGTGATCGCGGGATTCTCCATTCGATTCCAGTAGAGGAACCCGGCAAGTGCATGGCGCACGGGGTTCGGGCATTGAGATTCCCACCGATCAAGACCTGCCCGTGTGGCGGGCGCTGGCCTGGCATCGAGACCGGGAAAGGCGCTATCGTACCGGAAAGCCGCGCAAAAGAACATTGGCCCCTTTTAAAAGACCTGTCGGTACGGGCCCGGGAGCGCGTCATGTCTGGCGTGCCCGCGCTGTCGGCAAGCCGGCCTATACTGGCATTTTTGACCGACCGGGCATCGCCGCATGCGCACCACCATCGCCACCTTGCTGTCTGTTGCTGTCGTCGCGGCGGCGCTTCTTGCAACCGGATGCGCACACCGCAATCCCGATTACGACGCCGCGCGACCCCACCACCGGGTGGAAGGCTTTGCGAACAACTATCCGGCCAATCCCGCGTACCAGCGGCCCCCGCGCGGGTTCTTCGCCGGCTGGGCGGCGCGGATCAAGAACTGGACCGAGTCCGACGACGTGCGCGCGCCGCTTGCGCCCATCAAGCCGGTGGCGCCGGACCTGGCCTTCATCCACGCCAACCGTAGCGAGCCGGCACTGACCTGGATCGGGCATGCGACGTTCCTGTTCCAGAGCGGGACCGGCGTGAATATCCTGACCGACCCCGTGTTCGACGAACGGGCCTCGCCGTTGCCGTTCGCGGGACCCCGGCGCCATCAGGCGCCCGGCGTGGCATTGGCCGACCTGCCGCGCATCGATGTCATCCTGCTCAGTCATTCGCACTACGATCATCTGTCGAAGGCATCGCTGCGCGCGCTGTACCGCCAGGCCGGTGGACCGCCGCTGCTGGTGGCGCCGCTGGGTGTCGATCGTTGGCTCGCGGAGAACGTGACGGGCGGCGACCGCTCTCGCATCGTCAAGCTCGACTGGTGGGAAAAGACCGTGTACCAGGGCCTGGAACTGCACCTGCTGCCCGTGCATCACTGGTCGGCGCGCTCGCTGTGGGACCGCAATGCCACGTTGTGGGGCGGCTTTGCCGTTACGCGTCCGGGCTTTGCCTTCTTCTTTTCAGGGGACCTGGGCTATTCGAAGGACATCGGCGACATCGCCGCGCGCTTCAAAGGCTTCGACCTGGCGGCAATCGGCATCGGCGCGTACCAGCCGGTTTGGTACCGCAATTCGCACGTGAGTCCCGACGAGGCGGTGAGGATCCATCGCGAGCTGCGGGTCAGGCGCAGCGTCGGCATGCATTGGGGGACCTACCCGATGGGGCAGGAGCGCCTCGATCAGGCGCCACGCGACCTGGCGCTGGCGCGCGCCGCGCAGGGCGTGGCCGACGATGCATTCTTCGTGATGCAGCACGGTCAGACGTACAAGCCATCCACCGCGCCGTAGGTGGCCGCGGGGGCATGCGCGTGCGTCAGGGCTGGGCGCGCAGTGTCAGCTTGAGGATCTCGCCCGGTTCCCACAGCCGCATGCGCGGTCCCCAGCCGCCGGCACCGCGGCTGACCACCAGTTGCATGCCGCCGACGCGGTACCAGCCCACCAGATAGGGAAACTCGCGCCTGGCCAGATAGGCGAATGGCCAGACCTGGCCGCCGTGCGTGTGCCCGGACAGCATCAGGTCGATGTCCTTGCCTGCAGCGCGCTCGATCAGTATCGGGTCGGGAATGTGCGCGAGCAGGATCGTCGCCCCGTCCAGTCGCTTGGGCAGCATGCGTTCGAGGCCGGTATTGATGTCGCGCCCACCGCGCCGGGCGCGCCCGATGTCGTCCAGGCCGGCCAGGTGCAGGCCCGGTGCGATCTCGACGTGCTGGTCACGCAGCCACTTGACGCCGCCGGCCGCGAATTCGTGGATCGTTCCGCCGGCGTCGCCATAGTATTCATGGTTTCCGGTGATGGCCCAGACGCCCATGGCAGGCCGCAGGCGTTTGAGGACAGGCGCAAGCAGCGCGTCGTTGATCGGCTCGTCTTCAACCTGGTCGCCCAGCATCACGACGGCATCCGGGTTGAGGGCATTGATCTGGTCGACCCGTTCGCCGAGCCAGTCGGCGCGGCGCTGGGCCCCGAGGTGCGTATCGCTGATCGCGACCAGCACGGTACCATCGAGCGCCTTCGGCAGGCCGGGCAGCGTGAGTTCCTGCTCGACGATCGCGGGTGCGCGCATCGCCTGGAAGATCGCGAAACCGCTGACCGACACACCGGCAATCGCGCCGATGGCCAGAATCCTCGGCGCCCAGGTGCGCAGCCAGAAGCCGAAGCCGGTGATGATGTCGGCCAGCAGCAGGTACTGGGTCATGCAGAACAGCACACCCAGCCACGTCATCGAAAACTGGCCCGGCCACCAGCGCCAGTCCAGCGCCGCATCGCCAAGCTGCACGCCCCACAGATAAAACGCCCAGAGCGCCACGGCGCCCACCCACCAGACCCGCGCCGGCACGCGCGCGCGAACCGGCCCAAGTGCATACAGGCGATGCGCCACGTAAAAATGCATCAGTGAGCCGAGGAAATTGATAATGATTGAAAACATGCATGCTCCCGCCGACTGCCAGCCAGCGTGTAGAAATTAGGAAGGGAAACAGCAGCACCGTGGCCGCATGGCCCGGAGAAAAACCGGCCCATCATAGCGAACAAGGCAAAATCCTGTCGCCTGTAACTATCCCTAATACAAGAAAGTTATCAAAAAATTCGACTCTGACCCTAATTGTTAGGCAGGCTCTGCAGCAAACGTAACAATTGGGGTCAGAGTCGAATTGTTGGGCAATTGCCTCAATTCGAGCGACCTGCAATTGGGGTCAGAGTCGAATTATTTTGCAATTGCTCAGGGGCTTGGCCTGTACTGTCAGGCGGATTCGGCGTGCTCGACCAGCAGCTGGACCTTGGTGACGCCGTTGTACTCGTTGGCGTCGAGGCGGAAAGCGACGCGGGCGCGGTCGCTCAGGCTGTCGGTGTGGCCGAACCAGATGGCATCGTAGCGGCGGCCGTTCTTTTCCAGCTGCAGCTTCAGGTGGCGCTCTTTCAGGATGCGCTGGCTGACGACGCGGAATTCGTCGCAGAAGACCGGCGGCGCGAAGCCCTGGCCCCAGACCTGGCCGTCCATCAGTTCGATGAACTGGGTCGAGTAGAACTCGTCCTCGAGCGGGCCATCGGTTTCGATGATGCGTTCGAGCTGCGCTTCGGTCAGCCAGGCCTGGCCGACGGCTTCGAAGGCCTGGCAGAAGGTGTCGAAATGGTCGTGGCGCAGCGAGAGGCCGGCGGCCATGGCGTGGCCGCCGAACTTGTCGATCAGGCCCGGCACGCGCTTGGAGACCAGGTCCAGCGCGTCGCGCAAGTGAAAGCCCGGGATCGAGCGGCCCGAGCCCTTGATCATGCCGTCGCCCGCTGGCGCGAATGTGAATGTCGGACGGTAGAATTTCTCTTTCAGGCGCGAGGCGACGATGCCGATCACGCCCTGGTGCCAGCCTTCGTCGAACACGGTGATCGTGCTGGCGCCGGTCGGCTCGAACGTGTCCAGGTGCAGCAGCGCAGTGTCCTGCATCTCGGCTTCGATTTCGCGGCGCTTGAGGTTGATCTCGTTGAGTTGCTGGGCGATGGCCCAGGCGCGGCCTTCGTCGTCGGTGGTCAGGCACTCGATACCGAGCGCCATGTCCTGCAGGCGGCCGGCCGCGTTCAGGCGCGGGCCGACGGCAAAGCCCAGGTCGAATGGCGTGGCGCAGCGCGCTTCACGCCCGGCCACCCGGAACAGTGCCGCCACCCCGGCGTGCATGCGGCCCGCGCGCATGCGCTTCAGGCCCTGCGCAACGAGGATGCGGTTATTGGCGTCGAGCTTGACGACGTCGGCCACCGTGCCCAGGGCAACCAGGTCGAGCAGGCTGTCGAGCTTGGGCTGCGTCTGCGCATCGAACACACCGCGCCGGCGCAATTCGGCGCGCAGGGCCAGCAGCACGTAGAACACCACGCCCACGCCGGCCAGGTTCTTGCTGGGGAAGCCGCACTCGGGCTGGTTCGGGTTGACGATCACGCGCGCTGCCGGCAGCACGTCACCCGGCAAGTGGTGGTCGGTGACAACGACGTCGATGCCCAGTTGATTTGCCGCCAGCACGCCGTCGACGCTGGCGATGCCGTTGTCGACCGTGACGATGATGTCGGGCGCTTTTTCGCGCGCGGTGAGCGCGACGATTTCGGGCGTCAGGCCATAGCCGTATTCGAAGCGGTTCGGGACGATGTAGTCGACCTGCGCGCCCATCGCGCGCAGGCCGCGCAGGGCAACAGCGCAGGCGGTGGCGCCATCGCAATCGTAGTCGGCCACGATCGTCATGCGCTTGCCCGCGCCGATGGCATCGGCCAGGAACGCCGCGGCGGCGTCGATGTGCTTCAGGCCGGACGGCGGCGACAGGGCCGCCAGCTCGCTCGAAAGCTCACGCGCATCGAGCAGGCCGCGCGACGCGTAGATGCGCGCCAGTACAGGGTGCACGCCATCCTGGCGCAGCAGTTCAGAGGTGCGGAACGGGCAGGGACGGGTGGAAAGTCGGGTCTTCAGGGTCAATGTCTGTCTCGGTCGAATTATTTCAGTGCGGTATTACTTGAGTGCGTCGAGCGTCGGGCTGCGCCAGAACTTGCGCTGAGCCAGCGCGCTCGTCGTCGTCTCGAGCAGGCCTTCGCGGCTGCTCAGCACCAGCGTCAGCTTGCTCACGCGGCCCGCCTTGACGGCAGCCAGCAGCGGCGCGAACAGCGTGTCTTCCAGTTGCTGGATCACCTGCAGCCAGACGCCCCAGTCGGCTGCCTGCGCTGCTTCGGCCAGCGGGCCGACCACCAGCGTGCGGTCGGTCGACAGCAGATCGGACAAGCGGTCGAGCGTATCGAGCCGCTGATCGCCCAGTGCACCCAGCCAGCCCGGCACCGCGACACTTGCCAGCGGCTGCATCAAGGCAGGTGCCGTCCGACCTGCACCCCACATCCAGAACGCGTTCACGATCGGCAAGCGCCGCGTTTCGCGCGTGGCATTCACCGGATGCGCATGCCACGCCATCTGGACTTCGTTCTGCAGGCGCCGGTACGCCAGCGCCGGCTGCCCTTTCGGCATGAAATCCGTCAGGTCCATGTTCACGACCGTGTCGGGCGTGGCGGTCTCGAAGCCGGTCCAGTCATCGGCGCGCAGGAACCACGTCTGCGCGTCGCCGTAGCGCAGCGCATGGCCAATGCTTTCGCACAGTTCGGCAGCGGTGGCGAACAGCGCGCGGCTGTCCTCATCGGCGAGCGGCACCTGGCGTGTATCGGCCATCGTCAGGTGCGTGCGGGCGATCTGGATATGGCCGGGGGACACGATGTACCAGTTGCCGCCATCGGGTTCCAGCCCGAAGCCGCGCATGGCTGCAACGGCCACGTCGACCCGGCCCGCGGCGCCCAGGCCGAGCGCGCGCGCCAGCCAGGTTTCGTGGGGCAGGGCATGGGTATGCTCGGCCGACCGCGTGCGCGTGGCGCTCGAGGTACGCGAGAGCAGCAGCGCCAGCGCCGGCGTGTTCATCGCGCGGATCAGGTCGGGGGCAAATTCGGGAAGCGGCAGGGCGAACGGCAGGACGAGCGTAATATGAGCCATCCCGCTATTCTAGGGCAAATTGCTGCCGCCAGCGGATCACCATCCCGATTCTGCCCTCGCATGCTCACTGGAATGCCCTAGTGAGTTTTTGATAATTGCGCCACAATCCCGGTTTGTCTGGCAAACTGCCGGGTTGATGCAGCCCGGCGCTGCGCCACCAATACAAAAGCACAGCGGATCGGTCGACACGGACAGCATGAGCATCACCCACAAACTCCCCTACGAATGGCAGATCGGCCTGCGCTACACGCGCGCCGGCAAGCGCAGCGGCCGCAACAGCTTTATCTCCTTCATTTCGATGGCCTCGGTGGCCGGCATCGCCCTCGGCGTGGCCGCGCTGATCGTCGTGCTGTCCGTGATGAACGGCTTCCAGAAGGAAGTCACCAACCGCATGTTGTCGATGCTGGCGCACGTCGAGATTTTCGACAGCCGCGGCGCGCTGCCCGACTGGCGCGCCACCAGCCTGCAGGCGCTGCGCAACCCCGAGGTCAAGGCTGCCGCGCCGTTCATCGACGCGCAATCGATGCTGCTGGTCGATGGCGTCATGAAGCCGGCGCTGCTGCGCGGCGTGGCGCCCGTCGAAGAAGCGCAGGTATCGGACATCACGCGCCAGATGAAGGCCGGCAGCTTCGCATCACTGCGCGCCGGCTCGTTCAACGTCGTGCTGGGCCGCGCGCTGGCCAAGTCACTTGGCGTCGACGTGGGCGACCGCGTCACGCTGCTCGTGGCCAGCAGCGGCATCCTGGGCGGCGCCAGTACGCCGGGCGAAAACCCGCTGCCGCGCACGCGCGCGCTGACCGTGTCCGGCATTTTCGAGGCCGGCCACTTCGAGTTCGATTCCACGCTTGCCCTGATCAATATCGACGATGCCCAGGTGGCCACGGGCGCCACGGCGCCAGCGGGCATCCGCCTGCGCCTGCAGGACCTGCACCAGGCCCCGCGCGTGGCCTATGAACTCCAGCGCTCGATGCCGGGCGAATTGATCATGCGCGACTGGACCAAGGTCAACACCGTCTGGTTCGCGGCCGTGCAATCGCAAAAGAACATGATGTTCATTATTTTGACGATGATCGTGGCGGTGGCCGCGTTCAACCTCGTCTCGACGCTCGTCATGACCGTCAAGGACAAGCAGTCCGACATCGCCATCCTGCGCACGCTGGGCGCGTCGCCACGCGCGATCATGAAAATCTTCATGGTGCAGGGCACCCTCGTCGGCCTGCTGGGCGGCCTGCTTGGCGTTGGCCTCGGCGTGCTGGTGGCGCTCAATGTCGACGTCATCGTGCCGGCCATCGAGCGCATCTCGGGCGTGCATTTCCTGTCGCAAGAGGTGTATCTGATCAGCGAGATGCCGTCCGAACTGCTGTGGGCCGACGTCGGCTGGATCGGCGGCGTGGCCGTGCTGCTGTCGTTCCTGGCCACGATCTACCCGAGCTGGGCGGCCTCGCGCGTGAAACCGGCGGAGGCATTGCGCTATGAGTAACCGCGCCTGTGTCGTCCGCCCCGATTCCAATCTGAAGTACGAGAATTCATGAGCATCATCCACAAACTGCCGTACGAGTGGCAGGTCGGCCTGCGCTACACCCGCGCCGGCAAGAGCAGCGGGCGCAGCAGCTTCATTTCGTTCATCTCGCTCATTTCCGTGGCCGGCATCGCGCTCGGTGTGGCGGCGCTGATCATCGTGCTGTCGGTGATGAACGGCTTCCAGAAGCAGGTCACCGACCGCATGCTGTCGGTGCTGGCGCACATCGAGGTGTTCGATGCGTCGGGCAGCATGCCTGACTGGCAGGCCAGGGCCAAGGAAGCGGCGCAGAATCCGGCCGTGCTGGGCTCGGCGCCGTTCGTCGAGACTCAGGGCCTGCTGGTGCGCGACGGGATCATGCGCCCGTCGATCGTGCGCGGGGTGCTGCCGGGCGTCGAAGACAATGTGTCGACGGTGGCGAAGCAGATCCGCGCCGGCAGTTTCGATGCCTTGAAGCCCGGCAGCTTCAATATCGTGCTCGGGTATGCGCTGGCGCGCGCGCTGGGCGTGGGCATGGGCGACAAGGTCACGATGGTGCTGGCCCAGGGCCAGGTCACGCCGGCCGGCATGGTGCCGCGCACGCGCAGCTTCACGGTGGCCGGCATCTTCGAGGCCGGGCACTTCGATTTCGATGCGGCGCTGTCGTTCGTGCACATCGAGGATGCGCAGCGGCTCGAGCGCCAGCAGGCGCCATCGGGCCTGCGCCTGCGCATCGCCAATATGCGCGAAGCGCCGCAAGTTGCGGCCGAGTTGAAGGCTTCCATGAAGGGCGACCTGGTCATGCGCGACTGGCCCAAGCTCAACGCCAACTGGTACGCTGCGGTGCAGACCGAAAAAAAGATGATGTTCATTATTCTGACGCTCATCATCGCGGTGGCCGCCTTCAACCTGGTCTCGAGCCTCGTGATGACGGTGACCGAGAAGCAGGCCGACATCGCGATCCTGCGCACGCTGGGCGCCTCGCCCGGCTCGATCATGAAAATCTTCATGGTGCAGGGCGCAGTGGTCGGTGTGCTTGGCACGCTCGCGGGCGTGGCGATGGGCGTGGGCGTGAGCAAGAACATCGGTGTCATCGTGCCGTTCATTGAACGCTTGCTGGGCGTCGAGTTCCTGTCCAAGGATATCTATCTGATCAGTACCGTGCCGTCCGAGCTGTACACGCCGGACGTCGTCACCATCGGCATCGTGTCGGTGGTGCTGGCCTTTGCGGCCACGATCTACCCAAGCTGGGCCGCCTCGCGCGTGAAGCCGGCGGAGGCGCTGCGCTATGAATAATCTGACGAGTAATGGAATAAACGCTGCGATGAACGACGTGAACAAAACGACCGATGTACCCGTGCTGGCCTGCCGCGGCCTGGGCAAGACCTTCAACCAGGGCGACGCCATCGTGCGCGTCATCGACGGCATCGACTTTGCCGTCTACCGCGGTGAGCGCGTGGCGATTGTCGGCGCGTCCGGATCGGGCAAGTCGACGCTGCTGCACCTGCTCGGTGGTCTGGATACGCCAAGCAGCGGCACGGTGAGCCTGCGCGGCGAGGATTTTGCGAGCCTGTCCGAATCCCGGCGCGGCGAACTGCGCAACACGGCGCTGGGCTTCGTCTACCAGTTCCACCACCTGCTGCCTGAATTCACGGCGCTCGACAACGTCATGATGCCGCTCTTGATCCGTCGCATGCCGCGCGCGGAAGCGCTGACGCTGGCGCAGGCCATCCTCGAACGCGTGGGCCTGGGCAAACGCGTCATGCACCGCCCGGGCGAATTGTCCGGCGGCGAGCGCCAGCGGGTCGCGCTGGCGCGCGCTCTGGTCACGCAACCGGCCTGCGTGCTGGCCGACGAACCGACCGGTAACCTCGATCACACGACCGCGCAGATCATCTTCGATCTGATGCTCGAACTCTCGCGCACTCTCGGCACCGCGTTCGTGATCGTCACGCACGACATGGAACTGGCGCGCCGCTGCGACCGCGTACTGCGCATGACCGAGCACGGCCTGCAGGCTGCAGAAGGCTGACGCCATGTGGATCGATACGCACGTTCACCTCGACGCCCGCGAATACGGCGGCGATGGCGCCGGCATCGCGCGCAGGGCCGAAGCGGCCGGCGTATCGATGATCGTCATCATGGCGGTCGAGCGGGGCAATTTCGATACCGTCGCCGCGCTGGCAGCAGGCAGCCCGAACGCCTGTTACGCGCTGGGCATCCACCCGATGTGCGTGCCGCAGGCGCACGATGACGACCTGGCGTATCTGCGCACGCGCGTCGAAGCGGCGATGGGCGATCCGCGTTTCGTGGGCATCGGTGAAATCGGGCTGGATTTCTTCATCCCCGAGCTCACTACGCCCGAGATGCGCGAGAAGCAGGCGCGGTTCTTCCGCGAACAGCTGCGCATCGCGCGCGACTTCGGCCTGCCGGTCATGACGCATGTGCGCCGCTCGCAGGACCAGGTGCTCAAGCACCTGCGCCAGATACGGCCGCCGGGCGGCATCGCGCACGCATTCAATGGCAGTTTCCAGCAGGCGCAGAATTTCATCGAGCTCGGGCTGCACCTGGGCTTTGGCGGCAACCTGACCTTTACGCGCGCGCTGCAGATCCGGCGCCTCGCCACCGAGTTGCCACTCGACTGGATCGTGCTGGAAACTGACTCACCCGACATCGCTCCCAGCTGGATCCATCCGGGCCGCAACAGCCCCGAGAACCTGCCGGGCATCGGCGCTGCGCTGGCCGAATTGCGCGGCGTCGAGACGGAGGTCGTGCGCATTGCTGCCCATCGCGCCTCGATTGCCGCCATTCCACGCCTCGTCAGTTTGTGCCCCATCGGGTAGTGCTTCTGCCCAGGCAAAGTTCCCTGAATCCCGTTCGACACTTGTGACACCTGACAAGCCGTTGTAGTAACAGCGTGCCAAGATGTGCTTCCTCGAGAATCGCATTGCAGGGACAGGAGATCCATGTGGACAGCGCCAGCGAATTCCTGCGCATGTTGCAGAGCGAACAATCGCTGTCGGCGGCGCAGCGGCCGATCCGGCTGCGTTTCGGGCTTGCCGATCATCCATTCGATACAATCCTCTTTCCACAGCGCGTCACTGGCAGCGAAGCCATTTGCGGTGGCCTCGACTACACCGTCACCTGCGTTGCCGCCACCCCGCGCCTGCCGCTCAAGGCACTGATCGCGCTGCCGGCCGAGATTGCGTTCGTCACTGACTGCGGCGGCTTGCGCTGCGCCTGCGGCATCGTGGCCGAAGCGCGCGCCGGGGATGTCGACGGCAGCCTCGGTGTCTACCAGTTGGTGATCCGCGACGCGCTGGCAATCATGGAAAAGCGCGTCAACAGCCGTGTGTTTCGCGGCCAGAACGAACTCCAGATCGTGCAGGTATTGTTCGACGAATGGCGCCAGTCCAGCAGCGTCCTGGCCAGCGCCTTCGCGTATGAACTCGATCCCCTGTTCGACCAGCGCCAGTTTCCGCCGCGCGAGCAGACCATGCAATACAACGAGTCCGACGCCGCGTTCGTGCGCCGCCTGTTGCGCCGGCGTGGCGTGGCGTGGACGTTCCGGCCCGGGCACGCGCGTTCCGTGGCGACAACCGGCGCGCATGCGGCGCCGCCGGCCCACACGCTGGTGCTGTTCAACGATCCCGATGCATTGCCCCGCAACAGTGCCGGCACGGTGCGTTACCACCAGGGTGGCGCCGCCGAAGAGCGCGACACGATCGTCTCGTGGTGCGCTGCGCGCCGCCTGCAGGCCGGCAGCACGACACGGCACAGCTGGGATTACCGCAATCCGCTCGGCACCCAGTTCATGACCGCCACCGCGCAGGGCATGGCCGACCAGGGTGGCCAGGGCAATGCGCTGGCCGCCAGTCTGGACGACTACCAGGTCGAGATGCCGCATGCCGGTAACGATGTCGAAGATCACTGGCGCCTGGGCCAGCTGCGCATGAACCGGCACGAGCTCGACACCAAGTGCTTCCACGGCGTGGGCACGGTGCGCGACCTGCGCGCCGGCGAGTGGTTCACGCTCACCGGCCACCCCGAGATCGACACGCACCCTGCGCCGGAACGGGACTTCGTCATCACCGCCTTGCACGTCGAGGCCGAAAACAACCTGCCGCTGGATGTCGCGACGCGCCTGCAGCGCCTGATGGGCGCCTCGCTGCCGGGCGCCGATAGCGCATTGCCGACTGCCGGGACCACGGGCGCTCTGCTTCGCGTGCGGGTCAGTTTCGACGCGGTGCGGCGCGGCATCGTGCTGGCGCCCGGCTTCGATCCGCGCGCCGACCTGCCACATCCGCAGCTGCAAAGCGCCATCGTGACCGGCCCGCCCGGCGAAGAAGTGCATTGCGATGCGTTGGGCAGGGTCAAGATCCGGTTTCCCGGCATGCGCACGGACGACCACCAGCACGCGCATGGGGCAGGGGCGTCCGACACGCCGGCCGACTCGGCCTGGGTGCGCGTCGCGTCCAACTGGGCCGGCGCTGGCCCCGGCAGCCAGCAGCAATCGGGCACGCTGTGCATGCCGCGCGTGGGCACCGAAGTGCTGGTGGCGTTCATGGGCGGCGATCCCGACCGCCCGGTGATCCTGTCGCAACTGTACAACCAGCGTGCGCAGCCGCCGGCACTGAGCCGTGCCGGCGCGCTGCCGGGGAACCGTTTCCTGTCGGGCATGCGCAGTCGCGAAGTGGGCGGCGCGCGCGGCGGCCAGCTGCTGTTCGACGACACGCCAGGCCAGATCGGCGTGCAACTGGCCAGCGAACACGCTGCGGCCGAACTCAATCTCGGCTGGCTGGCCGAACCACGCGTGGATGGCAAGGGCGGCGCACGCGGTGAAGGGGCCGAGCTTCGCAGCAGCAAGGCGGTCGCCGTGCGCGGCGGCGAAGGCATCCTGCTGAGTGCGGGCAGTCCGGAGACCGGAGCACATGCGCAGCTCGAGCGGGGCGCGCTCGTCGGGATCGCCGAGGTCATGCACGGTGTGCTCGATGAGCTGGCCCGGCTGGCCAGTGCACACGGCGAAGACCAGCAGGCCAGGCCGCGCATGGCCGAACTCGCCGAGCGCCTGCGCCGCTGGCATGATGGTTCCAATGTGGCGCCGCATCCGGCGGGGGCAGCGACGATGCCAGCCGCGCCGGGCGGTGCGCCGATCGTGGCGGTCAGCGCGCCGGCCGGCATCGTGCTTGCCAGCGATGACGCCATCGCGCTTGGAGCGCGCACCAAGATCGACATCGTCTCGGCCGGCGACACCGAGGCAGCCGCCGGCGGCAGCCTGTTCCTGCGCGCGGCGCGTGCCCTGAGCCTGTTCGCATACGACCTCGGCATCAAGCTGATCGCGGCGCGCGGCGATATCATCGTCGAAACCCACAAGGGCGATATCGAGATCAAGTCGTCCAACCGGATCCGCCTGATTGCCGCCACCGGGATCGAGCTCGAAGCGCCGTCGGTCAAGGTGGTTTCGCAAGGCACGCAAACCGACTGGAACGGCGGCACGATCACGCACCAGAGCAGCGGCAACCATGTCATCAAGGCCGCCAGCGTCGACTACCTCACCGGCGGCGATGGCACACCGGCCGGTTTGCGGCTGCCGGCAACCACGCTGGAAACCGACGAGCGCGTGGTGGTCATCGACCGCCAGACCAACCTGCCGGCCCGGGGCCAGCGCTACGTCGCGCGGCACGAGGACGGCACCAGCATCGACGGCATCACCGACGATGAAGGCCGCACCAGTATCCTGCACAGCTACGCGATGGGCGATATCGAAATCCGCCTGTTGCCCGATGAGAATGCCGGCGAACCGGCTCCAGGTTCGACGGACCGGGCATGACCGAACCGACCCGCCCGATTCACCAGCCCGTCGTCGCGCGCGATGGCAGCCTGGTCGCCCACACGGTCGCTACGCCCGTCGCGTTCAAGGTGCGCGCACGCGTCACGGTCGGTTCGCGCAAGGTCATTCCCGTCATCTTCGTGCCGGGCACCATGGGCTCGAACCTGCGCGCGCGTGCCGACATGCAGCAGCGTGATGACGCCGTGCTGCGGCCCGGCGAGGCCGCCTGGCGGCCACCGAACGACTTCACCGGCAAGTACCGCGAGGCGGATCTGTGGGAAACGCGCGCGCCCTCGATCCGGCAGCGCATCCTGGACCCGGCCATCCTCGAGGTGGATCCTGACGGCGAGCTCGACTTTCCGCCTTGCGCGCTGGATGCTGCCGTCATGCGCGAGCGGGGCTGGGGCGAGATCCACGCCGATTCATATGGCGCTGTGCTGGCCGACCTGCAACGCCACCTGGACAAAACGTTCCAGCTGTCGCCGCATGGCGCGCGCCTGGTGCGCCAGCACTGGCAACGGGTCATGCGCTGCGACCCCGAACGCTGGGGCGTGCGGCAGATCGATCATGTCACCGAAGCCGAACTGGAGAAATTCGCTGGCTACCAGTATCCGGTGTACGCATTCGGCTACAACTGGCTGGCGTCGTGCGACCTGGCGGCGCACGGCCTGCGCGCGCGCATCGACCGGATACGCGCCTTCTGGACCGAGCGCAAGCACACCTGCCGCCAGGTGATCCTGGTGACGCACTCGATGGGCGGGCTGGTGGCACGCGCGTGCGCACGTCTGAGCGAGGCGTCGGGTGCATCGGATATCGCCGGCATCGTGCATGCGGTGATGCCCGCGCTGGGCGCGCCGGTGGCGTACCGGCGCATTGCGTGCGGCACCGAGGCCGGCAACTTCACCAACGGGCCACTGGCCAATCTGGCCGCGTCCGGGTTCGCCGATGTGGCCGGCGACACGAGCGAACGGACGATGCCGGTCATGGCGGTGGCACAGGGCTTGTTGCAACTGCTGCCGAATCACCTGTATCCGAAACCCTGGCTGGTGATCAGGACGCTGCAGGGCGTGAGCACGCGCGAGGACAGCCGCGACATGGTGTCGCTACCGGATGGCAATCCCTACGACATGTACCGCGACATGACATCGTGGCACCGGATGATCGATCCGGGGCTGGCTGATCCGGCCAGGCGCTATGCGCACGTGAGCGGCGGCGTGCGGCGCCGGATTCTGGATGCCATCAGGGAGGCCGAGCGTTTTCATACCCAGGTTCTCGCGACCGACGTGCACGGCAAGCAAACCCAGCCTTACTACCACCCGCATTCGTATGCGTTCTATGGTGCGGACAAGGCGCTCAAGGCCTACGGTCAGATCCGCTGGGTGGCGCGCATGCCAGCCCACAATCGCGCGGCGCTGACGCCGGCCAATCTTCGCGCCGGCAAGCTCGTTTCACAGGGCAGTGCCGGGATGCGCGAAGTCGAGACCGAGAACGGGGTGCGCCTGCGCTTCATGCTGTGGCCGCAGGATGCCCTTGGCGACGAGACAGTGCCTGCGCAATCCGGTGCCGGCCCCGCATCCTATGTGCGGCGGACCTTTGCTGCCGCCGGGTTTCGTCATCAGGACAGCTTCCAGCACGATGATTTGCTGCTGCTGACGCGGCATCTCATCGTCAAGATCGTCCAGGAAGTCCGATGAGGCGGCTCAGAAGCCGCCAGGTACGCTGGGTCGGTGGGGTGGTGGCATTGGTCTTGATGCTCGCGTCGTTTCTCGCCAATTCCGTGCAGACCGGGCAGGACAAGCTAAAGGTGGCAACGATGACCGGCAAGATGCAGACAGTGTGTGTGGGCCGTTTTCTGATCGATCTTCCTGCCGAGGCCACCGTGCAGCTTCGACGCGGTTTCATCAGTGGCTATGACGTCGCCAGTACCGATCGCGAAACCGATGACGAGTTCGACGGGCTTCTGGCGCAGCTTGCTACCGGGCTTGATGACGCAAGGGCCGGGGATGGTCGTGCGGTGCTGGACGCCACGAAGACGATTGCATCCGAGGGAAAACGGGGGAAAGTGTTCGTGCACAACCGGCAGTGGGCCCAGGCGTTCGAAGGCGAGCGTATCGTCGACATCGAAAGCGTCGATCTGGAAGGGCGGCTGCGTCTGGCGCACGCGAGTATTTCGGCGAACGCCAAAGGGATGGCGCCCGGCAGCGGCGATGAGCTGGCACGTCTGTTGGGCCGGTTTCGTGCTACGCCATTCGGTGAAATTCCGACCGAGCCGGGTTTTTGCCTCGGCCACGCCATCGTGCTCGACCCGTACGAGCACCCGGAGACCGAGAGCGTGGTGATGTTCGCCGGCCTGCCTGGCCATCCTGACGTGAACATTGTCCTGTCTTCGATGGCAGGGGTGGACCCGGCCCCGCGGCTGCTCGAGCGCCATGCGGTGACGGTCGCGCGCCGCCCGCTGTTCATGCAACTGGCCTTTTCGCACCTGCGCGAAGCAGCGCGCGCCATCCATGGCCTGGATGGCGATGAACTGGTGATGCGCGTCAGGGAGCCCAATTTCACAACAGGCTACTCGTTCCAGTGGGAGATGACGGGGCGCCAGGATGACGTCCATGCGCCATTGCTGATGCTCGAGCTGCACGCCGGCACCAACCCGGCCAGCGGCGGCAAGCCCGTGCAGTCGACACTGTCAGAGGCCGCACTGCTCGATCTGTGGGACCGGATCGCAGGCAGTCTGCGGCTGCGGCCGACCGTCACTGCCGCGGCAGTGCTGACGCAACCCGCGATCAGTGTTCCCGGCGACATTGCGCTGGCACGTGAACGGTGTCCGCAAACGGGCTGGTGGCACTGCACCGAGGCCAACGCCCGGGTCGGCGTTCTGGGCGGACGACGCCAGTTCATCGAAGCGGGTACGCAGATGCCGCAGGCGCTGCTGCTGCCCCGAGCAACCGTGTGGCAGCGGTTCAGGGGCTTGCAGCCAAGTTATGAGAGCAGAACCCCCACCCGGTGGCACCTGGCAGACAGGCGCCATGTGCCGCGCACGCTGGCAGCGGGGGCGCCCGATGCCGCGCCGGTGCTGCAGCCCGTGGATCAACCGTGAGGGTCTTGCGCCGAACGCGCGATGCCGCGCCCTGCAGGTTGACTGATCGCTGACCGTCGATTCCCGGACCATGCGCAGCGCCATTCTTGCCTTTACTGCCGGCGCGGCCTGGGTCCAGATGCAGCCGGCCCTGCCGGCACCAGCCGCGCTCGCGACCTGCGCGGTCGCGGCTGTGTTGCTCGGCCTGTTGCTGCGCCGGTCCGGGAGAACACTGGCCGCCAGTCTTCTGTCCGGCCTGCTGCTCGGCATCTGCTGGGCCGCGCTGCTTGCCCATCTCGCCCTGGGCTACGCGTTGCCGCGTGCGGACGAGGGCCGCGACATTGCCCTGACCGGTGTCGTCGCAAGCCTGCCGCACCGCTTCGCCGGTGGCGTGCGCTTCCAGTTCGACGTGACGCACGTCGATACGCCAGGTGCGACCGTGCCCCCGACCATCATCCTGTCCTGGTATGGCGCCATCGCTGCCGATCCGTCGCGCGTGCATCCCGGCGAGCGCTGGCGCCTCGTCGTGCGCCTGCAGCGCCCGCACGGCAATGCCAACCCGTACGGCTTCGACTACGAGGCATGGCTGCTCGAGCAGGGCATCCGCGCCACCGGCTACGTGCGCCCAAGTCACCAGCGCAACGCGCGCCTCGCCACGTGGACTCCGAGCGCGCGCTACGCCGTGGAACGGGCGCGGGGCTGGCTGCGCAGCCGCATCCTGGCGGTCCTGGACGGCAAGCCGTATGCGGGCGTGATCGTCGCGCTGGTGATTGGCGACCAGCGCGGCATCGACCAGGCATCCTGGGACGTGTTCAACCGGACCGGCATCAGCCATCTGGTCTCGATCTCTGGCTTGCACATCACGATGCTGGCAGGCCTGGCCGCGTGGGCGACGTCGTGGTTGTGGCGCCGCTCGTTCTTCACCGGTGCGGCGTTGCCGTTGCGCCTGCCGGCCCAGAAGGCGGCGGCGCTGGCCGGCGCCGTGGTGGCCTTGCTGTACGTGCTGCTGGCAGGGTTTGGCGTGCCGGCCCAGCGCACCTTCTACATGCTGGCAGTCGTGGCAGTGGCGCTGTGGTGCGGCCGGATCGCATCGATGTCGCACGTACTGTGCCTCGCGCTGGGCGTGGCCGTACTACGCGATCCGTGGGCGATGTTATGGCCGGGCTTCTGGCTGTCGTTTGGCGCCGTCGCAGCAATCCTGTATGCGTGCAGCCGTCAGCCGGATGCACGCACGCGCGGCTGGCGCGCCGGCCTGATGGTGGCGGCGCGAACGCAGTGGGCCGTGACGCTGGGCCTGGCGCCGCTGACGCTGCTGCTGTTCGGGCAAGTCTCGCTGGTCAGTCCCGTTGCCAACGCGGTGGCCATTCCCGTCATCAGCCTGTTCGTCACGCCGCTGGCGCTGGCGGGCAGCGTGCTGCCATCGCCGCTGGCCGATCTGGTGCTCGGCCTTGCGCACGAGGCGATGGTGGTGTTGGCATGGCCACTGGTGTGGTTGTCCGCACCTGCGCTGGCGGTGTGGACTGCGCCCGCGCCATCACCCTGGATCCTGCTGCTGGCGCTGGCCGGCACCGCGTGGATGCTCGCGCCGCGCGGCTGGCCCCAGCGCTGGGTGGGCCTGGCCGCGTGGACGCCGCTGCTGACCCACCTGCCGGGCGCGCCGGTGGCGGGACGGTTTGATGTCACGGCCTTCGACGTCGGGCAGGGCATGGCGCTGCTGGTCGAAACGCGGCACCACCGCCTGCTGTACGACGCCGGCCCGTTGTACGCGCCGGGCGCAAGTGGCGCCACGCGAGTCATCCTGCCATATCTGCGTGGCCGCGGCATCGGCCGGCTCGATGCGCTGGTGATCTCGCACAGCGACCTCGATCACGTCGGCGGGGCTGAGGCGATTCTTCAGACAGTACAGGTGGGGCAGCTGATCTCGTCGCTGCCGCAAGCACACCGGCTGCTGCAGAAGGCCACGCACCCGGCCCGCTGCACTGCTGGTCAGGACTGGAACTGGGACGGGGTGCGCTTCGAGATGCTCGCGCCCGCCGTGGCAAGCTACGCCAGCACGGGCCTGAGCGCCAACGCGCGCAGCTGCGTGCTGCGCATCAGCGCCGGCGGCAGGGCGATCCTGCTGGCCGGCGACATCGAAGCGGCGCAGGAGGCCGCGCTGCTGCGCCTTGACGCCGACCGCCTGCGCGCCGACGTGCTGCTCGCGCCACACCACGGCAGCGGCACCTCGTCGAGCGTCGCATTCCTGCAGGCGGTCGGGCCTACCCTGGGGATTTTTCAGGTGGGCTACCGCAATCGTTACCGCCACCCGCAAAAACAGGTGTATGCCCGCTATCGCGCGCTGGACATCGAGCGGCTGCGCACCGATGAGCACGGCGCCGTCACGCTGTCGTTCGGACCAGGTCTGGATGTGGCAACCTACCGCACGACCCACGCCCGCTATTGGTACGGGCGCTGAGCCTCAGTCTTCATCTTCCGGCCAAAGGCAGCGTGATGGTCACCTGCAATCCGCCGCCGTCACGGTTGACCGCCACAATCTCGCCGCCATGCGCCTGCACGACGCGCTGCGCGATGGCCAGCCCGAGCCCATGCCCGTCGATGCCGGTGCGCGACGCGCCTGCCCGGAAGAACGGCTGGAAAATCGCCGGTAAATCGTCGGCCGCGATGCCGGGGCCGCGGTCGCACACGGTGACCTGCGCGACGCCGTCCACGGCGCGCACGGACACCGTCACGATGCCGCCCGACGCGCCATGTTTGGCGGCATTGCGCACGACGTTCTCGAGCGCGCTCCAGAGCAGGTCCGGATCGCCGCTCACGCCGACGCGCTCATCGGCCTCGAACTCGACCCGCAGCGCCGCGCCGCCGGCTGCCTGGCCCGCCTGGTCCGCCTCGAAGCGGGCATCGGCGACCAGCCCGTCCACCAGCTCGACCAGGTCCACCGGCTCGCGCCGCAGCACGTCGGGCGAGGCTTCCAGGCGCGACAGCGTTAGCAGTTCACCGATCAGCTGGTCCATGCGGTTGCTTTCGCGTTCGATGCGTTCGAGCGTCATGCCGATCTTGTCCGGCTGCTGGTGCGCCAGGCCCAGCGCCGCCTGCATCCGCGCCAGCGGCGAGCGCAGTTCGTGCGAGACGTCGTGCAGCAGGCGGCGCTGGCCATCCATCAGCGCGCGCAGGCGGGCGCTCATGCGGTCGAAGTCGCGGCCCAGATCGACCAGCTCGTCGCCGCTGGCGGCGCCGGGGCCGAAGCGTGGCGCCAGGTCGCCGGCGGCAGCGGCCTCGAACGCGTTGCGCAGGGCGCGGATGGGGCGCGAAAAATACCAGGCCAGCAGCGCTGCGAACAGCAGGCTGGCGAGAATGGTGGCGCCGATCACCACGCTCTGCCCGATCCGGCGCCGCGGGCCGGGCCCGGGGTCGATCGCAGGCGCCAAGGGCTCGGGACCGCCCCTGTACTGCGGGCCATCCTGGCGACCGGTCTGGCGCCCGAAATTGCGCGACACGAACGCGATGTACTGCTCGCCGCCCGGTCCGACAAGGTGCCGCGCACCACGCCAGCCGTTGTTTTCACCGGCCCGGTCGCCATCACGCAGTTCGCGCTCGACTTCGTGCATCAAATCGGGCGGCACCGCGCGGCCGAGCAGCTCCTGGCGCGACGCATCGAGCACGAACAGTTGCGGACGCCGCATGTCGGGCAGCAGGCTGCGCAGGGCGGGCAGGCCGCCGTGGCGCAGCGTGGCGGCCGCGGCGTCCAGGGCGATGGCGGCAGGCGGGCCGCTGTCGAGCACGGGCGTCGCGCGCTGGCGTGCCTGGTCGCGTAGCCAGAACACGCCGCCCACGCCGATGGTCGCCGCCACCTGCGCCAGCAGGATACACAGGAAGAACTTCCAGAACAGGCGGCCCACGCTAGTCCTTGATCAACTGGTAGCCCTGGCGGTAGATCGTCTGCAGGCACGAACGGCCGTCGGCCAACGGCCCCAGCTTGTGGCGCAGGCTGCTCAGGTGGACGTCGATATTGCGGTCGAAGCGCGCCAGCGGCCGGCCCAGGCCCTGTTCCGACAGGTCGTTCTTGCTGACCGGTCGGCCGGCATTGCGGGCCAGGACTTCGAGCAGGTTGAATTCGGTGCTGGTCAGGTCGAGGTGCTGGCCGTCCCAGGTGGCGCGGCGCTGCTCGGGCAGCATGGTCAGCTTGCCGACGCTGAGCACGACGCCGGGGC
>Ga0308163_10001531_pt1 | contig 24629 bp, 18 predicted proteins | sample PhyTR1_FD_201037 | JGI IMG/M metagenome (GOLD analysis project Ga0308163, IMG submission 201037) | Phyllosphere microbial communities from UC Gill Tract Community Farm, Albany, California, United States - DLSLT.R1 | ecosystem: Host-associated > Plants > Phyllosphere > Unclassified | place: USA... | reverse complement strand
AGAAAGAGGATGGCTCGGCGCTCAACGCCATCAACGGCCAGGCGTCGGATCACTGGCACACGGCGTTCAGCGGCAGCGGCGCTGGCGCGGCGCACCCGCACCAGCTGATCGTGGATATGGGACAAGAAGTGGACGTGGCGGGTGCACGCTACACGCCGCGCCAGGGCGCCGAGGGCGTGACTGGCCGGATCCGGCAGTACCGGATGTATGTGGGCGAGAAGCTGGTGACCGACAAGTAGGCAATGACATCGTCCCGGTGACAACGACGAATAACGATCAGGAGACACGATGGAACGACGCAATTTTCTCGGCTCGCTGGTAGCCGGTTCGGCCGCCACGCTGGCCACCGCAGGCGAAGCAGGCGCTGCAAGCAAGCCGGCGGCCCTGCCAGCCAACGACCGCGCCTACATGGCCGGCCTGCTGCAAAGGATGACCGAGCCGGTATTGTCCGCCATGGCCCGGGGTGAACTGGTCAGGAGGTTCGAACTCGAAGTCAGCCCGACCTGGGACGGGCGCGACAAGCGTGTCAGCTACTTCGAATGCTTTGCCCGGCTGATCGCGGGCGCCGCGCCGTGGCTGGCGCTGCCCGATGACGGCACGCCCGAGGGCGCCACGCGCAAGCGCCTGCTGGACATGGCCCGGCAAAGCTATGTGAACTCGGTCGACCCGGCCAGTCCCGATCGGCTGATGTGGGAGGGGCCCGGGCAGGTGCTGGTGGACTCGGCGTACTACACCAACGCCCTGATGCGCGCGCCACAAGCGCTGTGGGAACCGCTCGACGCCGCCACCAAACGACGCATCGTCGACCACGTCAAATCGCTGCGCCGCATCGAGCCGCCGTACATCAACTGGATGCTGTTTGCGGCCATGAACGAAGCGTGGCTGATGTCGATCGGCGAAGCCTACGATCCGATGCGCATGAACGTCGCCATCCGCAAGGTCAACGAATGGTACGTGGGCGACGGCTGGATCAAGGATGGCGAAACCTTCCACTTCGACTATTACGGGTCGTACGTGATGCACCCGATGCTGTGCGAAATCCTGGAAGTGCTGGAAAAGTACAAGGGACCATTCTGGAACGGCAAGCCGGACGAGATGCGCGCACTGGCCTTCAAGCGCATGCAGCGCTTCTCCGAGCACCTGGAGCGCTTCGTGTCGCCCGAAGGCACGTTCCCGATGTTCGGGCGTTCGCTGACCTACCGCACCGCAGCGTTTCAGCCGCTGGCGTTGCTGGCGCTGAGGAAGCAACTTCCCGCCAAGCTGCCGGAAGGGCAGGTTCGCAGTGCCATGCGCGCGGTGCACGAGCGGATCTTTTCGGCGCCATCGAATTTCACCAAGGGCGGTTTTCTGACCATCGGTTTCGTCGGCGCCCAGCCGGAACTGGGCGACTGGTATTCGAACAACGGCAGCATGTACATCACGTCAGCCAGCTTCCTGCCGCTCGGATTACCAGCGACAGATTCGTACTGGACTGCGCCGGCGCAGGACTGGACGCAAAAAAAAGCGTTTGCGGGTGCCAAGTTTTCAAAGGATTATAATGTTGATTATTAAATCGGGTCAGGTGAATTTTGCTTTCGCGCGCGGGTTGCGCTGGCGCGGTGTGGGCTACTAATAAGGTTCGCCACAGAACAATAAAGGCTGCTACAAGCCGAGGCAACTGACTCGGCCGGGCTTGTTCCAACCGCAAAAATCTTATAGGCTGAGCCATACTCGACAGGCCGCTTTCGGCCAAAATCGATCATTCGTGACAGTCCGTGAATTTTTCAATCTGGCAACCTGCTATGCTGGCTGAACGTTCAGATGCGGCTTAAAGCAGCCCATATAGCATCTACAGACGACTTAAATCAACTCGGAGTAAGAAGAAACCATGAATATAAGCAAGAAATTTATCGCTCAGAGTATGCTTGTTGGATTAGTCATTGCAGTGCTCGCCGTTGCTTACGAATATAATTTTGGCCCAATATCTGGCAATTATTGGATAAGAGGCATAGGCATAGGAATAATCTGCGGTTTTGCAACAGTCACTTGTTTATCTATGTGGAATAAAAAACGTTGATGAGTGTCTGATTGTGTTCGGCTCCTGTCCCCTGTGACAGTCTGCGATTTTTCTGCCTTGGCGACATAAATTCCAGACCAAGAGCTTCGCCCATCGTCCAGCAAGGTCCGCTTTGGCTCGGTACCGGCCTGTTGCGGCCACCGTTGAATTTTCAACCGGGCAACCTGCTTTGCTGGCTCGACCGCCCGAATTCGGCCAAAACCGGACGTACAAGCCAACATGGTTTTAGACAAAATAATGGGCTCAACTTTTCGATTCATCTCCGCTCCGGACTCTCCGGCCTCTGTACTAGAGTGGTTCCGGGCTCTGCCGACTCCCCCTGAAGAGGTGCCGACGGACAGGGGAATCGTTCTCTATTTCCGTTCCTGCGGCAACCTCTCATTGCGCCCCGATGGCAGCATCATTACAGATGAGTCTCCTGTCGCAACGTTGTTCCTTCCGCGTATTAGACGTGGGGTGCTTTGGACGGTAGGGGAGCTGCATTTTCTTCCTAAGCGTATCTCTGAACGGTTCCCTGAACTTGCCAAGGTGTCCGGCGCGTTTTCACGATGGCTAAAGCGCCGTCCCTGCATTTATTCGAATAAATCCTTGGGTAGCGAGTTCGATTATTACCTGGAGGGATCAGTTCGAAACTACGATTCGCCTGTGTATGCGTTCGAGTGTGGGTTGGCTGCGCTTCGTTCTGGAAGATATCTTGTTGGCGACGGGGACAATGAACTGGTTCTGGATAAGTTATGTCAAATTCTGCGGCTCCGTGGCATTGACTGCATGTGCTGACAGCGTCAACGTCCGGTATGGGTCGGTTCCTGCCCTTCGTGACAGTCCGCGCCTTTTTCTACCTTAGTGACCTGATATGCTCAGGTGAACGGCCGGGTTCGGCCAGCAGCGGACGTTTGCTTCTAAGGAGAACTGATGGAATCTCAACTTACGATTCAAGCCGTTTGGGAAGACGACGGCTTGTTGACTATCGATAGTCACGCGGCAAGTTGGGGTTTTGTTGGAAAAACTCAGGTCTATACGACCTATGAGGCGTTAGAGAAATGGGCTAAAGAGCTTGCCGCTATTCCACTCGTTGCAGGGCAATCTGTCGGCTTCCAAGCGGGAGAGCGCGATAGTTATGCGTATCTCGGCGTCACAATCTCTGTTCTTGACTCGGTAGGGCACTGTCAATGTTGTGTGGCGTTTGAATCGAGCTCGGTCCACACATGGGAAAGCAAGAACAAACTTGAAGTCGAAATACTTACCGAACCGAATGCCATAGATCGGTTCGTTGCCGGACTTTTGGCTATCGTACAAACGAAAAATCAAGGTGAAGCATTCCTGCTCGGCGTTGATACCCTACCCCCTACCTAGTCGAATTCGTTGTCCGCTTTGGGTCTGGTTCCGGCCTGTCAGGGCTAACGTAGAATTTTCAACCTGGCAGCCTTTTATGCTGGTCTACACGGCCGGGTTCGGACAGAAGTGGGCCGTGACGAATAAGCAGAGCAAGAAAGACAATCATGCCAAACGAACAGACCAAGTACTCAAGCATCGTGAGTTGCTATGACAGGCTGCCCAAGCTGGAGGGCCGCACTGTCCACGCATTTCACTCGGAGTACAGCTTCGCGGCGCTTCGACTCGACAACGAGGAAGTTATTGCTTTTGCTATGGAGGAGGAGTCAGTAGGGAAATGGTTTGAGGTGTTCCCGATTTGCCTACACCGTATGTCGCTAGAGTGCCCCTTGACGTGGAGCGAGCTGAGCCAGCCTTTCACCGTAGCCCTTAGCAAAATGTTGTGGCGTGAGGAATGGCTGGAGACAGCCAAGGACAGTTCCCGCTTACTTGGGTCGGGACCTCACTGCGTGCAGTGCGTATCAACGCTAGGGTCGGCTCCAAAGTCGAGCGCCAACGTCGTCAAGGTTCTTGCTGGAATCCAATTGAACGGGCGGAATGAGTGTTCTCTGGTGATATGCAGCTCGGACAATACGCCGTTCAAGGTCGACTTGACGATGGATCGGTCTGAGATACAGGAAATGATGCAGTTCCATACCAGCGAATAAACCCTGTCTATCGCACTGAGCCGACCGTTCTCAATGGGTCGGAACGGGCCTGACATCGACCGACCGCCTTCGGCCAAAAGCGGCATACGATAAGACAGATTTCGACATGTCACTCATCGGTTTGATTAACTCCACACCACCATGGACCCTCAGGCGATTTGTGTTTAAAGTTGCCATTCTAGATGACACTTAACGGGAACAGGTATGCGCAACTTGAGTTTTCTAGCTGGATTAATTGCAATTTCCGTAGGGGTACATGCCGCTACTCCTGCAACTTCGGCCTCGTATCAGATTTCGGTTCAAAACGAGAAAGGTATAGAAACTGCGCAGCAAGTTTTGCCATCGGACGGCAGGGTTCACACTTTGCCTATGGCTGGAGCGACAGTCGAGATCACGACGCCGTCGGACACAGCCTCGGTTGCCATGCTTCGGCTGTATAGCGATACGGCTGAACGTAAGCTGCTGCACACGGCCCGCATAAGCGGTCGCGCTTTGCCTGTCCGGGTTGGATATTCGCTCTGCAATGACCGTGTCGAATTCATGTCACCATCACCTGATCTTAAAGGCGGTTGTGAAGTTAACGCCACTCCTAGGTGAAACCTCTCCGGAATGTACTGTGTGCTCATCCGCTAACATCGTGAAGCGCTAATGCAGAATTCTGAATGGCTGCTTCGTGTCGGTACCGGCCTGTGGCGGCTACCACTGGATTTTCAACTTGCCAACCTGCTATGCTGGCTCGACCGGCCGATTTCGGCCACAAGCCGCCAGTGCACCTGTGCAGGGAATACAATGGTCCGGCGAGGCGCTTCGCCTGACGCCGACATCGTTAATCATTCCGCGAGCCTGACCTATCCATGTACCTGATCAACTCGAAGACCGGAAAACCTGTAGAGGTCACCGATGAGGACCTTAAAGGGTATGAGAGTGGCGAAAAGCCGAAGCGATCAAGTTTCGGAGCGAGAACGAAGAGCAAGGATGACCAGACCGTCCGGCCCAGCAAGCTTCCGCAACGGACTTTTGAGACGGAGGAGGCCCCGGCGCAGGATGGCGTGCCCAAAATCACACGCAGCTCCGACTACAAGAAGAAGGTTCCCAAGACCAGTTTCGGGACGAAAAAGCCTGCTCCTGGAGAATATGCAAGGACGTCCGACAAAAAGCCACAGTACAAGGCGCGCGACCCGGCTCAACCACAGCAGAAACCGAAGCAACCGGCGCACAAGTATGCCGGATGGCTCCTATCCAAACGGGAGTATTCGGCAGCCGTACTGCGGCGCAAGCTAGTCCTGCGGGGCTACAGCGAACAGGAGGCAGATGACGCACTGATACTGTTGCAGGGGTTGAATTACCAGTCAGATGAACGGTATGCGGAGATGAAAACCCGGCAGATCGAACCACGGGTCGGCGACGCGCGAGTCGCCCTGACTCTCCGACAGAAGGGTATCGACGAGCAACTTACGAAGGCAACCATCGAGCAAATGGAGCCGGAAGATGAGCGTGTTGTCGTTGTGGTCGAGAAATTTCGCAAGGACATTGCACAGACGGGGATGACACAAGAACTGCGGCAGAAGGTTTATCGCTTCCTGGCATACCGGGGCTTCAGCGGCCATTCGATCAATATCGCCATGGAGCATCTGAAATCGGGGCCTGAAGATGACTAGACGTTGCACTAGTAATGCGATGTGAAGCGATCAAGGCGCAGAAATTATTTCAAGATTTCCATGCGCGATTGTGGGTGACATGGCGTTAGAATTCCACGGCGTTTTTTCTTGAGCCAATAATTTCCCGTGTGATAGGCTGCCTCGGGGCGACGGGTGCTAACGGGTGCCTGGGAAATGATGTGCGTGGACCAGTTGGCGGCTACTAGCCAGAGCCAGGGCAGTCAGCCACCTAGGGCGCACACAAAATTTTCAAGTGAGCAATTCTGTCCGGTAGACTGAGGATGATGGAACTTCCGCTATCGGCCAGAAGCAGTCATACAATCTACGTTATGCCTAAGATAATTCATCAGGTGTGTCCCCGTTGTGGACAGGGGCCAGTGGTTCACGTAGTCATCTGCGTGACGCAGGAACAACTGTTCGTGTGTGAAGAGTGCGAGGCGTCATGGAGACACGAGCGAGACATCCTTAAGGCGCCCTTTGAAGACTTAGGTACTGTCCTCGAGAACAGAGATCTGCCGCCCCTTTGGTCTGAATTAGCGGCAGCGCCTTAAATCTCGGTTTTAGCAATGTCTGCATGGAGCCGACAGCTGCCTGCCGCTATGGTCGCTAGATTTTCAACCCAGCAGCCTGCTGTGCTGGGCCGACCGGCTGAAATCGGCCAGGAGCGGACATTCGGCATCTACCTTAGCTGCCATAATTTCAGCGCCCACTTTCTCAAAAAAATCCCGAAATGTAGGAGATTTACCTTGCTGACAATTAAGAGATCTGCTTTTTCCGTGAAATGTAGGGACGACCTCGCTGCACAGGCAACATGGCTCTCCACCATTGTCGAAAACCTCGGGGACAGCCAGGCGCATCTAATCGCGGGGGCGGCGTTCCAGATCGGTTGGTCTGTTCTGAAGCTGGTGGATACTACTCAAGGATTGATGCTTTGCGAGCCGGACTTCGATAACGACCCAATTTACGATTTCCGCGAAGATGTCAGCTCAACCTTGGACGTACTCCATGCACAGCAGACGCTTATGTCTAAGGTTGGATGCTCACCTACAGATATTCGATTCGATGACAAGGTTGTCATATTCAGAGGTTGCTTAGAGGAGGCTCGAATTTACGGTGAACGACGGGAGCCGGAGAAAGGCGACAGCGGATGGTATTTCGGACCAACAAGACAGCATAGTTCGCCGAGCGCAAATGACCTTGAATTCGTCTTTGCCTACCAGTTGTTGCACAGAAGACCTCAGCTAGTGTCCGCGATGTGTCTTCCTGCCAACTGGATAGTAGTGTGGGAAGGGCAAAAAGTTGTGGGCATCGCGGACTCTGATAACAAAGAAAGACTGCTCTGAAATTCCGCAGAATGCATTGACGGTCAATTTACATAGGTGCCGTTTTTGACGTTCGATGACTGTCCGCTTCGGGTCGGTTCCGGCCTGTCGCGGCCACCGTCGGATTTTCAACTTGGCAACCTGCTACGCTGGCCTAAACGGCCGGGTTCGGCCAAGTGCTGCCGTACAGGCTAGCGACTGCAACGGATTGATATCGGATCCGACGCAACCTGAAGATACGCCGGTTCAATAGCATCATAAAATTGAAAACTTTGTTAATTCGACTAATTAACACGTTTCAGTCGGAAACCTTTTCCTTGCATGCACAATTTGATAAGTTCCTTCTGTTCAGCTACCGGAGTCTTGTTGAGCTTCACCTGATACTGACATTCTGACAGCGCATTTTTTTTCTGATGCTGCGAAGCACCTTCTTTTACATAGTCAAATATAGGGGCCGATGCACACGCTGACAAAACTGCAGCAGCAAAAACGTGAGCAATGTTCGATTTCATAGTAATAATAAACTGGGTTGTTAAATGACCAACAGGCAGGTGCCTCCAGGAAACTTATGATGGTCGATGAAAGAGTGACGTAACAATAAAATAGTTAGCCACGTTGGCAAAAAGGAACAGAATTTTTTTATTTTATGGCCACGCAGTCTGCTGTGGGTCGGTTCCTGCCCTTCGTGATAGTCCGCGAATTTTCCGCCTTGGTGACCTGATATGCTCAGCTGAACAGCCGGGTTCGGCCAAAAGCGGACTTCCACGACCTGAGCAATCCCGGCACCTAGTAAGGAACATTCGATGACATCTACCGATATGCGGGTCCGCGTCCTGCTCAGCTTGCAGCGAGCACTTGTTGGGCATATCGGGACCGCGGTACGCGCAATCGTGTGCCGGTGGACTAAAGATGAAATCCATGTTCGCACTGTCTTTGACGGCGAGATCAATGACGACGATGCCGAGGAGATTGCCGAAGCAGAAACCGAAGTAATCGCAGATTTCCCATCTCAGGTTGCAGTCTTTTTCAAGCTTGAACGCCTTGATTATCCGGCCTTAATCAAGCATGAAATTGACGAGGTAGCGGTGTTCCGACGAATGGAAAAGTGAATGCAACGAAGGTCCGCTTCGGGTCGGTACCGGCCTGCCGCAGTCACCACTGAATTTTCAATCGGGCAACCTGCTATGCTGGCTCGACCGACCGAAACCGGCCAAGAGCGGACCTTCCGATGAATTGCGAAAGAGCCAAACAGATGAACGACGAACTTGTGGCAAACATCGTGTCATTCGAGGAAGACGATGCCGTGGCGGTCCTCGCATTCTGCGCTGAAGGAGGGCAGTCTTCTCAATACCTGATGCTACAATTTCCTTTTCAAACGGACGAGCAAGACAGACGTCTTCGTCTGGACGGTCTGTACATCGAACGAGATGATCAAGCGTTCGGGTGCCACCACGGGGTAGCGTCAATAAGGCGGAATGGTGATCGCATCGAAATCAATCTGAATACGGAAGGCAAGCGGCGGCTGAAAGTAGAGCGAATAGTCATTGTTCCGGTGCCCTGGAGTCCGACAATCGACCAAGGACTCGCCCGCTTCGCCGAATTGTCACAAGGCGAATATGATGTCGTGTTCCAGTGAGGATACGACCGTCTGCTCCAGGTTGAAAGCACATTGTCGGGCAATGCAAACGGCCGACAGGTTGTGGAAAACATTATTTGCGCGGACACCTGCCAAAATCGTCTTGCCTCATGAAGAACGTTGTGGGATACGTTGCGTTCGACCACCCCCTGCGCCTGCGCCGGCCTAAGCCAATAGGCCGCAGAACAGCCACATGGCGCTGGCATCACGTCACCGCGCGCTCGCATGACCGGCCGAGCCGACCGGCCACCGTGCCTGCAGGCGCCGGTATTCGTCGGGCGTGATATTCAGGATGGACCCATGGCGCTTCTTGCTCTGCCCATAATCGACGTTCGCGGCAGCGACGCGGCGAAAGCGCTCGGGCCGTGACAGGTCGTCGCTGACCAGGGCCAGGTAGCCGCCCTTGCGGGCATATTGATCGACCCACATCCCCCATTCGCCCGTCTGCGCGATCTTGAAAAGAATGGGTCCTTCGACATCCTTGCCGGTCAGGCCCAGCGGTTGCAGGTCGCCCAGGATGTCCCACTTGCCCATCAGCGTCGTCGCACCTTCAACCGTCAGCTGGCCGTCGCCCGAGGCGCGCACGTAGCGGTAGCGCGCCTTGGGATCGTCGACCTGGACGATCTGGGTGTCGATCAGTCCCGTCGTGCCGGGCCGGTCGATATAGAGCGTGGGCGGGGTGAAGCTGACGAAGTCGCGCGTGCGGGACGAATAGATGCGTGGCTTGGTGACGCCGTCGGCCGGCGAGATGGTCGCCCAGTAGACGAGGTAGTCGCCGCTGGCCTCATCGTAGATGGCTTCCGGCGCCCAGGCGCAGCCGGCGTCGGGAATGGCGCCGGCGACGTCCACCAGGCGCGGCGCCGACCAGTTGACCAGGTCGGCCGACTCCCAGATCACCAGTTTGGTGCTGCCTCGGTTCATGGCGGCGGGCCAGCCTTTGCCGGTCGCGATGCGCAGGTCGGTGGCCAGGATCCAGAACCTGTCGCCGTGCGGCGAGCGGACGATCGCCGGGTCGCGCACGCCGCCGTCGCCGAGGGTGCTGCGCAGCACGGGCTTCGAGCCATTCAGGTCGGTCCAGCGGTAGCCGTCCTGGCTCGTGGCGAAGTACAGCTGTTCGCCATCGACGGTCTCGCTGGTGAAGTGCACCAGCAGATAGTTGGGCTGCGCCGCGGCCGTGGCGCGCGGGACTGCAACGGTGCCAGGCGCGCTGCAGGCGGCCAGCAAAGCGACGCTGCCGGTGCACAGCGCGATCCTGGCGGCGGTCCGGAGCATCGTCATCATGGTTTCGGCACGCCCTTGCCCCCAACGATCGGTTCACCGATGTCACCCGGCTGGAAGGCGGGCTGCATCGGGTCCATCGGCAGGATGTTGCCTTGCGCGTCAAACGTCATCTTCGCCAGCACCGTCTGGCGCCGGTAGCCATTGCCGTCCGGGATCGCGTGACGATGGTAGGCCACGTACCAGCGGTCCGTGCCCGGGACATTGACGACGCTGTGGTGGGCGGTGCCGACCGCCGGTCCGTTTTTCTGCAGGACGATGAAGTTGGTCTGCGCCGCCCGCACCGGTCCCAGGGGCGAGTCGGCCGTGCCCCAGCCGACGCGGTAGTTCGGGCTGCGCGCATCGTCGATCGACCACATGAAGTAGTACGTGCCCTGGCGCTTGAACACGACCATGCCTTCGCGGAAGTCCTTCATCGGGATGCGGTGCACGGCCCCGTCGAGCGTGACCATGTCCGGCTTCAGTTTGCTGACGTTGGCTTCGTCGCCGTTGCCCCAGTAGATGTAGGCCTGGCCATCGTCGTCGATGAACGGGTAGGGGTCGATGGTGTTCGTGGTCATCGTGGCGTCGCGCACCAGCAGCGGTTTGCCCAGGGCATCGACGAACGGGCCAATGGGGGAGGTGGCCGTCGCGACGCCAATCTTGTGGTCGGCGCTGAAGTAGAAGTAGTAGGTGCCGTTGCGTTCGATGGCGTCCGGCGCCCAGGCCTTGATATTGGCCCATGCCAGGCCGCGGCTCACGTCGAGAATCATGCGCTCTTTCTTCCACGTGAGCAGATCCTTCGATGACCACACCGAGAAGTCGGTGGTCATCCAGTTCGGCTTGTCCGAGGTGGGGTAGAGGTAGTAGGTGTCGCCGAAGACCCGGATCGCCGGGTCGGCAGTAAAGCCATCAAGGGAAGGCGCCGGTGCCTGCGCCTGCGCGTGCGAGAACGCCAGGGTGGTGGCCACTGCCACGGCGATGGTCGACAGGAGGGAACGATGCATGCGCGGATGGACTCTGCAGGGACGGAAATACCATTATGGGCGATGTCGCCGGCTGCATTCCGTGCCGGTAGCGAGTGCTCAGCATCTTGATTGATTCGGCGCCCGGCGTTCGTACGCCGCCCCCCGCTCTATACTGCCGGGCCAGGCGCAGCCGTGCTCCGCCGCCTGTCTCTACTGGAGATGTCGATGACCGAATCGTTCCGCCGTCCGTTTGCCTGCTTGATCCTGGGCCTCGGCATCGGCTTTGCCAGCAGTCCCCTCCACGCCGCCGGGGCCGACACGACGATCCGCAATGGCGTGTTCTGGAAGGACACCGACGGCACACCGATCTATTCGCAGGGCGGCGGCATCCTCAGGATCGGCGCCAGGTATTACTGGTATGGCGTGAAGTATGCCGAGGCGGTCACTTATGCGCGCGCGCCGGGACCGACGACAGACCAACCGCACTTCAACGCGGTCACGGCGTATTCATCGACCGATCTGGTGAACTGGACGTTCGAGGGCGACGTGCTGACGCCGGCCGGCCTGGGCCAGCAATTCGACCCGAATGCCTGGCTCGGCCGCATGGGGGTGGTGTACAACAAAGAGACCCGCAAGTATGTGCTGATCACCCAGTACAGCAGCAAGGGCACGGGCGGTGGCGTGCTGTTTGCCACGAGCGACAGTCCCACCGGCCCGTTCGTCTTCGAGCGGCTGCAGGCGCGCATCGACAACGTGGCCACGCCGACCTCGGGCGACCAGACCGTCTTCATCGATGACGACGGCAAACCGTACCTCATCTTCAGCAACAACGGCGACCGCCGCCAGCTGTACGTGGCGGGGCTGCGCGCGAGCGATTACCTGGCGATCGAGCCCGCAACGCATATCTACAGCGCGCCAGCTGGCGGGCGCGAAGGCAACGCGATGTTCAAGTACAAGGGCCTGTACTACTTCTGCTCATCCGACCTGCATGGCTGGAACGCGTCGCGCAGCTTCTACATGACGTCGCCGAACATCACCGGGCCGTACACGCCGGAGAAGATCATCGAGGGCACCGAAGCGGACTTCTCGCACGTGTCGCAGAACGGTTTCTTCATCCCGGTGCACGGCAGCGCCGGCACCACGGTGCTGTATGCGGGCGACCGCTGGAGCAATTTTGCCGGCAATGGCCACGGCTACAACGTCTGGGCGCCGCTGTCCTTTGACGGCACTGCGCCGAGGTTCAATTCGCTCAGCGAATTTGTGCTCGACGCGCCCAAGGGCACGTGGGCGGTCGGCAAGGGCAACAACTACGTGCGCAACCCCGGCTTCGAGGCAGACCGCGTGCGCCAGACGAGCGTGGCCGGGTGGGTCAGCAGCTGGACGAGCCTGAAGGGCGACGCGCCGTTGATGAACACCGCGGGCGGCCGCGCCAGCAAGTGGGCCTTGACGCTGCGCCATCCGGGGCAGACGATGGGCAGCGCGATCCAGAACGTGACGCTGCCCGATGGCAGCTACACCCTGAAAGCCTGGATCAGGAGCAGCGGCGGCCAGCGCGTCGCGCGCCTGTACGCGGCCGGTCACGGCGGCGCCACGATCGCGCTGGCCCTGCCGGACCAGCTGACGCAGTGGACCGAAGTCACGTTGCCGGGCATCCGGGTCACGACCGGCAGCGTCCAGATCGGCGTCTACTCGGAAGGCAAGGAAGGCGATTGGCTCAGCCTGGACGATGTGAGCCTGGTGCGCGACTAAGCACGCCCGGCTTTCAGGCCGCGCGGTCGAAAATATCAAAACCGTGAGTGTTTCGTTCAGCGCGACGATATCGCTTGCGACGCCTGCCGGGATTTACCTAGACTGGCAATCCGCTCCAGTCGCTTCAATAACATCACCATGAACTTCTTCGATTTCGCCGGCGCAGCGCGCCTGCGCAAGGCCGCCGTGCGCCTGCTGCTGCCATGGTTTGGATTGCTCGCCCATGCGCATGCCGCCGACATGAACCTCAACGCGGGCTGGCAGTTCTACCGCGTCGATGACCGCCAGATCGCCAGCGCCGACCAGGTGCCGGCCGGCGCCTGGACCCGGGTCGACCTTCCGCATGCAGCGCGGCTCGAGCCGCGCGTGCCGACGGCGCCCTGGCAGGGCACGGCCTTTTACAAGAAGCGGCTCGACGTGACGCTACGCCTGGGCGAGCGCGCGATCCTGCGCTTCGAGGGCGTCATGAATGTCGCTGACGTCTGGTTAAACGGCACGCACCTGGGCCAGCACCTGGGTGGCTACCTGCCGTTCGCGTTCGACATCACCGCGGCCCTGAACGCCAGCGGCGTCAATGAACTCGTCGTGCGCGCCAATAACGAGGACAACCCGGTCACCGGTCCCAAGCCGCTCAAGGATCTCGACTACATCCAGCACGGCGGCATTTACCGCGACGTGCACCTCGTGATCAAGCCGGCGGTGCACATCACGGACGAGATGCTGTCGAACACGCCGGGCGGTGGCGGCGTGTTCGTTACGTATCCGAAGGCAGGCAAGGCGGCGGCCGTGGTGCAGGTCAAGACCGAGGTCGCGAACACGTCTGGCGCCGCGCAATTGGTCACGCTACGGCACGCACTGGCGTGGCAAGGCAAGGCAGTGGGCCAGGCGCAGGAACAGGTGCGCCTGGCGGCGGGCGAACGCCGCCACGTCACGCTGTCAATTGCACTGGACCGGCCGAAACTGTGGTCGCCCAGAGACCCCAATCTGTACACGCTTGCATCGACGGTCGTCTCGGCGGCAGGCCTGGATGCGGTGACGCATCGCATCGGTGTGCGCCGCCTCGCCTTCGAGGGCGCGCAGCTGCTGCTCAATGGCGCGCCGCTGCAGCTGCGCGGCGTCAACCGGCACCAGGAATACCCGTACGTCGGCTATGCGCTATCGCCCCAGGCCGATGCGCGCGACGCGCTGCTGATCAAGCGCTACGGCTTCGATTTCGTGCGCCTGTCGCACTACCCGCAGTCGCCGGTATTCATGCGTGCGGCCGACGAACTTGGACTCATGGTACTGCCGGCGATCCCCGGCTGGCAGTTTCACAACCCGGACCCGGCGTTTGCGCGCCAGGTAGTGCAGACCTGCGCCGACATGGTCCGGCGCGACCGCAACCACCCGAGCGTCGTGGCCTGGGAATGTTCGCTCAACGAGACGCAGATGCCGGACCCGTTGATCAAGGCGCTGCACGCGACGGTGCACGCCGAATACCCGGGTGACCAGGCCCACTCGGCCGGCTGGGTGCCGCAGACCTATGACCTGTACCTGCAGGCGCGCCAGCACCGGATCAGCAGCAAACATCCGCTGCCGGCCAAGCCGCTGATCGTCTCCGAATATGGCGACTGGGAGTACTACGCGATGAACGCGGGGTTCAACCAGACCGCCTGGGCCGACCTCAAGCCGGCCGACCGCTCCAGCCGCCAGGGCCTGGGGCAGGGCGAAGCGCGCCTGCTGCAGCAGGCCCGCAATGTGGCCGAGGCCCGTGACGACAATGCCGGCACGCCGGCCTTCGCCGACGGCTACTGGGTCATGTTCGATTACGCGCGCGGCTATGCGCCCGATCTGGAAGAGTCGGGCGCGCTGAGCATCGAGCGCCTGCCCAAGTTCGCGGCCCAGTTCTTCCGTTCGCAGCGCAGCGCAACGGAGCGCGCACCGCAGTGGGGCGGCGGCCCGATGGTCTTCATCGCCAGTTACTGGCAAGCCGGTTCGGCGCCGCGCGTGCGGGTGTTCTCGAATGCCGACGACGTCGAGTTGCGCCTGAACGGCAAGCTGGTGGGCCGCCAGAAGAGCGGGCCGTCGGCAGCCCATCCGCACCTGGCGCATCCTCCGCTGGAATTCGAGACGGGCGGCTTCGTTTCCGGCGAACTGGTGGCGCGCGCGTATATCAAGGGCCGTCTCGTGGCCGAGCACCTCGTGCGCACGCCGGAAGCGCCGGCAGCGCTGGCGCTCGCGCTCGACGACATGGGCGTGCCGGTGGCCGAGGGCGACCTGGTGTTCCTGCGCGCACGCGTGCTCGACGCCCGTGGGACGACGGTGCCCACGAGCGGCCGCGACGTCGCGTTCTCCGCAGTCCAGGGCGCGCAGATCGTCGGCAGCGCCGTCGCGACGCTCGAAGCAGGCGTCGCCAGTGTGCTGGTGCGCGTGACTGCCCCACGCGCCGGTGTCGCGGCACAGGCGCAGCTGGACGCGCTGACAGGCAGCCTCGAACGCTGAGCAGCGCTGCAACGCCCCGACCGTTTTTTTCAACGGGCCGTCCTGACCCGGGCAGTGCAATTCAGGCATACGCAGGCATCACCAATCGTTAGCGAACGGAGACAAAATGATCCAACATAAAGCTAGAGCCTCGTACTTCCTGCTTGCACTGCTGGCCGCCACAGTAGCTGGCAGCGCGAGCGCCGTCATCACCATCCCGGGCAAGCAGATCGAACGGCTGGACCGGGGCGCCGTCGCCATCAGCGCCGGCGCCGGTGTCGGTGGCGGTGTGTTCATCAGCTGGCGCCAGCTCGCCCTCGATGCGCCCGGCACGCGCTTCAATGTGTACCGCGGGGCCACGCGCCTGAACGCCGCGCCGCTCGATGCGCTGAACTACACCGATCCGGCCGGAACGACAGCGCATGCCTACACGGTGCGCGCCGTCGTCGGCGGGGTGGAACAGGCGGGCGTCGCTGCAGGTGCCACCTGGAACAAGCCCTATCTGGCGATCCCGGTGCGGGCCCCGGCAGCCGGCACCACGCCAGACGGCGTGGCCTACACCTATGAACTCAACGACGGTTCGCCGGCCGATCTCGATGGCGACGGCGCCTACGAAATCATCGTCAAGTGGCAACCGACCAACGCCAAGGACAACTCGCAGTCCGGCTACACGGGCAACACCTACCTGGACGCCTACAAGCTCGATGGCACCCGCATGTGGCGCATCGACCTGGGCAAGAACATCCGCGCCGGCGCCCACTACACCACCTTCGTGGCCTACGACTTCGATGGCGATGGCCAGGCCGAGGTGATGGCCAAGACGGCCGACGGCACCGTCGACGGCAAGGGCGTGGTCATCGGCTCTGCCACGGCCGACCACCGCAGCCCGAATGGCTACATCCTCACGGGGCCGGAATTCCTGACCGTCTTCAACGGCTTGAGCGGCGCGGCCATGAAGACGGCGAATTACCTGCCGGCGCGCGGCAGCGTGGCCGCCTGGGGCGACAACTACGGCAACCGGGTCGACCGCTTCCTGGGCGGCGTGGCCAATCTCGATGGCAACCGTCCGAGCGCCGTCTTCTCGCGCGGCTACTACACCCGCGCGGTGATCGCGGCCTGGGACTGGCGCGACGGCGCCTTGACCAGCCGCTGGGTGTTCGATAGCGACGTCGCTGGCGCGGCCGCGCGTGGCCAGGGCGCGCATTGGTTCGCGACTGGCGACGCCAATGGCGACGGCCGCGACGACATCGTGTACGGCGCGGCGACGATCGACAGCTACGGCCAGCTGCTCTACACGACGGGCCTGGGCCACGGCGATGCGCTCCACTTTGGCAAGTTCGACCCGAACCGCGCGGGCCAGCAGATCTACATGATCCACGAAAGCCCGTCATCCTACGGCGCCAGCGGCTCCGGCATGCACGACGCGGCGACGGGTGCGCTGATCTGGGGCGCGAGCGGCGCCAATGCGGACGTGGGCCGCGGCGTGTGCTTCGATATCGACCCGGCCTACGCTGGCGCCGAGTGCTGGGCTTCGCGCGGCGGCCTGCGCAGCGCCACCGGCCAGCTGATCAACGCGACGCCGCCCAATTCCACGAACTTCGGCGCCTGGTGGGACGGCGACCTGCTACGCGAAGTGGTCAGCGGCGCTGCGGTGCAGAAGTGGGATCCGGCCACCCGGACCCTGTCCACTCTCATCGACGGCGCAACCAACGGCGCCACGACCAACAACGGCACCAAGGCGACGCCGGTGCTGAGCGCAGATCTGTTCGGCGACTGGCGCGAAGAAATCGTGCTGCGCAACAGCAGCAACACGGAGCTGCAGATCTACAGCACCACGATCTCCACCGGCACCCGCATCACGACCCTGATGCACGACCCGCAGTACCGCAGCCAGGTGGCAGGCCAGAACGCCGGCTACAACCAGCCGCCGCACCCGAGTTTTTACCTGGGACACGGCGCGACGGCGTTCCCGCAGGCGCCGGTGCACGTGCCGTATGACGGCAGCGGCGCCGTGCAGGCCGAGACCGCGATCGTCGGTGGCAATGTGCAGGTCATGGCCGACCGCCCGGGCTTCCGGCACATCGGCTTTCTCAACTTTCCGTTGAACGGTGGCAGCGCGCAGTTCCAGCGCATCCATGGCGGCGCCGGCGGCGTGAAAACCATCACGATCCGCTACGCCAACGGCAATCCGACGCCACGCACGGGCGTGCTGCGCGTGAACGGGATCGCGCAGCCGGTCACGTTCCGCCCGACCGGCGCCTGGAACAACTGGACGACGACGAGCGCGAGCGTGAACCTGGCCGCTGGCCAGGACAACACGCTGCGCTTCGAATCGACCGGCCAGGGCCTGGGCAATCTCGACGAACTGACGGTGCCGTAAGCCGTTTTCTATTCCCTTTTGATGACAAGGTAATCCCATGAAAAAGCTTCACATGCTGTTCGCGATGGTGCTGTACATGCTCGCCCAATCTGCCTGGGCGGCGCCAGTTGGCTGGTACGACCTGAAAGCGACCTGGCGCGCCGGCACGTTTGACGGGCAGTTCTACTACGACAGCAGCGCGCCCACGCACGTCACGGCGGTCCAGGGCACGCTGGTCGACCTGGTGCGCACCGTCGCCATCGACCGTGTCTGGAACCTGGGCCAGGACGAGCCCCAGCCATGGATCTTTCTGAGCAATACCAATCCCGCCGATCCGGGTGGCCATGACGCCGGCTTTTACCTGACCCTGGTCGACCTGGGCACGTCGCTCACGCTCGATCTGGCCGGGATGAATGGCCTGTACGACTGGAGTGATTGGGATGCCTACAATCCTGGCCAGCTCGATGATTCGCCGCTGCTGTCGTTCAGCATCGTGCAGGCGAATGAAGTGCCGGAGCCGGCCAGTGCGCTGCTGCTGCTGGGTGGGCTGGCGGGGCTGCTGGCGCTGCGCCGCCAGCGCGCCGTCAACGGTTGACGCACGGGGCCTCGGCTGGCCAGGGAGCGAATCGCTCGGCCGGATGATTATTGTTGACTGGGCGACGAGAGGCGGGCGGCGCGGTTGCATAATCCATCGCACCCTTAGTGATGATGGAGACACGATTTGCCAACCTTCCTCCCGGCCCGGCGCCGCTTCGTGCAGCTCGCGGCCGCCCTGGCCACCGTGCCGGGCGCGCCGGCCGTCTCCTCGGCCGCCACCGCCAACATCCCCGGCAAGGGCAAGCCGGTGGCCGGCACTGCGCTGCGCTGGCTTGACGGCCAGCCGCCCGCCCGCTTCGAGGGCGCCACGCTCGGTGTGCCCTGGCCGCGCGGCACGCTGCGCCTGCCGGCCAACAAGACACTGCAGTTCACGCTCGGCGCGGGGGCGCCGGCGGTCCAATCCTGGCCCCTGGCCTACTGGCCGGACGGTTCACTCAAGTGGACGGCGCATGCGGTGGCTGCCGGCGCCACTGCCTCCGGCTGGGACCTGAAGGCCGGCGCCAGCACTGCACCTTCGGCCGGCGTATCGGTCACGCAGTCGGCGGTGGCGATCGTCGTCAGTGCGGGCCAATTGGCCTGGACCGTGCCGACGAGCGGCGAATACCTGGTCGACAGCGCGACGCGCGCCGGCCACGTAACGATGCAGCACCTGCGGCTGGTCGCGCTGCGCCAGGACGGCGCCGAGCTTGAAGGGGCGGGCAGCGTGCGGCGCGAGGCGTTCACCAGCAAGGTCACGCGCGTCGCGCTCGAGCAAAGCGGCCCGGTGCGCGTGGTGGTCAAGCTCGATGGCGTGCACGCTGCGCGCGCGGGGAGTCGCCGCGCCTGGCTGCCGTTCTCGGTGCGCCTGTACTTTTACGCCGGCGCGGACAGCGTGCGCATCGTCCATTCGTTCATGTTCGACGGCGACCCGGCCACCGACTTCATCGGCGGGCTGGGTGTGACTGCGCAGGTGCCCATGCGCGACGCAACCTACGACCGCCACATCCGCTTTGCCGGCGAAGGCATTGGCGTGTGGGGCGAAGCCGTGCGGCCCGTCACGGGACTGCGGCGCGATCCCGGCCAGGCATTCAAGGATGCGCAGGTGGCCGGCAAGGCGCTGCCGCCGCTGGCCGGCATGGCCAAACCGGTCCAGGATGGCATGCGCTGGATCCCCGAGTGGGGCGACTTCACGCTGGCGCAGCCGATGCCCGATGGCTTCACGTTGCGCAAGCGTACCCGCAGCGGTCATGCCTGGATCGATGCGAATGCCGGCACCCGCAGCAAAGGCCTGGTCTATGCAGGCGGCGCGTCGGGCGGCGTCGCACTCGGCTTCAAGGATTTCTGGCAGCGCGCGCCAAGCCAGCTGGATGTGCGGGGCGCCGCAACCGACATGGCCGACGTCACCGCCTGGCTATGGTCGCCGTCGGCCCCGGCGATGGACATGCGCTCGTACCGCTCGGCCGACGGCATGGACACGTTCGAGAAGCAGATCGCGGGCCTGAACATCACCTACGAAGATTACGAGCCGGGGTGGGACGCGTCGACGGGCGTGGCGCGCACCACCGAGCTGCAGCTGTGGGTGCTGGGTGGCACGCCGTCGCACCAGGCGTTCTCGGCCATGGCCGGGCAGGTGGCCGATCCGGCCCGGCTGGTGCTCGATCCTGGCCGGATCCACACCTGCGGCGTGTTTGGCGACTGGGACCCGGCCGAGCGCAGCACGCCCGCGCGCGCGGTGATCGAGGATCATCTGGCGTTCCGGCTCGACCAGTACCTGCGCGAGGTCGAGCAGCACCGCTGGTATGGCTTCTGGTCGTACGGCGATGTGATGCACAGCTACGACAACGACCGCCACATGTGGCGCTACGATATCGGCGGCTACGCCTGGGACAACTCGGAGCTCTCGACCGACCTGTGGCTCTGGTACAGCTATCTGCGCACCGGGCGCGCCGACATCTTCAGGCTGGCCGAGGCGATGACGCGCCATACGGGCGAAGTTGACGTCTACCATGCGGGCCCGTTCAAGGGCTTCGGCACGCGCCACGGCGTGCAGCACTGGTCCGACTCGTCCAAGCAGCCGCGCGTCTCGAACGCGGCCTACCGGCGCATCTATTATTTTCTGACTGCCGACGAGCGCACGGGAGACCTGATGCGCGAGCTGCTCGAGTCTGACGCCGACCTGCACAAGGTCGACATAGGCCGCAAGCTGCGTCCCTTGTCCACTCCGGGCGCGCTGCCCACCAGCGCGCCATCGCCCAGGCCCTATCCGCTCGTGGAAGCGTCGTTCGGCACCGTCTGGGGTTCACTGGTGGCGGCCTGGCTGGCCGAGTGGGAACGCACGGGCGACACGCGCTGGCGCGACAAGATCGTGAATGGCATGCGCACGATCGGCGCGCTCGAGCGGCGCTGGTTTGCCTCCAGCGCGCCGTACGATCCGAACACCGGCACATTCAGCGGACCGGGCGACACCGTGCGTCTCTCGCAGCTCAATGGCGTGTTCGGCGTGGTCGAAATGAGTTCGGAGTTGCTGACGCTCGTCGACGAGCCGGGCTACCGCAAGGCCTGGCTCGAATACTGCCGCAACTACAACGGGTCGACGGAGGAACTGGTTGCGCTGCTGGGCAGCGCGCCGCGCGGGCGCGCTCAGCCCGATTCGCATTCGCGCCTGACTGCCTATGCCGCCCACCACGAGCGCGACCGGGCACTGGCCCTGCGCGCCTGGCGCGAGCTGTTCGCATCGGGCTTCATGAAGTCGCATGCGGGGGCGCGCAAGGTCGGTGGCGTGGCGGTGCTGCGCGCGTTGGACGAATTACCCGATATCAGCACCAACAGTTCGGTGCAGTGGAGTCTGGCGGCGATCCAGAACCTGGCGCTCGTTGGCGACACGTTGGACGAGGCGGCGCGCGCCGCGTCCATCATTTTCTACAACACGTCCCCGTAAAAGGAATCCCAGCGATGCCCATTTCCTGTTTCAGCCGACGCCGCACCACCATGTCGCTCCTGGCCGCGCCCTTGTACTTGGGTACCTGGCCGGCCCTGGCCGCGCAGGCCAGACAGGCCGACATCACGGCCCACGGCGCCGTGGCCGACAACAGCACGGTCAACACCGGCGCGATCCAGAAAGCCATCGACACCCTGGCCTCCAGCGGCGGCGGCACGGTCATCGTGCCGCGCGGCGTGTTCGTCAGCGGCGCGTTGTTCTTCAAGCCCAAGGTCAACCTGCACCTGGCCAAAGGAGCGGTCCTGAAATGCTCGACGGACCTGACGCATTTCCCGGCTGGGCGCACGCGGATCGAGGGCCACTTCGCCCCGCACTTCAATCCGGCCCTGATCAATGCCAGTGGTTGTGACGACTTCCATATCAGCGGCGAAGGCACGCTCGATGGCGCCGGGCGCCCGATCTGGGACCAGTTCTGGAAGCTGCGCAATGCGGCCAGCGACCCGGGCAACTTCCCGAACATCAGCGTTCCGCGCGCCCGCCTGGCGCTGATCGAGCGCTCGCGCGGCGTCATCGTCGAAGGCGTGACGTTCAAGGATTCGCAGTTCTGGAACCTGCACCTGTACCGCTGCCAGGATGTACTGGTGAGGAATGCGCGCTTCGTGGTGCCGGACGACTATCAGCAAGCGCCCAGCACCGACGGGATCGACATCGACAGCAGTCAGCGCGTGACGATCGACGGCTGCTACTTTTCGGTGACCGACGACTGCATCGCCGCCAAGGGCTCGAAAGGCCCGTTCGCAATGGACGACACGGACAGCCCGCCCGTGGTCGGCATCCGCGTGCGCAACTGCGAATTCCGGCGCGGCCACAGCGTCATGACGCTCGGCAGCGAAGCGACGCTGGTGCGCGACGTGCTGGTCGAGGATTGCCGTGTGACCGGGCACGTGCTCAATGTGGCGGTGCTCAAGCTGCGGCCGGACACGCCCCAGCACTACGAGAACATCCACCTGCGCAACCTGACGCTCGACTCGCCGCGCGGCGCGATCGTGTCGGTGCAGCCGTGGACGCAATACGTCGACCTGAAAGGTGCGCCGCCGCCCAAGTCCATCGTGCGTAATCTCAGCCTGGTGGGGATCAAGGGCCGTTACGGCGGCTTCGGCAAGATTGCCCCGAATCCGGGCCAGACCGCAATCAGCGACATCGTGTTCAGGGATATCGCGCTGACCCTGGCCGACCCGCGGCCGGACATCACCGGCGCGAGCGGGGTGCGCCTGGAGAATGTCGTCGTCAATGGACAGCAGGTGACGCTGTAGATGCCGCTTTGAGCCGGCCCGCGCCCGCAGCGGCGCGGCACACGTGCACGGTGGCCTGCTCGCCATTGGGCGCACGGTAGTCGCGCGCCACGGCCAGGCGGGCCGCCTCCACCAGGCGTTCCGGCACCAGCGCCACGACACAGCCGCCGAAGCCGCCGCCCGTCATGCGCACACCGCCGGCCTCGCCGATCGCCGACTTGATGATCTCGACCAGCTGGTCGATGGCGGGCACGGTGATCTCGAAGTCGTCGCGCATCGAGACGTGTGATTCGGCCATCAGCACGCCCATGCGCGTCAGGTCGCCGGCGGCGAGCGCCAGCGCGGCCGCTTCCACGCGCGCGTTCTCGCTTACCACGTGGCGCGCGCGCTGCAGCACGACCGGATCGAGGCCGGTGCCCACGGCCTGCAGGGCAGCCAGGTCGACGTCGCGCAGGGCAGGCACGCCGAAGTAGCGCGCGGCTTCTTCGCACTGCGCGCGGCGCGTGTTGTAGGCGCTGTCGACCAGGCCGCGGGTGATGTGCGACTCGACGATCATGATCGCCGCCCCGTCAGGGATTGGCACCGGCCGCACGTCGAGCGAGCGGCAGTCGATCATCAACGCATGGTCTGCGACGCCGCAGGCGGAGCTGATCTGGTCCATATTGCCGCATTTGCAGCCGACGAAGTCGTTCTCGGCACGCTGGGCGACCAGTGCGCCTTCGATCGGCGTCAGGTCCTGGAACGCCGGCTGGGTGGCGAACAGGGTGCACACCGCCACCGACAGCGAGGCCGACGACGACAGGCCGGCGCCCTGCGGCACGTCGCCCGCGATCACGAGGTCCATCCCGCGCGCGGCGCCGTGCGCCGATTCGCGCTCCAGCAGTTCACGCACCACGCCGCGCACGTAGTTGGCCCACATCGGGGCGGCCAGGCGTTCGATCGGCGCGTCCAGCGAATACGTATCGACGGGGTCGTCGTAGTCGGCCGCCACCACCCGCAGCAGGCGGTCATCGCGCTCGCGCGCCACGATCACCGTGCGATAGCCGATCGCGCAGGGCAGCACCAGGCCGTCGTTGTAGTCGGTATGCTCGCCGATCAGGTTGACGCGGCCCGGTGCCTGGACTTCGATCGTTGGTGGCTGGCCGAATGCGGCCAGGAAGACATCAGCCGCGCGGGCCGTCAGGAAATTGCTCATCGTTTTTTAAGGGGTGGGTTCAGTCGGGAGGGCATCGAGGTAGTGCACGTCATCGGACACGGCGCGCAGCATCGCGGCCGCCTGCTCCGGCGTGAGGTCACGCTGCGCTTCGGCCAGCATCTCGAAGCCCACCATGAACTTGCGCACGGAGGCCGAACGCAGCAGCGGTGGATAGAAATGGGCGTGCAACTGCCAGCCATCGCCATTGGTATCCTGCTCATCCTTTCCATATGGGGCGCCGTGCCAGCCCATCGAGTACGGGAACGAGGTCTGGAACAGGTTGTCGTAGCGCGTGGTCAGGCGCTTGAGCGCGAGCGCCAGGTCGGTGCGCTGGTCAGCCGTCAGGTCGTCGAGGCGGCGCACCGCAAAGCGGGGCAGCAGCAGGGTTTCGAACGGCCACGCGGCCCAGTAGGGCACGATGGCCAGCCAGTGTTCGGTGGCGACCACGACCCGTTCCTGGACCTGGGCTTCGCGCTCGACGACGTCGAGCAGGAGCGTGCGGCCATGCTCGGCCCTGTAGACGCGCTGCTGGCGGTCTTCGCGCGCCGGCAGGTCGGGCAGGAAGCTTGTCGCCCACACCTGGCCGTGCGGGTGCGGATTGGAGCAGCCCATTGCCGCGCCCTTGTTCTCGAACACCTGGACCCAGCGATAGCGCTCGCCCAGCTCGGCCGACTGCGCGCACCAGGTATCGATCACCTCGCGCAGTGCCGGCAGCGCGAGCTGCGGGAGCGACTTCGAATGGTCGGGCGAGAAGCAGATCACGCGGCTGGTGCCGCGCGCGCTCATGCTCTGGAACAGCGGGTCGGTAGAAGCCGGCGCGTCGGGCGTGTCGGGCGTCAGTGCGGCGAAGTCGTTCTCGAAGACATAGCTGCCCTGGTAGTCGGGATTGCGTTCGCCGTTGACGCGCGTATTCCCGGCGCACAGGTAACAGCCGGGGTCGTGGGCCGGGCGGGCAGCGCGGTCGACGGCCTCCTGCTGCCCCTGCCAGGGGCGCTTGGCGCGGTGGGGCGATACCAGCACCCAGTCGCCGCCGAGCGGATCGTAGCGGCGGTGCGGATGGTCGGAAGGATTGAACATGATCGGGCCTTGTCTGGTTCGGATAGTCGGCAGACTACCATCCGAGC
>Ga0308163_10001530_pt1 | contig 24650 bp, 24 predicted proteins | sample PhyTR1_FD_201037 | JGI IMG/M metagenome (GOLD analysis project Ga0308163, IMG submission 201037) | Phyllosphere microbial communities from UC Gill Tract Community Farm, Albany, California, United States - DLSLT.R1 | ecosystem: Host-associated > Plants > Phyllosphere > Unclassified | place: USA... | reverse complement strand
CGCCGCCGAGCTCCTCCGCGATGCGCTCCGAGATGGTGCGCGCGGCGAGCCGCCGGGGCTGCGTGTGGCCGATGCTCTCGCGGCCGAGCTCGAGGCAGATCTTCGGCAGCTGCGTGGTCTTGCCGGATCCGGTCGCGCCCGCGACGATGACGACCTGGTTGTCGCGGATGGCGTCGGCGATCTCGTCCCGCATCCGGCTGACGGGGAGCTCGGGCGGGTACGCGATGCTGATTTCCATGCTGGTTTGAGTCTATCCGCGGGCCGCCGACCCTCCCCGTGGCGGGGGCGCGCCGGTAGCTTCGGGGAAAGGCGCCGGATGCACGCGGCGCGCGGGTCGCAGCCGCCTCCCGAGTCGACGACGACCGACGGGATCCGCCCATGACCTCCGACACGCCCCTCCTCGCCACCGACCACGAGACGACGACCGGCTTCGCCGGCGTCTCGGTGGCCGCGATCCTCGCCGAGTCCGCCGAGCGCCACGCCGACCGGGTGGCCGTGGTCGTGGGCGACGTCTCCACCACCTACCGCGAGCTCTGGGACGAGACGCGCGCCTACGCGGGAGCCCTCCGCGACCTCGGCGTGACCGCGGGCACGCGCGTCGCGATGCTCATCCCGAACGTGGCCGACTTCCCGCGCGTCTACTACGCGGTGCTCGCGCTCGGCGGAGTGGTCGTGCCCGTGCACGCGCTGCTGAAGAGCGAGGAGATCGCGTACGTGCTGCGCGACTCCGGATCCGCGCTCCTGGTCTGCGCGGGGCCCCTCCTCGAGCAGGGCGGGAAGGGCGCGGCGCTCGCCGAGGTGCCCGTGGTCAGCGTGCTCGTCCCCGCCTCCTCCGAGGGCGGCCCCGACCGGATGGAGGAGCTCGCCCGGGCGGCGACGCCCGTGCGCACCTACGTGCCGTGCAAGCCGACCGACACCGCGACGATCCTCTACACCTCGGGCACGACCGGCCAGCCGAAGGGCGCCGAGGGCAGCCACCTCGCGCTCGTGATGCAGGTCGACGTGCTGCTGCTCGACACCTTCGACCTGCGCGCGGGCGACCGGATCCTCGGCTGCCTCCCCCTCTTCCACACGTTCGGGCAGACCTGCACCATGAACGTCTCGTTCCGGGCGGGCGCGACCATCGTGATGGTGCCGCGCTTCGACGGCGACGCGGCGCTCGCGCTGATGGTCGAGCACGACACGCAGGTGTTCATGGGGGTGCCGACCATGTACTACGCGCTCCTCGCGGCCGCCGGCCGGAACCCCGCGCGGCCGACGCTCCGCTACGCCGTGTCCGGGGGCGCCGCCCTCCCGGTGGCCGTGATCGAGGCGTTCCGGGAGCAGTTCTCCGCCGAGATCCACGAGGGGTACGGCCTCACCGAGACCTCGCCGGTCGCCTCCTTCAACCACGTGGGCGTGGAGGCGCGGCCCGGCACCGTCGGGAAGCCGATCTGGGGCGTCCAGATCGAGATCGCGGATCCGGCGCACGAGGACCGGATCGAGCTCCTCGAGCGCGGCGTGCTCGGCGAGATCGTGATCCGCGGCCACAACCTCATGAGCGGCTACCTGCACCGGCCCGAGGACACCGCGCGCGCGATCGTGGACGGCTGGTTCCGCACGGGCGACCTCGGCACCATCGACGACGAGGGGTACATCCGCGTGGTCGACCGGACGAAGGACATGATCCTGCGCAACGGCTACAACGTGTACCCGCGCGAGGTCGAGGAGGTGCTCGCCCGGCACCCCGGCGTCGCGCAGTGCGCCGTGTTCGGTGTCGCGCACGAGCTGCACGGCCAGGAGGTCGCGGCGGCCGTCGTGGTGCGGGCCGACGCGGAGGTGGATCCGGACGAGGTGATCGCGTTCCTCCGCGAGCGCATCGCGTCGTACAAGTACCCTCGACGCGTGGAGATCGTGGACGCGCTGCCGCTCGGGCCCAGCGGGAAGGTGCTGAAGCGCGAGCTCGTCGAGCGGTTCGGCGCGTGACGGGGGACGTCCTCCGCACCCCGATCCCGTCGGTCGCGATGGGCGACGGCGTCCCCATCCCGCAGTTCGGCGTCGGCACGTACAAGGTGGCGGACGCCGAGGCCGAGCGGATCGTCGCGGAGGCCCTCGAGGTCGGCTACCGGCACATCGACACCGCGGCCATGTACGGCAACGAGGAGGGCGTCGGGCGGGCGATCCGCGCCTCCGGCCTCCCGCGCGACGAGCTGTTCGTCACCACCAAGGTCTGGAACGACGACCACGGCCGCGCGCGGGCCCGGGACGCGATCCGCCGGAGCCTCGACCGGCTGGGCCTGCCCGCGGTCGACCTGCTCCTCATCCACTGGCCGGCCGCCGAGCGCGGCCTCTACGTCGAGACGTGGGAGGCGCTCGCCGCCGCGCGGGAGCAGGGGCTGACCCGCTCCATCGGCGTCTCGAACTTCCTCGTGCCGCACCTCGAGGCGCTGGAGGCCGCCGGGCTGCCCGTCCCCGCGGTCGACCAGATCGAGCTGCACCCCCGGCACCAGCAGCGCGCGACCACCGCGCACCTCGCCGAGCGCGGGATCGCCGTGCAGGCCTGGAGCCCGCTCGCGCGCGGCGCCGTCGCCGACGCGCCCGTCGTGCGCGACGCCGCCCGGGCGCACGAGAGGACGGACGCGCAGGTCGTGCTCCGCTGGCACGTGCAGCGCGGCGCGATCGTCTTCCCGAAGACCACGCGGCGCGCGCGCCTGGTCGAGAACGCGGACGTGTTCGACTTCGCGCTCACCGACGACGAGATGGCGGGGATCACCGCGCTCGAGGCCGAGGGGCGCGTCGGCAGCCACCCCGACCAGGTGGTCTGACCGGCCCGCTCCCCAGCCGCCGTCGGGCGGCGCAGAGGCGACATGTCCGCCGGGTACGGTGTCCGTCATGTCCCAGCACCGCATCCGCACGCGCCTCAAGTCCGTGGTCTCCCGGGGCGTCGCGCCCCTCGGCGGGCATGCGGGCGGCGCGGCGCGGGCGCGGGCCGAGCGGGAGGATCCGGCCGAGCCGTCGGGCACGCGGCGCCCGAGCCTCGTCGACAACGGCGTGTACGTCGACGGCTGCCGCGTCGCCTCGCCCGCCACGCTCGCCGACACCTTCCGCGAGCTCGACCAGCGCCCCGAGGCGATGGCGTGGATCGGCCTCTACCGCCCCACCGTCGAGGAGCTGCAGGCGCTCGCCGAGGAGTTCGACCTGCACGAGCTCGCGGTGGAGGACGCGGTGCAGGCCCACCAGCGTCCCAAGACCGAGCGCTACAGCTCCACCCTCTTCACCGTGCTGCGCGCGGCCCGCTACGTGGACGACCGCGAGGAGGTGGAGTTCGGCGAGCTGCACGTGTTCCTCGGCCGCAACTTCGTGATCACCGTGCGGCACTCCGAGTCGCCCGACCTCTCCGCCATCCGCTCGCGCATGCAGGAGCGGCCCGAGCTGCTCTCCCACGGGCCGCAGTCGGTGCTCTACGCGATCCTCGACGCCGTCGTCGACGGGTACGCGCCCGTCGTCACGGGCCTCGCCAACGACATCGACGAGATCGAGGACCAGGTCTTCGACGGGGATCCGGCCGTGTCCCGCCGCATCTACGAGCTCTCCCGCGAGGTCATCGACTTCCAGCGCGCGGTGCGCCCGCTCGGCGGCATGCTGCAGCAGCTGCAGGCGGGATCCGGCAAGTACGAGGTGAGCGAGGACCTCCAACAGGCGCTCCGCGACGTGGCCGACCACGTCATCGTCGTCAACGAGCGCGTGGAGGAGTTCCGCGTGCTGCTGCGCGACATCCTCACCGTGAACTCGACGCTCGTCGGCCAGCGCCAGAACGAGGAGATGCGCGAGCTCAGCGAGTCGAGCAACCGGCAGAGCGTGGAGACCCGCAAGATCTCCGGCTGGGCCGCCATCCTCTTCGCGCCCACGCTCGTCTCGAGCGTCTACGGCATGAACTTCGACATCATGCCGGAGCTGCACTGGGACTGGGGCTACCCCTTCTCCCTGGTGCTCATGGTCGGCGTGAGCGGCGTGCTCTACGGCATCTTCCGCAAGCGCGACTGGATCTGACGCGGGCCCGTCCGCGCGACCCGCGCGTAGCGTGGACGGCATGCCCAACCGCCTCGCCGACGCCGTCAGCCCCTACCTCCAGAGCCACGCGGACAACCCGGTCGACTGGCGGCCGTGGGGCGAGGAGGCGTTCGCGGAGGCCCGGCGCCGCGACGTGCCGGTGCTCGTCTCGGTCGGGTACTCGACGTGCCACTGGTGCCACGTCATGGCACGCGAGACGTTCTCGGATCCGGCGCTCGCGTCGCGGCTGAACGCGGGCTTCGTCGCGATCAAGGTCGACCGCGAGGAGCACCCGGAGGTCGACGCGGCGCTCATCACCGCGGCCGGGGCCTTCACCGACCAGCTCGGCTGGCCGCTCAACGTGTTCACGACGCCCGAGGGCCGCACGTTCCACGCGGGCACCTACTCGCCGCCCGAGCCGCGCGCCGGGCATCCGTCGTTCCGCCAGGTGCTCGACGCCGTCGCCGACGCGTGGGCCACGCGCCGCGACCAGGTCGAGCAGGGCGCGGGGCAGCTGAGCGCCGCGATCCGGGAGGCCTCGGCACGCGGATCCGCCCCCTCGCCGCTGCCCGACGCCGCCGCCCTCGACCGGGTCGCCGCCGAGCTCGCCGGCTTCGAGGACGCGGAGCACGGCGGCTTCGGATCCGCGCCCAAGTTCCCCGTCGCGCCCGTCGTGCTGCTGCTCGACACGCTCGCGACCTCGGGCGCGCTCGCGCCGCCGCGCGCGGAGGCGACGCGCGCGCTCGTGCGCCGCACGCTCGACGCGATGGCCGCATCCGACCTGCGCGATCCGGTCGAGGGCGGCTTCTTCCGCTACTCCACGCGCCGCGACTGGTCGGAGCCGCACTACGAGCGGATGCTCTACGACAACGCCCTGCTGCTCGACGCGTACGCGCGCGCGGGCGACGAGGACGTCGCGGCCGGGATCGTGGCGTTCCTCACGGGGACGCTCCGGCGGGCCTCCGGCGGGTTCGCGTCCGCGCAGGACTCGGAGAGCACGGTCGGCGGCCGCCGCGTCGAGGGCGGGTACTACGCGCTCGACGCCGCGGGCCGCTCGGCCGAGGATCCGCCCGCGGTCGACGGCAAGGTGCTCACGGGGTGGAACGGGCTCGCGATCGGCGCGCTCGCCCGGGCGGGCCGCGCGTTCGCCCGGCCGGGGTGGACCGCCGCCGCGCGGGAGGCCGCCGACATGCTGCTCGCGGAGCACGTGCGCGCCGACGGGTCGCTCGTGCGCGCGTCCATCGACGGCCGCGTCTCGCCCGCGGTCGCGACGCTCGAGGACCACGGCATGCTCGCCGACGGGCTCCTCGCGCTCGCGCTGGCGACGGGCGAGGTGGCGTACGCGGAGCGGGCGCGGGGCATCGTGGACGCGCTGATCGCGGCGGCCGACGCCGACCCGCAGCCGGGCGGCGCCGGATTCCGGGTGCCGACGGGCGCGGATCCCGTGCTCGCGGGCTTCGGCCTCGACCTCGCGTCCGACCCGTCCGAAGGCGCCTACCCGTCGGGCCTCACGGCCGCGTCGTCGGCCGCGCGCGCGCTCGGGCAGCTGACGGCGGATCCGCGCTACGAGCGGGCGGCCCGCGCCGCGCTGGCGACGGTCGCGGCGGGCGGCGCGACCCGGCCGATCGCGTTCGGCGGCGCGCTCGAGCAGGCGGCGGCGGTCGAGGCGGGCGGACGGCAGCTCGTGGTGGTGCTCCCGGACGGGGGAGCGCGCGCCGGGGATCCCCTCGCCGCGATCGCGGACGCCATGATCCGCCCGCCCGACATCTCGCTCGTGGTCACGGAGACGGCTGCGCGCGCCTGGGCGGACGCGGGCTTCGAGCTGCTCGCCGACCGGGTCGCGGGATCCGCGGGGACCGCCTACCTCTGCCGCGCGTTCGTGTGCCGGCTCCCGGTCACGACGGCGGATGCGCTCCGCGAGCAGGTGGTCGCGGTCGCCTGAGACGGAGCGCGCGACGGATCCGCGTCGTGGAGAGGCCCCCTGCGCCAGGTCCGCACCTGGCTACGATGCGTCCGCCACGGCATCCCGTGCGCGATCCCCCTCCGAAACGGAGCTCCCCCATGCGCATCTCCCCCCGGCTCACCCGCCTCGGCCTCGGCGCGTTCGCCGTCGCCGGCCTGGCCCTCTCCGCTCTCGCCGTCGGACCCGCTCCCGCGGCCCAGGCGCAGTCGAACTTCCGCGTGTGCGTCGCGTGGAACTCCGATTCGTTCTCGCACGGCATCGGCACGGGCCTCGTCGTCAAGGTCTACAAGAAGGGCGGGCAGACCTGCGACCAGAAGCTGCAGTACATGAGGGCCCACTACGGCGAGGCCTACCGCGGATCCTCCGCCCAGCGCACCGAGAGCCTGATCCCGTGCGAGGAGTTGGCGGAGCGCATCGGCATCGATGGCGACCCGTGCTACCAACTCCAGCAGAACGCGATCTACAAGTTCTCCTCGTCGGGCGACGCGAAGCACCCCGACCCGAACCCGTCGTTCCACTACTGGCGGCCCTGAGCCCGGTCGGATCGCCTGACGCCGAACGGCCCCGTCCGAGTGGACGGGGTCGTTCGCGCATCCGGGCTATGACGGGCCCGGCCCCGCCCGACGTCCAGCTCGTGGACGCCTCCCGCCGTCGTCCGACGGGCCGTGTCCGGCGTGGGGGTCGTCCGCACGGGGCATCGCCGTCGATCCCTACTCTTCGGGTGCCGCGGACCCGCGGCGCACCCCACAGGATGGACGACACGATGAAGCGCTCTCCCTCCCGCTCACGACTGCTCGCCGGAGGTCTGGCCCTGCTGGCCGTGTTCTCGGCGACCTTGACCCTCGCCGGACCGGCGCCCTCGGCGCAGGCCGAGTCCGGCTACCGCGTCTGCGGCGCCTTCAACTCCGCACGCTCCGGCAACGAGATCGGCACCGGCATGGTCGTGAAGATCTACAAGTACGGCCCCGACACCTGCGCGTCGAAGCTCGGCTACATGCAGGTGCACTACGGCGAGGTGTACCGCGGCTCGTACCCGTACGAGAACTTCCGCATGATCACGTGCGAGGACTTCGGGACCCGCAGCGGCACCGGCAGCGACCCCTGCTACGGCCTGGTGGTGAACCACATCTACACGTTCACCTCGCCGAACGACCGGATCCACCCGAACCCGCCCTCGTTCCGCTTCTGGAGCTATTGATCCCCGGGTGATCCGACCGGCCCCGTCCGCTCCAGGGTGGGGCCGGTCCGCGTCCGGCGGGCCCGGGGAGAAGCGCGTCGGGGAGACGAGGAAAGTCGCTACCCTCCATCCGCCCCGGCCTCCCGTGGGTGATCCCACCGAACAGGAGCATCCCCGCATGCGCATTCCACCCCGGCTGTCCCGCCTCTGCCTCGGCGCGTTCGCCGCCGTCGGCCTCGTCGTGTCCGCGCTCGCCGTCGGCCCCGCCCCGGCGGCCGAGGCGCAGTCGAACTTCCGCGTCTGCGCCGCCTGGAACTCCGCGTCGACCAGCGGGGGGATCGGCACGGGCCTCGTCGTCAAGGTCTACAAGCGAGGCGACTACACCTGCGCTCAGAAGCTCGAGTACATGGCCGACAACTACGATCAGGCCTACAGCGGGTCCTCCGTCGCCCACGTCGCGCGGATGATCACCTGCGAGGAGTTCGCGGAGCGCATCGGGATCGACGACGACCCGTGCGACCGACTCACGCAGAACGCCATCTACAAGTTCACGTCGTCGGTCGACGAGCGCTACCCGCAGGACAACCCGTCCTTCTCGTACTGGCGCCCCTGATCCCGCAGGTCCCGTCACGCCGAACGGCCCCGTCCGGAGGGACGGGGCCGTTCCGCGTCTCGGATGTATTCGCGTCTCGGGTGCATCCACTCGTCGCGCGCATCCGGTCGTCGGGCACGCTGCCGACCGTGGCGCGCGGACCCGGACGGATGTCGACCGCTCAGGCGCGGAGCACGCCGTCGACGCGCCGCGGGCCCGCCCACCCGTCCCGCAGCACGGGCGGGAGGAGCGCCTCGGGCGCGTCCTGGTAGGCGATCGGCCGCTGGAACCGGCGCATCGCGGTCACGCCCACCGAGGTGTGCTGCGAGGTCGTGGCGGGCCAGGGTCCGCCGTGGTGCTGCGCCCAGGTGACCGCGACACCGGTCGGCCACCCCGCGAACAGGACACGGCCGGCGCGCGCGGCGAGCGCGTCGACGAGCGCCGTCACCTCCTCGCCGGGCTCGGCGTGCAGGGTCGCGGTGAGGGATCCGGGCAGCGCGGCGACCGCGGCCGCGAGCTCCTCCGCGGAGCGGTAGCGCACGAGCAGCGTCGTCGGGCCGAAGACCTCCTCGGTGAGCTCGGCGGCGGAGGCGAGGAAGGCGTCCGCGTCGACGGCGGAGACCGCGGGCGCGCCGGCCTCCGTGGTGGGGATCACCGCGTGCACGCCGGGGACGGCCGCGACGCGCGCAGCGCCCGCGAGGAACGCGTCGCCGATCCCGTCGGTGAGCATGCGGGCGGATCCGCCGGGCACGTGCGCCGGCAGCTCCCGCTCCAACACGCCGTCCGCGGGTACGAGCACCAGCCCCGGCTTCGTGCAGAACTGCCCGGCGCCGAGCGTGAACGACCCCGCGAGGCTGGCGGCGAGGGCGGATCCGCGGGCCGCGTCGGCGGCGGCCGTGACGACGACCGGGTTGAGGCTCCCCAGCTCGCCGAAGAACGGGATCGGCACGGGCCGGGCGGCGGCGCGGTCGGCGAGGGCGCGGCCGCCGCGCACGGATCCCGTGAACGCGGCCGCGGTGATCCCCGGCGCCTCGACCAGCGCGACGCCCGCCTCGAAGCTCTCGACGAGCGCGAAGACCCCGGCGGGGGCACCCGCCGATGCGAGCGCCGCCTCGACGACGGACGCGGTCGCGCGCGACGTGGCCGCGTGCCCCGGGTGCGCCTTCACGACGACCGGGCAGCCGACCGCGAGCGCGGACGCGGTGTCGCCGCCCGCCACCGAGAAGGCGAACGGGAAGTTGGAGGCGGCGTACACGGCGACCGGGCCGAGCGGCACGAGCATCCGCCGGAGGTCCGGTCGCGGGGGAGCCGCGGTCGGATCCGCGTGGTCGACGACCACCTCGAGGTGCGCGCCCTCCTCGATTGCGTCGGCGAAGCGGCGCAGCTGGTCGGTGGTGCGGGCCACCTCGCCGGTGAGGCGGGGCACCGGCAGGCCGGTCTCGCGGGCGGCGAGCGGCACGAGGTCGTCGACCGCGGCGTCCAGCCCGTCGGCGATCGCGCGCAGCCAGCGGGCACGGTCGGCCTCGGTGGCGCGGGCCGCGGCGGGTGCCGCGGCGACGGCGCGCGCGACGGCCGCCGTGACGTCCGCGGCGGTCGAGTCGGCCGCGGCGGGGCCGCTCACGCGACCACCTCCTCGCCGTGCGCGAGGATCCGCTCGAGCTCGGCCAGCTGCCGGGGCGACGGATCCACGAGGGGCGCCCGCACGGATCCCACGTCCACGCCGCGCAGCCGCAGCCCCGCCTTGATGAGCGACACCGCGAACCCGGGTGTCTCGTCGCGGAGCCGCACGAGCGGCGTGTAGAACTCGTCGAGGAGGAGCCGCTGCCGCTCGACGTCGTCGTCGCGGTACGCCGCGTAGAACGCGAGCGCGATCCGCGGCGCCATCGCGAACACGGCCGACGAGTACAGCGGCACGCCGATGGCCCGGTACGCGGCCTGGCTCGCCTCGGCGGTCAGCAGCCCGTTGAAGAACTGCACGTCGTGGCGGCCGGCCCGGCGCGCGGCGAGCACGAAGCGCTGGAAGAGGGCCACGTCGCCCACGCCGTCCTTGATCCCCGCGAGCGTCGGCAGCGCGAGCAGCCGCTCGACGGTCGGGTCGGTGAACTGCGCGGTGCCGCGGTGGTAGGCGATGAGCGGCAGGGTCGTGACGCGCGCGATCTCCTCCACGTAGGCGGCGACCCCGGACGGCGGGCCGGCCACGAGGTAGGGCGGGAGCACGAGGATCCCGTCGGCCCCCGCCTCCTCGGCGATCTCGGCCGCGCGCCGGGCGTGGCCGAGCGGCCCGCCGACCCCGGCGATCACGACGTGCCGTCCGCCTGCGGCGGCGACCCCCGCGCGCACGGCCTGCGCGTGCTCGTCGATGCCGAGCGCGTGGAACTCGCCCGTGCCGCAGGCGACGAACGCGGCGCCCGCGCCGTGGGCGAGCCCGTCGGCGACGTGCGCGGCGAGCACGTCCTGGTCGACGCGGTCGGCGGCGTCGAACGGCGTGACGGGGAAGAAGAGCACGCCCTCGAACGGCGGGAGCGCGGTGGTCGTGGCGGGGACGGTGGCGGTGTCGGTCATCAGTACCTCGGGAGCGTGGGGTCGTAGTCGGGCTGGATGCGCTGCATGTAGCCGGTGTCGTCGCGCGTGGTGCGCCCCGCGTCCAGGTACACGCGGTGCTGCCGCGCGAGGGCGTCGCGGTCGAGCTCGACGCCGAGGCCGGGCCCGGTGGGCACCGCGACCGCGCCGTCCACGATCTCGAGGGCGCCCGGCACGATCACGTCGTCGCCGCGGTTCCACGGGTAGTGCGTGTCGCAGGCGTAGGCGAGCTCGGGGCTCGCGGCGGCGAGGTGCGTCATGGCCGCGAGCGAGATGCCGAGGTGCGAGTTCGAGTGCATCGACAGGCCCACGCCGAAGGTGCGGCAGATGGCGGCGAGCTCCCGCGTGTGCGCGAGGCCGCCCCAGTAGTGGTGGTCGGAGAGCACGATCTGCACGGCGTCCTCCGCGAACGCCTCCTCGATCTGCTCGAAGGTCACGACGCACATGTTGGTGGCGAGCGGCTGCGCGACCTCGGCGGCGACGCGGGCCATGCCGGGGATGCCGAGCACCGGATCCTCGAGGTACTCCAGCACGCCGTCGAGCTCGGCCGCGACGCGCGTGGCCGTCTCGTGGGTCCACGCGCCGTTCGGGTCGATGCGCAGCGGGTGCGACGGGAACGCCTCGGCGAGCGCGCGGATCGCGGCGACCTCCTCGTCCGGCGGGAACACGCCCGCCTTGAGCTTGATGGATCCGAAGCCGTAGCGGTCGATGAGGAGGCGCGCCTGCGCGACGATGCCGGCCGGATCCAGCGCCTCGCCGAACGCGTCGGGCTCCTCGCCCGGGTGCGCGGCCCACTTGTAGAAGAGGTACGCGCTGTACGGCACGGCGTCGCGCACGCGCCCGCCGAGCAGCTCGCTCACGGGCAGGCCCGTGATGCGCCCCTGGGCGTCGTGCGCGGCGACCTCGAGCATCGAGAGGACGACGCGGCGCTGCTGGCGGCTGAGCGGCCCGGCGTCGCCGCCGAGCGCGGCGTCCACCGCCCGCTCGATGCCGTGCAGGTCGAAGACGGAGAGCCCGATGACGGCCTCGCGCGCGGCGGCGAGACGCGCGGCGACGTCCGCCCCGCCCTGGCCCTCGCCGAGGCCGATGACGCCGCCGTCGACGACGAGCTCGACGATGGTGCGGAGGGCGAGCGGCTCGTGCACGCCGTCGGCGTTGAGCAGGGGCGGATCGCGGAAGGCGATGGGGGTCACGACGACGTCGCGGATGATCATGGTGCTATCCCTTCGTCGCGCCCGAGGTGATCCCCCGGATGAGCGACCTCTGCATGAGCAGGTAGATGACGAGGCTGGGCAGGAGCGCGAGCAGCGCGCCCGCGAGGAGCACGCCGGATCCGACGGTGGCGTCGGTCCGCAGCACGCTGAGCGCCACGGTGAGCGTGTAGTCGCTGGGGCTGTCGGCGGCGATGAGCGGGAGCAGGTACTGGTCCCAGATCATCATGAAGCCGAAGATCGTCACGACGCCGAGCACGGGCTTGCAGAGCGGCAGGATGACGCTCCACAGCATCCGCAGCTCGCCGCAGCCGTCGAGGCGCGCGGCCTCCTCGATCTCCAGCGGGATGTCCTTCATGAACTCGGTCATGATGAGGATCGAGAAGCCCCACACGGCGACCGGCAGGATCACGCCGAACGGCGTGCCGCGCAGGTTGATCCCGGTGCCGCCCACGTCGCCGATGGCCTGCGACAGCGGGATCGCGATGATCTCCTCCGGCAGCATCATCGTGAGCAGGAACAGCAGCAGCACGAACGACTGCCCGCGGAACCGGTGCCGGGCGAGCGCGTACGAGGTGAGGATCGCGACCGCGATCTGCAGCACCAGGCCGCCGCCCGCGATCACGAGCGAGTTGGCGAAGTAGCCGAGCACGCCCTTGTCGATCGCCACCCGGAACGACTCGAGCGACAGCTGCTGCGGCAGCAGGTGCACGCTCGTCGACGAGGTGAAGGCGTCGAACGCGCCGGACACGATGATCACGAACGGCGCCGCGAACACCGCGAACGCGACGACGCACAGCACGAGCCGCACGGCGTTGGAGGGCCGGAGCCCGGGCTTCCAGCCGATGGCGCTGTCGAACTGGCCGTCGCCGCTGCGACGGACCGCGCCGCGGGGGCGCTCGAGGATGCTCACTGGACCTTCTCCTTGCGGGACGAGAGGGCGCGCACGCCCAGGGTGAGGGCGAGGGTCGCGACCAGCAGCAGCACCGACGCCGCCGACGCGACGCCCAGGTCGTTGGCCTTGAAGCCGAGCGAGAACACGCGGGTCATCCAGACCTCGGTGGATCCGGCCGGCCCGCCGCCCGTGAGCACGTACACCTCGGTGAAGGTGCGGAGGCTGCGGATGGCCGCGAGGGTGAGCACCACGCTCACGGCCGGGCGGAGCGCGGGGAGCACGATGTAGCGGAACCGCTGCCGCATCGTGACCCCGTCCACGGCGGCGGCCTCGTATAGCGTGCGGTCGATGCCCGTGAGGCCCGCGAGGATGATGACCATGTTGTAGGGCGCGCCCGTCCAGATGCCGACGAGCATCACGTAGCCGAGCGCCGTCGACGGGTCGCTGATGAACTGCTGCGGCGGGATCCCCACGGCGCCGAGCACCGAGTTGAGGAACCCGGTCTCGGTCGGGAAGTAGAGGATCCGCCAGATCTCGCCCACCACCGCCAGCGCCGTGACGACGGGCAGGAACACGGCCGTCCGCACGAACCAGAGCCGGCGGGAGGTGCCCTCGAGGAGGAGCGCGAGCGCGGATCCCACGATGAGCGCGCCCACGGTCTGTCCCACGCCGAGCAGCACGGTGTGCCCGAGCGCCTCGGTGAAGCGCGGGTCGCGGAGGACGCGCGCGTAGTTGTCGAGCCCCACGAACCGGTCGCCGAGGAACGGCTGCACCTTGACGAAGCTCATCCGGATGCCGTCGAGCATCGGCAGGAACTTGAACAGGGCGCCGAGCACGAGGCCGGGCACGAGGAACGCCCAGGGGATGAGCGCGCGCACGCGGAACGGCAGGCGGCCGCGCGCCTCGACCGGGCGGGGCGCGGCCAGGGCGCGGCGGTCGGGATCCACGAGGATCGGGGCGGGGGCGCCGATGCTCATCGCTGCACCCCCTGCTCGTCGAGCTCGTCGGAGAGCTGCGACTGGATGTCCTTCATGGCGCCCGGGATATCGCTCGAGCAGTCGGCGATGACGCCGTTCAGCCCGTCGGCGACGATCTGCCGGTACGGCGTGAAGTCGATCGCCCAGGGGAAGCTGCGCCCGTGGTCCTCGTAGACCTCCTTGGCGATGTCCCAGCGCGGGTCCTGCTTCACCTGCCCGATGTCGACGCTCGTGTTGACGGGGATCCGCACGACCGGCTGCGCCGTGACGCCCTGCGCGTTCGTCTCCACCTTCATGGCGAGCTCCTGCGCCTCGGGCGTGATCATGAACTCCGCCAGCTGCTGCTGCAGGTCGTGCTTCTTCGAGGCCGCGCCGAAGTAGATGTTCTCGCCCTCCGCGAGCGAGTCGGTGCCGCCGCCGGGGGCTGCGGGCGTCGGGATGACCTCCACGTTGTCCTTGCCCACCGCCTCGTCGAACGAGCTGATGTTGTACGGGCCGGTCTGGTAGATGCCGGCCGTGCCCTGCGCGAAGAACGGGGTGTTCGCGGTCGTGAGGTTGACGGATCCGGGGACGACCACGCCGGGCGTGCAGAACTGGTCGCGGATCCACGACACCGCGGTCTCCGTGCCGGGGTTGTCGAAGTCGGCGGAGTACGTGCCGCCGCCCTCGTCCTTGAGGATGTCGCCGCCGGCCTGCCAGATGTACGACGCCGACCAGCGGGCGATGTAGCCGCTCTCGGCGCTGCCGGGCACGACCATGCCGTAGGTGTCGGCCTTGCCGTCGCCGTCCGGGTCGTCGTCGGCGAACGCCTTCGCGAGCGCGGCGAGGTCGTCCCACGTCTCGGGCTTGGGCAGGCCCAGCTTCTCCCGCCAGTCCTTGCGGATGACGGTCACGTTCGCCTGGCGCGACCACGGGACCCCGTAGTAGTCGCCGTCGGTGCCGCGCGTGCTCTCCCACGTGGCGTCGGAGATCTGGTCGGCGCCGGCGAGCGTGTCGCGGTCGACCGGGAGGACGAACCCCTGCGAGACGTAGGTGCCGAGGTTCCCGGCGTCGTTGACCATGACGTCCGGCAGGCTCTTCTGCTGCGCGCGCGCCTGGAGCTGGGTGTCGAACTCGGGGACCGGCTTGTAGTCGATCCGGATGCCCGTCTTCGCGGTGAAGGCGTCGAACACGAGCTGGTACGACGCGGCGTCCTCCGGGGTGCTCCGCGTCCAGACCTCGAGGGAGCGGTCGTCGGCGGACGTGGAGCCGCCGTCGGCGCCCGGGGAGCAGGCGCTGAGGCCGCCCGCGAGCGCGGCGACGGAGACGAGGGCGATCGTCCTCCGCGCATGCTGGAACTTCATCATCGGAACTCCATTTACATGGGTGAATGCATTACGTCAGTGTGAATGCGCTGCTACCGTAGGTGGACGACCTGGGGATGTCAATCTCCGTGGACGACCGGCGAGGAGGCACGGGATGGCGGACGCGAAGCGCATCGTGATGACGGGGGCGGCCGGCATGGCCGGGCGGGGCGTGCGTCCCCTGCTGCGCGCGGCGGGGCACGAGCTCGTGCTCCTCGACCTGGTGGATCCGGACCCCGTCGGCACCGAGCGCGCGGTCATCGCCACGGTGCGCGACGTCGACGCCGTGCGCGCGGCCGTGCGCGGCGCGGATCTCGTGGTGCACCTCGGCGGCATCAGCCGCGAGCGGGCGTGGGATGACGTGGTCGCCGCCAACATCGACGGCACGCGCTGCGTCCTCGACGCCGCGCGCGACGAGGGCGTCCGCCGGGTGCTCCTCGCGAGCTCCACGCACGCCGTCGGCTTCCACCCGATCCCCGAGGAGCCGGTCGACCACCTGCCGCCCCGGCCGGACAGCTTCTACGGCGTGAGCAAGGCGGCGATGGAGGCGCTCGGATCCGTTTACGCCGACCGCCACGCGATGAGCGTCGTGAGCGCGCGGATCGGCACCCTCCTCGAGCGCCCCACGGGCCGCCGCTCGCTCTCCACCTGGCTCTCCTTCCCCGACCTGGCGCGGCTGATCGAGGCCGCGGCCGCCCTGGAGGAGCCCGGCGCCCACGTCGTCTGGGGCGTCTCGCGCAACACCCGCGCGTGGTTCCTCGGCCGTGCCGGGGAGCGCATCGGCTACTACCCTGAGGACGACGCGGAGGCCTTCGCGGACGGCATCGTCGAGGGGGAAGATGCCGACGGGAACGGCCTGATCGGCGGCGAGTTCGCCGCTCCGGAGCACGCACTGGGAGACGCATGGTGACCGACGGCACGGCGGCGGACGGCACGGCGGCGGAGGCGGCCGACGCGGCCGAGGAGCGCGCCGCCCGACCGGTGAAGTCGGCAGAGCGCACCCTCGCCCTCCTCGAGCGGCTGGCGGAGGCGCGGGAGCCGCTCTCGGTCGTCGACCTGCACCGCGCCTCCGGCTACCCGCGCTCGAGCCTGCACCAGCTGCTGCACACCATGGCCGCGAGCGGGTGGATCGAGATGCTGCCGGACGGCACGCACGTCTCCATCGGATCCCGCGCGCTCGTCGTCGGCACCGCCTACCTCGATCGCGACCGGGCGCTGCCGCACGCGCTGCCGGTGCTCGAGCGCATCCGCGACGACACGGGGTACACCGCGCACTACGCCCGGCGCGAGGGCGACCGCGTGCTCTACCTGGCGACGCGCGAGACCACGGAGTCCCGGCGGGCCACCTCCCGCGTCGGCCGGCAGCTGCCCGCGCACGCGACCAGCCTCGGGAAGGCGCTGCTCGCGGAGCTCAGCCCGGAGGAGCGGGCCGCGGCCCTCGGCCCGGGTCCGCTCGCGGCGCTGACGGAGAACACCGTGACCGACCGTGCCGCGCTCGCCGCCCAGCTCGACGCGGCGCACGAGCGCGGCTACGCCCACGAGCGCGAGGAGAACCTGCTCGGCGTCAGCTGCGTCGCGGTGAGCGTGGGCTACCGGATCCCCGCGACGGACGCCATCAGCTGCTCCATGCCGATCGAGCGCGCGACGCCCGCGGAAGTCGCGCGCGTGGCGCGCATCATCGCCTCCCACGCGGGCCGGCTCGCGCAGGCGCTCCGGTCGGCGGGGGTCCGGTGAGCGTCGCGTTCTGCGCGTACCCGTGGGATCTGATCGACGACCCGGACGCGGCCGCGCGCGTCCGGGCGGCCGGGGGAGACGGCGTCGCCATCGCCGCCGCGTACCACTCCGTGCGCGCCGCGACGCCGCTGCATCCGCGGCACCGCATCGTGGACGCGACCTCGTCCGCGCTGTACCTGCCCGTGCGGGAGGAGGCGTTCGGCGCGCTCCGGCCGGAGGACCGCACGCCCTGGGTCGGCCCCGACGCGTTCGCGCGCGCCGCGGCCGTCGCGCGCGCGGCGGGCTTGCGGGTCGAGGCGTGGATCGTGCTCACGCACTCCACGTCGGTCGGCACGCGGAACCCGGAGGCCCGCGTCGTCAACGCGTTCGGCGAGCCCTATCCGTACGCGCTCTGCCCCGCGCGCCCCGAGGTGCGCGCGTACGCGGCCGCGCTGGTCGCGGAGACCGCGGCGGCGGCGGATCTCGACGGCGTGATGCTCGAGGCGTGCGGCCCGATGGGCGTCGGCCACCTCGGCCACCACGAGAAGACCGCGGGCGCCGACTGGTCCGCGGACGCGGAGGCGCTGCTCTCCATCTGCTTCTGCACGGTGTGCGTCGCGCTGCTCCGCGAGGAGGGGGCGGATCCGGACGCGCTCCGGGACGAGGTCCGCGCCCGCGTCGACGGGGCCGGCGGGCCCGCGGGGCTCGAGGCGGTCCTGCGGGTGCGGGCCCGGGCGCGGCGCGAGCTCCTCGCGATGTGCGTCGACGCCGCCCGCGCGGCCGGCGCGGGCCGCGTCGTGGTGCACGCGCAGGCGGATCCGTGGGCCACCGGCCCCTTCGCCGCGCTCCTCGACGACGCCGACCTCGTGGACGGCGTGGTCGTGCTCGACGCCGTGGCGCACGACCCGGAGGCGGTGCGCGCCCTCCGCGACCGGCTCCCCGGCACGCGCATCGGCGGCTACCTCTGGGCGCTGCCGCCGGCCACCCCGACGAGCATCCGCGACGGCTGGCCGGGCGCCGTCGCGGGGCTCGACGACACGTACGTCTACCACCTGGGCCTCGTCAGCCGGGCCCGGCTCGACGCGATCGGCGACGCGCTGCGTGCGGCGGGCGCCCCGGCCTGACGTCGGCCGCGCCTCGCGACCCGTGCGCGCCGGGTCATGGGGACGGGTGCCGCGTCCCGGGGCGGTGCGCCCCTACGCTCCAGCCACCACGTTCCCGTGGCCCCCTCACAGGATGGATCATCATGACCCTGCCCCGCGCGCTCCCGCGCCTCCTCGCCGGCGCCCTCGCCGCCCTCGCCCTCATCTCGGCGAGCGTCACCCTCGGTCCCGCGCCCCAGGCGGAGGCCCAGTCGAACTACCGCGTGTGCGGTGTCTGGAACTCGACCTCGTCGCGCGGCCAGATCGGCACCGGCCTCATCGTGAAGGTGTACAAGGGCGGCGGGGAGACGTGCGCCAAGAAGCTCGGCTTCATGCTCTCGAACTACGGCAGCGCCTGGCAGGGCTCGCAGGCGAAGCACTCCTTCGTGATGATGACGTGCGAGGAGTTCGGCGACCGCAGCGGCACCGGCCGCGACCCCGACCCCTGCTACGGCCTGGACGTCAACGCGATCTACAAGTTCACCTCGCCCAACGACCGGATCCACCCGAACCCCGCCTCGTTCTCCTGGTGGCACGCCTGATCCCCGGGTGATCCGCGCGGCCCCGTCCTGGATGGGCGGGGCCGCGCGGCGCTCACCGGCCGGCCTCGCGTGCGCGGGTGACGGCCTTCGCCGCGCGCCCGGCGCGGAACGTGCTCCAGGCGATCCCGGCCACGAGCAGCAGCGCGCCCCAGCTGGCGACGCTGTTCATGCCGGCGCCGGCCGCGATGCCGCCGATGACGCCGCCGATCGCGACGGGCAGGCACGTGCTGCGGAGCGCGGGGAGCGCCGCGCGATGTCCGGCGCGCCACGCCTCGTCGCTCGCCATGAGCGGCCGGGTGCGGATCCCGATCCAGCCGTTGCGCTTCAGCCCGCCCCAGGCCGCGACCTGCGTCGTCCCGAGGATCAGCAGCGCCGCGACGGCGAGGAGCAGCGCGGGGACACCCATGCGCCCAGCCTGACACGGCGCCGCGCGCCTCGGGCCGTCAGCACTCGATGACGTTGACCGCGAGCCCGCCCGTGGACGTCTCCTTGTACTTGGTGGACATGTCGAGGCCCGTCTGCCGCATGGTCTCGATCACGGTGTCGAGCGAGACCAGGTGCGTGCCGTCGCCGTGCAGCGCCATGCGCGCGGCGTTGACGGCGGTCGACGCGGCGATGGCGTTCCGCTCGATGCACGGGATCTGCACGAGCCCGCCCACGGGATCGCACGTGAGGCCGAGGTGGTGCTCCATCGCGATCTCGGCGGCGTTCTCGACCTGCCGCGGGGATCCGCCGAGCACCGCGCAGAGCGCGCCCGCCGCCATCGCGCACGCCGTGCCGACCTCGCCCTGGCAGCCGGCCTCGGCACCCGAGATGGACGCGTTGGCCTTCACGAGCGACCCGATCGCCGTGGCGGTGAGGAGGAAGTCTCGGATCCCGTCTCGGTCGGCGCCGGGCACGAAGCGCAGGTAGTAGGAGCCGACCGCCGGGATGATGCCGGCCGCGCCGTTCGTCGGCGCCGTGACCACGCGCCCGCCGGACGCGTTCTCCTCGTTCACCGCGAGCGCGAACGCGTGCAGCCACTCGTGGCTGGTGTCGCGCGCACCCTCGGCGTCGATGGTCGCGAGCTGCGACGCGACCCGCGCCGCCCTCCGCCGCACGTTGAGGCCGCCGGGCAGCGTGCCCTGGCCGTCGAGGCCGGCGGAGACGCACGCGGCCATGGCGTCCCAGATCGCGTCGAGCCCCGCGACCGCGCGGCGGGATCCGTGGATCGACTCCTCGGTGTCGCGCGCGACGTCGGCGATGGAGCGGCCGGTCGACTCCGCCAGCGCGATGAGCTCGTCCGCGTTGGAGAAGGAGTGCGGGAGCCCGGTGGGCAGGACGGCCGAGGGCGCCTGGTCCTCGCGCAGCACGAACCCGCCGCCGACCGAGAACCACGTGCTCTCGAGCACGGTGCCGCCGTCGGCGTCGAGGGCGGCGAGGTGCATCGCGTTGGGGTGGCGGGGGAGGCGCGTGAACGGCTCGAACGTGAGGTCGCGGCCGACCATGCGCACCGGGTGGACGCCGGCGAGCGGGACGTCCACGCCCTCGCCGAGCCCGGACCAGCGCCCCCGCACCTCGTCCGGGTCGCACGTCTCGGGCGCCAGTCCCGCGAGCCCCGCGACGACCGCGTCGGGCGTGCCGTGGCCGAGCCCGGTCGCGCCGAGGGAGCCGAACAGCCGCACCGTCACCCGCGCGATCTCGGTGAACCGCGGCGCCGCCCGGCACTCCTCGGCGAAGAGCAATGCCGCGCGCATGGGCCCGACGGTGTGCGAGCTCGACGGCCCGATCCCGATCGAGAAGAGGTCGAGTGCCGAGACGTACGCTGTCATCCCGTCAGACTATGCCGCCGCCCCCGCGCGGTCGGCGACGGGGGCACCCGCGGAGCCGGCGGACGCGCGGATCGGCCCGCGGGCGCGTCCGTACGAGGCGAGCGCGAGCCACGTCCAGCCGACCGCGAGGCCGAGCATGGTGATCACGCCGCGCGGGAAGAAGATGTGGCTGTCGACGAACGAGACGGCCGCGACCACGGCGATCGCCGCGCCCGGCAGCGCGCGCAGCCCCGCGTGCCGGATCACGAGCGCGCTCGCGAGCACGGTCGCGGCGACGTACGACCACACGCCCGTGACGACGATCTGGTCCGCGAGCCCGTACATGGTGCCGACGCCCTGGCCGCCCTCCAGCTGGAGGGCGCCGGCCGCGATGCCCGCGAGGATGTCGAGCGCCTGGTAGCAGACGGCGTACGCGAACCCGAGGACGACCGCGAGGATCCCGAGGCGGCGGTCGTGGCGGCGCGTGAGGAGGATCGGCGCGATGGCCAGCAGCGGGAAGACGGGGAGGAGCGCGATGTGCATGTCGCGCCAGTGCATCGCGGTGTCGTCGGTGAGCGAGCTCGGGTGCGAGAGGCCGGCGGCCGCGAGGGCGAGCGGCGGGAGGGTCACGGCCACGAGGACGGCGGCGGTGCGGGAGCGGGATCGGGCGGGGGCGACGGCGTCGGGCATGCGGTCATCGTAGGCAGACCCGGCCGTGCGACCCGCCCGGATCAGGAGTCCGACATGACCTCCGGGGGGACGACGAGAGCCCCCGCCGCCGATCCGATCCGGATGGGCGACGAGGGCTCCGCGAGCTGCGGGAAGGACTAGGCCTTCTTGCGGCCGACGATCGCGCCGTAGACCAGCAGGACGATGATCGAGCCGACGATCGCGAGCGCGAGCGAGCCGAGGTCGAAGGAGTCGACCGGCTTGCTGAACAGCGCGCTGCCGATCAGGCCGCCGATGAATGCGCCGACGACGCCCAGGATCAGCGTGACGATGATTCCGCCACCCTGCTTGCCCGGGAGGATCAGCTTGGCGAGCGCTCCGGCGATCAGACCCAGAACCAGAAAACCGATGATGCCCATGTGCGTTGCTCCTCAAAGATGACGTGCTGTGTGACACCCGAATGCGGGTGGACGTGTCCCAGTCAAGCACCCTGAGGACCATTCGTGCAAAAACAGTTAGTGGATACGCCTTTACGGGACGGAGCCGACGGGTGCCGCCCGCCGCGGGATCCGTCGCGCTCAGGCGCCCGCGGTACCGTCGGCGCATGCGCATCCCCCCGGCCCGTCGTCCCCGCGAGATCCCCGGCGAGGGGCAGGAGTCCGTCTGGGACTACCCGCGTCCGCCGCGCGTCGACCCGAGCTCCGAGCACGTGGTGATCCACCTGGGCGGCCGCGTCGTCGCCGACACCCGGGCCGCGGTGCGCGTGCTCGAGACGAGCCACCCGCCCGTCTACTACCTCCCCTCCGCCGACTTCGCGGCCGGCGTGCTCTCGTCCGCCGCGGGCCGGTCGTGGTGCGAGTACAAGGGCGAGGCGTCGTACCTCTCCCTCTCCGCCGGATCCGTCACGGCCGAGCGCTCCGCCTGGTGGTACCCGTCGCCCACGCGCGGCTTCGAGGTGCTCGCCGACATGATCGCGGTCTACCCGTCGGCGATGGACCGCATCACCGTCGACGGTGTCGTGGTCGAGGCTCAGGAGGGCGACTTCTACGGCGGCTGGATCACGCCGCGCGTGGTCGGGCCGTTCAAGGGGGCGCCGGGCACGTTGGGGTGGTGACAACTCCCCCTCGGATCCCGACCGGTCGTCTACTTTCCGGGCATGACCGAATCCCCTGAGCTCTCCGCCCTCGTCGACGCGGGCGTCTTCCTGTCCCTCGAGACCCAGCTGCACCTCGTCGACCTGCTCGGCGACTACGACCGGTGGGACATGGACATGCGCGCGTCCACGCTCATGTTCCGCACCGGCCCCACGACGCGCGTCTACCCGGCGCAGCTGCTCGGCACCGCGGCCGGCGAGACGTGGTTGGCCGCATGGGCGAATCCCTCCGCGCGCGAAGGGGTGCGTCGGCTGTCCGAGGAGCTCGCCGAGCTCGGCCGCCGGGAGCCGGTGCCCGAGCTCGCGAGCGAACACCTGATGCTCGACGACTGGCCGGAGGACGACGCCGTCCACAAGCGGCTCGCGATCGCCGTCGGAGTGCTGCGCCCCGAGTGGCGGGCCACCTACACGGGGCCGACGGACATCTCGAAGACCATCCTCATGCTGTGCCATCCGGATCTGGAGCTGCCCGCTCCCACGCTGCCCCGCACGGCGCGCGTCCTCGCGCAGGGCCTCGACTACACCCGGATCGGGAACCACCGGGATGCGGTGGCGAAGTACGCCGCCGGCCGCGGAATCGTGATCGACATGGGCGAGACGCAGGCGGTGCTGACGCTGCCGGACGGCGTGCTCACGGTGGAGTTCGATCCCGAGACGTCGTTCATCCGTCGCATCTCGGGTGGCACCGAGGGCGCACCCGGGGAGGACGCACCCGTGGCGCCGTCGGTCGCGAGGCCCCGCGCGTCGGGATGGCTGTCGCGCCTCCTCCGCGGCGGCGGGGTGTGACCGCCCGCGCGTCCCGTTGGCGCTAGACCGCCGCCTTCCGCGAGCTGATCACGCCCGTGTCGAAGCCGAGCAGGTGGAGGCCGCCGTGGAAGCGGGCGTGCTCGACCTTGATGCAGCGGTCCATCACCACGGTGAGGCCGCGGGACTCCGCATCTTCCGCCGCCTCCTGGTTCCAGATGCCGAGCTGCACCCAGATGACGGGCGCGCCGACGGCGACCACGTCGTCCACGACGGACGGGATGTCGCTGGCCTTCCGGAACACGTCGACGATGTCGGGCACCTCGGGGAGCGACGCGAGGTCGGGGTACGCCTTCTGGCCGAGGATCTCGGTGGCGTTCGGGTTCACGAAGTAGACGCGGTAGTCGCTCGACTGCTGGAGGTACGTGCCGACGAAGTAGCTGGACCGGGCCGCGTTGGGCGAGGCGCCCACGATCGCGACGGACTTCGCGCGGCGGAGGATCGCCTGGCGCTCCTTCGCGCTCGGGCCGGTCCACGTGCGCTCGGAGCGCAGCAGCGCGGCGAGCGGGCTGGAGCGGGGGATCGCGCAGGTCAGGCCGTTCTGCAGCTGGGTGGTCTGGGTGCCGTCGGCGTCCGGATCCGGCACGGGCTCGACGGGCGCGGCGGCATCGGTGTCGGCGGCCTGCGCCTCCGCGGCATCGCCGGCCTGGCGGTCGGCGGCCTCCTCCGCGGGGTCCAGCGGCGCCAGGTCCGCGGCGTCGGCGGCCGGGTGGGGAGCGGATCCGGTTCGCTCGGGCGGGACTCCGCCGGTGTCGAAGCTCACTTGGCTCCCTCCGTGGCCGCCGTCAGCGCCTGGTCGAGGTCGTGGATGATGTCGGCGACGTCCTCGATGCCGACGCTGATGCGGACGATGCCGGGCAGCACGCCCGCGTCCACCAGCTGCGACTCGCTCAGCTGCGCGTGGGTCGTGGAGGCCGGGTGGATGACGAGGGTCTTCGCGTCGCCGATGTTGGCGAGGTGGCTCGCGAGCTCGACCGACTCGATGAAGCGCTGGCCGACAGCGCGACCGCCCGCGACCTCGAACGTGAACACGGATCCGGGCCCCGTCGGCAGGTACTTGCGCGCCCGCTCGTGGTGCGGGTGCGCGGGGAGGCCGGCCCAGTTGACGGCGGTGATGCGCGGATCCGCATCCAGCCACTCGGCGACGGCCCGCGCGTTGTCGATGTGCGCCTGCATCCGGTACGGCAGCGTCTCGACGCCCTGCGCGAGCAGGAACGCGGAGTGCGGGGCGAGCGCGGGCCCGATGTCGCGGAGCTGCTCGGCGCGGAGCCGCGTGAGGAACGCGTACTCGCCGAAGTTGCCCGTCCAGTTGAGGCCGCCGTAGCTCGGCACGGGCTGGTCGAGGAGCGGGAAGCGCGCGCTCTCCCAGTCGAAGAGGCCGGACTCGACGACCACGCCGCCGAGCGTGGTGCCGTGCCCGCCGAGGAACTTGGTGGCCGAGTGGATCACGATGTCGGCGCCCCACTCGATGGGCCGGTTGAGGTACGGGGTCGCGATGGTGGAGTCGATGACGAGCGGGACGCCGGCCGCGTGCGCGACGGCGGCGAGCCCCTCGATGTCGGCGATCTCGCCCGACGGGTTCGCGACGGTCTCGGCGAAGACGAGCTTGGTGCGGTCGGTGATCGCGGCGGCGTAGTCGGCCGGGTCGCTCGACTGCACGAAGGTGGTCTCCACGCCGAAGCGGCGGAGGGTCACGTCGAGCTGGGTGATGGATCCGCCGTAGAGGTTCGCGGAGGCGACGATGTGGTCGCCGGCGCCCGCGAGCGACGCGAAGGTGATGTACTGCGCGCTCAGCCCGCTCGCCGTGGCGACCGCACCGAGGCCGCCCTCGAGGCTCGCGACGCGCTCCTCGAACGCGGCGACCGTGGGGTTCGACAGGCGCGAGTAGACGTTGCCGTACTTCTGCAGCGCGAAGCGCGCGGCGGCGTCGGCGGTGTCGTCGAAGACGAACGCGCTCGACTGGTAGATGGGGAGGGCGCGCGCACCCGTGGTGGCGTCGGGGATGTTGCCCGCGTGGATCGCCCTCGTCTTGAACCCGTACTCGCGATCGACCATGGGGTCACGCTAGCC
>Ga0308163_10001529_pt1 | contig 24656 bp, 25 predicted proteins | sample PhyTR1_FD_201037 | JGI IMG/M metagenome (GOLD analysis project Ga0308163, IMG submission 201037) | Phyllosphere microbial communities from UC Gill Tract Community Farm, Albany, California, United States - DLSLT.R1 | ecosystem: Host-associated > Plants > Phyllosphere > Unclassified | place: USA... | reverse complement strand
GAGGCGAACGGTGTCACCTACTTGCGTATTCCGGTAAAATGGAAAGCCGGCCATCCGTGATGTCATACGATCGCTGACACGGCTTTGTGCTTAGCGTACGTTTTCGACCATCCTCTCACCGGTCCCCAGGATAGCGGATCAACGTGAACTGCAATGCCATGCCCAATCGATTGCGATCGTGGCGACGCTGCCCGATCAGGTCGAGGTCAGGCTTTTCGAGGGTGAAGCGCCGCGCCAGTTCATCCGGATCGGTCGGAATGCGGAACAGCGTTGCCCGTTCGGCGTCACTGAGAAGAATATGCTCGCGTGCTGACATTGACCGTCCCTAAAACGTGCTTGGCGCACGTAGACGGACCGGGTTAAAGAGACGTAGTTTGTGGACGAGTTTTGGGGCAACGGCGATCGGTCGGCACCATCGTCCACAGAACGGCCGTTTGGGAGACAAGGGTTGCCGGGCATCTTGGGCTACGCGCGTGTCAGTACCGGCGATCAGGATGTCGCCGGCCAACGCATGCGCCTTGAACAGGCTGGCGCGATCCGTGTGTTCACCGACGTCATGTCGGGCAAGAGCATGGATCGACCGGGGCTGGCCGAACTGCTCGGTTTCGCGCGAAACGGCGACACACTGGCGATCGTGCGGCTCGACCGCCTTGGTCGCTCACTGAGCGAATTGCTGACGACGGTGAATATGCTGCGCGAGCGCGGCATCGCGCTGCTCAGCCTGGAGGAGAAGATCGACACTTCCTCCGCAGCCGGCGAGCTGGTCTTCCATGTTTTCGGTGCCATCGCACATTTCGAGCGCAGACTGATCTCTGAACGCACCCGCGACGGGATCGCTGCGGCGCGCGCCAAGGGCAAGCTGCCCGGGCGCCAGCCGCTCGACAGCGACAAGGTAAGCGCGGCGCTCAAGCTGATCGCGGCGAGCGTATCGCCGGCCGAAGCCGCGCGGCAGCTCGGCATCGGTCGATCGACCGTCTATCGCGAAATGAAGCGCCTCGGCGTCGCACGGCCGGCATAGATTGGCTGACCATGACAACGAAAGATCAAATGGTTCTGAGCGAGCGGGAGAAGGAAGCGCTGCGCCTGCTTCTGGTCGGTCACGACGCCAAGTCCATCGCCAACACGCTTGGTCTGTCAGTGCACACGGTCAACGACCGGCTACGGGATGCGCGGCGCAAACTGGGCGTTTCGAGCAGCCGTGAAGCCGCCAGGCGCCTAGCCGAAATGGATGGGGATGCTCCCAATTTCATAGGGGCCAAGGAAATTGGGGACGCCGAAGCCGATTATTCGGTGGACAGAACCCGAGAACCAGCGTCGCCGCGATCATCGGGGCAGCGCTTGGCGTGGCTCACCGGAGGAATGCTCATCATGTCTCTTATCATTGCAGCTGTAGCGCTCTCGACGATCGGTGCGCACAACGACGCACAGGTCTCCGCCCAAACTATTTCAGCAGCCGCCCCCCGCCCTGGCGAGACAGAAGCCTCATCTGCTGCGCGCAAATGGGCCGTGCTGCTCGATGACAAACAGTGGGATGCGAGCTGGCGATCGGCGGGAACGATGTTCAAGGCGCAACTTACTTCGGCGCAATGGGCCACAACGATCCAGTCTGTCCGACAGCCACTCGGGTCGGCTTCATCACGCACCTTGCAGAGCGCGGTGCAGTCGAAAACGCTGCCCGGCGCGCCAGCAGGTGACTATCAGGTACTTCAGTTCCAGACGCGCTTTGCCAACAAGCCCGATGCGATCGAAACCATTGTGCTCGCTCGCGAACAGGTCGGTTGGCGCGTCAACGGGTACTTTATCCGCTGACGTCTAAGCCCTTACCGTTGTTTAGCGTCAAACCAGCGCTCTGCCCTCTATATCGGCATGTAGACGCTGAAACGGCGCAGATGGCTTTGCCTTTGCGAGTGGTCAAACGCGATTGGCTGCTGTCTGATCAGCGCAAACCAAAAACTGACTTTTTGCTCAAGACCGGCGAACGCGTATCTGGCGGCAACGCGGGAGAATAGCTGGCTTGCTACGTTCGTAGCTAGCGGCCGCAACGGGGCAACGATGGCGTTCTGGATTGATTAGAGGATCTAGGCAAGGGTACGTGAAAGAGGCTTATCAAAGCTAACGACGGGATCGTCCCAACACTTCGCGAATGCGCGATCTCGCTTTAACAGTCTCAGCAAACGCAGCCGGGTGACTCCCGGAACTGCTTTCAATTTTCGATGCCCGCGAGGCATCCTACTGAATGAACTCATAGTGGTCCGCTCGGGTGACCAGCGCCTCCTGCGGCTTCGTCTCAATGCCGGACGTTGAGCCGCAGGACGCCAAACCAATCGACGCGGAACGCTTGCCTTGCTCAACCTATGCCGATTTTACGTCCGACATGTCCAATAAGAATGTGTTTATTGGGATCAGTATCATAGAGAAAATGAAGCCGGTTCTCTGCCGGACCATAGTCCAAATGGTTGCTAAATGTCCTAACAAAACCATTGGAATCTTTAAAGTCTACCAAACCTTCGTCTATCCTTGATGTACTTTCTGGACGCACATGACATTCGAATACTGGAAACTCTGTATTACCTTTACGCCAATCGAGTGCGGCTCGATTAATCTCGGCAAGTTTTCTCTGAACCACATGAAATACACGCTCCCCCGCGAGAAGTGCTTCTATTTGAGCTCTTACCCTCGGGATGAAATTAAGGCCAGGAAACATTTCCTCCCTACGCTCCCAAAGCTCGAAGCCATTCTTAACGCCAGGTCCCGGAGCTGGTTTTATTCCGTCACTTAAAAGATCAGCATCATCGCAACAGCAGGCATTGCTCGCGGTTACAACGGTTTGAGTTACTGTGCCGTCTTCTTCTAACCAGCTCCGATCTAATTCAATACGGTGCGAATGCCAAAAATTAGACGTTTGAAAACTGACAGAAACTCCTGACAATGATACAGACAGGCCTAAACCGAAAAAAATATCACCCGCTTTGTGATTGGCAGTTACCGGTATCTTGTACTCGATCCTTCCCGGATCGGGAGCATTTAGCTCAGAAATGACACGTGAGAACGGACGCCTATCTTGAATCCTCTTTAGGTATTGCCCTTCCTCGACACATTCACTTTGATTCCTAAGCGCCGCAACTGTAAATTTATCTCCAAGGCTCATGTTAGAGATTGCTGTATCCGTATTGAATATAACTTCACCAGCATGTTTTCTCAAACATCTAATGGTTCCTACAAATGATGAAAACAGTCTACGAGCTTCATCAATATCGATATTGCCGGTCGGCACCGACGCTTCATTAAGGAATAGCTCAATTGTCAATTTTCGAGTCCTATTCCATTAGCTCGTCGAGACTACGCTCCCATTCATCAAAAAAGCCAATAGGCCAGTTTGACAGACGGCCGTCACTGTATATTTCAGGAGACTCAAACATCGCACCATCTACACCACGGGTAAAGAAGTGAAACTTCACACCTCCGGAAGATAGTTTCCCATTTTTTACAGTTAGTCTTATTCCATTGAGGATATGATCACTGTGGCTTTCGACAACGACTTGTACGCCGCATGCTGCCGTTAACGCCAATAGCCTACCGATAGCCACTTGCCCTCGCGGATGCAGCTGAGCCTCAGGGTTTTCGATCATCAGTAGTTGACCAGGCTTTGCTCCGAGACACGCGGTTAACACCGGTAAAACGTGGGTTAAACCGAAGCCAACGTTGGTCGGGCGATGGGCCGCCCCATAAGCAGCGCCCTCACCACGAAAAGCAAAGGCCAATCTTACTAATCCGGTCATAGGCACAGAGTGAACCTCGACCCGTGCCCCAGGGCTAAATTCCTGAAGCCAAGCATTTAGCTGTCCGAGAATGCTCCGCGCCTCAGGATCCGCCGGGTGCGATGGCATATCCTCGCTAACCGGGTCCGCTCCAAACTCCAGAAGATAGTGAGGCGTAAACTCACCTTGGGGGCCAAGAGATCTATTGTGACGAACCGCATTCTGCGATTTTGGAAAGGTGGTAGATGGGGTTATTCTATCTGCCCGTAAAAATTGAAAGCCCGGCTCAAAAAGGCCAATCGCAGGCATAGAATTACCGGAAGGAGATCTATCACAGCTTAATACATCATCAGCCGTCTCAATCGCCGTACTCCAATCAAGATGAAACGGTGTGTCATCCTGAAACCCAGATATACCTATCCCTACTCTAGCCTGCTCAAACTCGTTAAATAGGACGTCTGCACCAGTTCCAAGATCTACTAATTCGCCATTCAATAGTATCTCGCCACGGGATAGAAATCCCGCATCGTACGACTGCCGGAGTAAGCCACATGCTTGTATAACGGTACTTTTCCCACTGCCGTTCAATCCGGATAGTAGGGTTAGACCACCAATGGGGATCGATGTACGTTTAAATCCTTTGAAGTTAGAAAGCGAGATTTCAGTTATCATGGCTTACTACACCCTTTAGCATCGATGACATCATCTCGAATCTGCGGTTCACTTTTCCTATATCCCCCGTACCCTGAGATATTGCAGAGTCAAATCCTCGATGAGAACAAAGATCTATGAATCTGTTACGAACGACTTGCGAGTTTTCCTCTAGTTTATTTATCTCGTCGTCTTCAAGATTTGCTAGACTGACCGATACGGCTTCGAACAGCGCTTTATTAATCGGTAGTCTTGAGTTGTGGACGTCGTAACGTTTACGAAACGCATCATCGCCAAATATATTTTGAGCCGCCCTCATGCTCTTTTTAAAAGATTGCAGCATTTCGGCGATAACTGGTGGAGGCATATTATTAATTGCTCGCATAGCCGACACGAGAAAACTATCCATGTCCGCCTGCTTATATTGCTCAACGCCGAAGCTCTTAAACGCTATAAATCGCAAAACCAGTTCTCTATCGTCCATTCTTATTGAGCGCACGCTATGCGTTGTGGCTGAAAGAAACTCTGGCGTGGTAGACCATTGCTCTAACAAGCCCCTAGCGACTCCTGGAACGATTGCATGACGCAGTTCCTGCGAAGAAAGTCGCACGCCACCCGTATTAATTCGGGCGAAGATATTAAATTTTACTTCAACCGGAGTACCGCGCTTTATAAGATGAACGACTAGCTCGGTCTCCTTAAGTCTCATTTTAAGTTTATCGCTTAGATCATCAAACACTTTATCATTGTAAGCATGCAAATATTCCAAAGAAGACAGAACTAAGCCAGGCTCATTTATTATTGTTGGCTCGATAAATCTTGAGATTGTTGAGAGTCGCTGAATACCGTCGACGATCTCCCATCCCTCATTTTCATTTTCAGCTGCATATAAAACCGGTAAAGGGATTTTTAGAAGTAGCGACTCGATAAGTCTACTCTGCCTCATACGATCCCAGATGCCCCACCGCCGCTGGAAATCGGGCTGGAGATCTATCATCCCGGAGCGAGCACGAGACAGCAGAAGATCAACCGTCATTGACCTAGTCGATACGTCGATATTCTCGGGATCAAACGGTTCTGCGATGCGCTCTTCGTCAATGGACGTTTTGTTGTCTTCCTCTACGCCGGTTGGAAGCCCCTGCTCATCCAGTTCTTCTTTTACGAGATTGATCATGATGGAAATTCTGCCAGCGGTTCGGTTTGCGTTTTACACAGGAATAGGAAAGACTGTACGCCTATTATTAGTAGTAGCCCTTACGACGAGCAACGCTTTCGGCACATAATGGGTACGCACGTATCATAGCACGTGCTTGCCATAAGTGCTTGATCCTCATCCTAAATCTGACCATATCGTTCCGGAACGTCCGGATGAAACCGGTTAAGCGTTTACCCGGTGAACGTTAGAGTCGGAAGTTGGACGATCGACCAGTGCTGCAGCACGAAGCGCCCGATTGAACGCAGCCGGCACCTTATCCTGACCATATGCCATGAAAATTCATACTCGCTTGGTATGCTCTAATCCCATATTGAGATCGGAAACCGTTTTGATAATGGATTTCGTTTCATGTCTGATTCTGGCAGCATAATCTCGATCGAAGAGCTGACCGAACTGCTTTCGCCTACCAGCCATCCTGCCAAGCGATCCCTTACAGAACTTGCGGCCAGTCAACAGCGTCGCGCAGATGTCATGCTTCGTCTGGCCATTCTCGAGGATCGAGAACGGTCCACTATTAACTAGATAGCTGTGTCGTGCGCTAGCGACCTCGTCCACGATCTTTGCTCCGGTCGCGCTCCGGTCGCTCCTTGTCCCGGCTCGCCCTAATCTTCTCGCGCGTTTCAGCAACACGCCTCTCTTGCTCGGTCTGCGGAGGTTTGCCAGCGGCATCTGTCTTACCCGCCATTCGGTCGTTAATCGTCCGCCCGTCCAGTAGCGGCGCTTGCGACGGCTCGGCCAGCGCGCGATCCTGCTGGGCCGCAAGTCGCCCGTCACGCTCCGCTATGGCGCGGGTTTCCGCCTGCCGCTGCGCGTCCGTCGTACCCTCGGCCATGCCCTTCTCCTTTGCTGCCTGAGCTTCTGCTGCCAGTTCCGGTTTCGCAAGCGTGGCCAACCGTTCCGCCAGCCGCTCGCCGGGTGACTGGTTGCCTTCCCAGGGGAAAGCACGCCGCATGTAGCCGGCCAGCCGATCGATCTGCTCAACAAGCCGCTCGATCCGCTTGCTGATCACCACACGGGTTTGCTCCCATGCCTTGGCGGCCACATCGTACGCTCCGCGTTTTACCGACGCGAACATGCCAGTGGGGGCCTTGGGCTTTTGCAGCCGGTGCGCTTCCTGCCGGCGCTCATGGCCACTCAGCAGGTGACGGGCGTAGCTATCCACCTTCTCAGCCTTGCCGACGACGCCAACATACTGACGCTCATTCTCGGCACGCCATTCGCGCAGCACGATCTCAGGTGGCCGCACCTTCGGCGCTGCCGGCGTATCGAGCATCCGGAAATTGCTATCCCGCGACGCTTCGCGCCCCGCGGCAAGCAAACCGCCATGACGCTCCGGTTCGACCTGCCGCTCGGCCTCGATCCGCGCGCGGGCCTCGGCAATATCGATCACCTCCGCGTTTAAACCTTCGACGACACGGGCCTTGTCCCCTTGGTCGGTCGTCCGCCCCTTACGTTCGATCTGGATGACATTGGGACCGTAATGCTTGGTCGGCGTCCGGTGCTCGTTCTCGGCGATAAACGCTGTATCGCCGCGCTCACGCGCTGCCTTGATCTGCCCGGCCTTCAGTAAATATCCCGCCCGCCAGCGTGCCGCCTGGAGGGGATGCCCTGCCTTCTCTAAAGCATCCCCGCACATCGCCGCAAACGTGCCCCGCCAATGCATGACCTCGCCCGATCGCTGGTTATCCAGCTCACGGGATTTGGGACCAAAACCTTCCTCGCCGATGCGCCGCGTCGAGCACAGCACATGCGCATGATGGTTGCGATTGCCCTGCCCTTTACCCGCGTACGCGTCGGGCTCATGGATCGAGGCGTCGACCACGATACCATGGCGTTCAACCAAGGCACTCGCGAACTGCGCAACCAGCGCCCGCCGGCCTGCATCATCGAGATCTGCCGGCAGCGCAATTTCAAACTCGCGCGCGACGGTACTGTTGATCCGCGTCTCCGCTGCTTCGACTGCGTTCCACAGCGTAGAGCGATCCTGCACCCACGCTGGTGCGTCTGGCGGCGCGTAGATCGCGCAATCCTCGCGCGTCACGCCGCCACGTCCTGAATAATCGAAGATCTTTCCCGTCGCCTGGTCTTCAATCCGAGCGCCTGATCGATACGCGCATGCTGCTGTAGCGCTACGCCCCTTGGCGCGCCCAATCGTCTTTACGCTCATATGATACGGAGCGAGCGGCACGCGGATTAGTCCCGGAACGTCGGGTCGTACAAGCGCCGAGTCTCTGCGACATGCTCATCGGATGTCAGCTCGCCTTCTATAAAACGGCGATTCAGCTCCTCAACTTCTGGTCCAAGGATGAATCCCTCGAAGCGCACGCTACCCCGCGCGGAGTCCACCGCGCACTGTCGCTTGGCGCGTTCCTCCGCGCTGATCCGTGGCGATGTGTCCAGGCCGTCCGACATGCGCGTGCCTTTCTTCTGCTTCTGCCTTCTTCTGCATAACCGGTAGCCCTTTGGCGTCCCCGGTTGCGGCAAACCCGTTCTACACGGGTGCGCAGGCGTCTTCAACGCCGGAGAGGGGTGTCGGGGTCCCCCGACCGTGCGCTAACCGCAGGTTTGCATAAGTGCGCCGTTAGCTTCGCTACCGGCTGCGTTAGCAGTCCTTTACCTTCTGCACTTCTTCCTCATTCTGGTTCTTGTTTTTCTGCCTTCTGCTTGCGCTGGTTTTGCCTTCTGCCTACCCTGCCCTTCTGATCTTTGGGAGACGGACAATGGCCGAAACCAAATTATCCCAGCGCGACAAGCTGTTAGAGCAACAACGCCAGCTCGCTGCCCGTATCGCTGCCCTCGATGCCCGTGAGAAATCACAAGAGCGCAAGGTCGATACTCGCCGTAAGATTCTGATTGGGGGCGCGATCAATGCCTCCATCAAGCGCGGCAGGTTTACCGAGGAGCAGCTGATGTCGATGCTGAACCGTGAGCTCTTTGCCGCGCGTGATCGCGCGCTGTTCGATCTGCCTCCCCGTCCCGACGGGCTTACCAAACCGCCGCGTGGTGACGCGGCCGATGTCGGATCGGACGAGCAATGATCCAGGTGCGATTTCTCCTGCTGGTGGGAGTGGTCGCACTCTCTCCCGTGTCAACGGCCCATGCCGACGTACCGCGCTGCAACGCGGTGCTCGAAGGCGCCAAGTTTTTGGACGGCAAGGACAAGGACTATGCGGCGCGCCACGCCGAACATGTCCGGGCCGTCTGTACCGCGCATGACAGCAGCGCCGATCGCTGGTCTGCACTGCTCTCCGATCTTCACGTTGATGCGACCGCGATGATCGCTGCGGCCAATGCCAAGAACTGGAACGGTGTCGCCGATCGCCTCGACCATGCGGCGCCCCTGCTCGAACAACTGACCGCGCAGGCCAAGGCCGATACCGCCAGACCCCGCACAGCATCTGAACCGGCGGATCCCCGTCTCAACGGTTTTGTGCGCCTTGCCACCGATGGCTATCGCGAGCGGCTCGTGTCAGCCGGGCTTTCCCCGCCCGCGTCGCTACGCGCTGGCTTGTCGGACCTATCGCGTGCGCTGCGCTCGAACGGTAACGGCCAACTCGCCGGTGCCGCCTATGTGTTGGTCATGGACCTGTCGGGCAACGCCGATGATCTTGCTGCCATCCTCGCCGATGAGGCAGCGCGCAACGAACGCCATAAACAGGAAGGGCTGAACGCCGATCTTCGCGACGTGAAGATTGAGCGTGAGAACCCGACCACCATGACCGGCTACTGGTCCGGCATGGGGCAGCGGCTCGGGCGCTGGACCGCGCTGTTCGAGTGGATGCTGATTGCCGCGATCGTCGGGTCGATCTTTGCGATCCGGACCAAGCGCCCCAGGATCGCGTGGAAGCTTGTCGCCCTCACCCCACCAATCTTCCTGCCGCTGTTCGCGCTTCATGTCTTCCTACCCATCTTTCCGTGGTGGGCGATGGATCTCGGTGCGATCGTCGCGCTGGCGGCGCTGTGGGGCTACACCGAACGCTATCCCCTGCTTTACACCGGCAAGGCCCCGTTTGGGTCCGATAACGGCGCTGAGAGCCCCGGGAGCGCCCCCGTGGGGCTGACAGGCCCTTCGGACGGTCCAGACACCCACGGCAGCGCCTATTGGGGCTCTGTGGCCCAAATGCGGGCGATGGAGCACCTGCCTGCCGCCAATGCCAGCTCCCTGGCGGGTTTCGCGCTCGGTCGCGCGATCGGGCCAGTGCCCGGCGACAACCGCTTCCGCCAGAACGGCCACGTCATCACCTTCGCCCCGACCGGCTCGGGCAAGGGTACCGGGCTCGTGATCCCTACCCTGCTCGAATATCCCGGCTCCGGCCTGGTACTCGACGTGAAGGGCGAGAACTATGCCGTTACCGCCCGCGCCCGCCGCGCCATGGGCCAGGCGGTCTGGCTGCTCGATCCTTACGGGGTCACGGGTGATCCCACCCACGGCTTCAACTGGCTCGATCGCATTGATCTTACGAGCGAGGACTGCTTGGCGCAGGCGATGACGATCGCCGACGCCTGCGTGATCCCCGCCGACAAGGGTGGCGACGATCACTGGGACGATACCGCCCGTGATCTGATCCGGGGCGTCGTGCTGCACGTCGCCGGCATGGACGTCGACAAGCGCAACATGGGTGAGGTTCGCCGGCTGCTCGCGTCCAGCGCCGAGGAACTGGACGACACGCTAGCGGCGATGATGGTCAGCGATGCCGCGTTCGGGATCGTCGCCCGCGCCGCCAACACCTTCTCCGGCATGGCCGACCGTGAGCGAGGTTCGGTGCTGTCGTCGGCACGGCGCCACACCGCCTTCCTCGACGATCCGCGCATTGCCCGCACACTGGCCCGCTCTGATTTCTCGCTGCGCGATCTCAAGCACACACCCATGACGGTCTACGTCGTGCTGCCGGCCGACAAGCTACGCGGTGGCAACGCGCGGTTTGTGCGCGGTCTGGTCAACGACGCGCTGGCCGGGGTGATGGCGGACACTGTGACACCGTTCCACAAGGTCGTCTTCCTGCTCGACGAGTTCGCCCAGCTCGGCCGCATGACCGCGATTGAGGATGCGATCAGCCTGGTACGTGGTTTCGGCGTGGCGCTGTGGCTGTTCCTCCAGGACATGGACCAGCTCAAGATTTACCCCAAGCGGGGCAGCTTCATTGCCAACGCGACGAGCCAGTTCTTCAACACGCGTGATCTGGAAACGGCGAAATACGTCTCCGACAGTCTCGGCAAGGCGACTATCGAATTCGAGACGTCCAATCACGGCAAGAGTGGCGGCAGCAATTTCGGTACCGGTAGCCACAGCATGAACCGGGGCAAGTCCACCGGGGCCAGTCAGCAATTTGCCGGGCGCGAGCTGCTGACACCCGATGAGGTCATGCGCGAAAAGCGTGCGATCGTGTTTGTCGCTGGCGAACCTGCCTGGCTGCTCGATCGGATCGATTACCGCACCGACGCCGAGTATCGCGGGGCTTTCGATCCCAACCCGTATCATACCCACCCTACCCGGCTATGATCGTCGTCTGGATCATCGTCGCCATCCTGATCGGGGTGGGGATCGGCCAGCTCGCCGGGTTCATGGCCGTGGAGTTTCTGATGAAACCCGTCCTACTCATTGCCCGTTGCGGGGCGGCACTGTTGGGAGCGATCGTCGGTTGGGGTCGCCGCCTGCCCTGACCAACCTTGTTTTCCGTGTCTTAACCCCAATTTTCATGACTGAACGCTATCCGGAGTCCGTCATGGCAAAGAACACAGGCGAAGGTCACCGCGTCGGCTCGATTAAGGATCGTACCCAGACCGAGACACCGAACGGTAACGAGGTGAAGCGCAACACCGAGACCGGCCAGTTCATGGATCAGAAGGAAGACGGTAAGCCGTTCAAGGGCGTGGCCAAGGAACCTGACGGTCGTCGTAAATAGGCTCGGTCTCCGCAAATACCCACTTTCTTCCCGCATAGCATGTGGCCGCTAGGCCGCTCTGTGACGGCGTTAGCCGGCACATATCGAAGGCGCATTGGCCGGCAGGCCAATTCCATAATACTACTGAGACCGTCGAGATTTTCGCGGCGTGTAGCCGTTACAGATTCTGTTAAATATGAACTGTTAAGAAGGTTAAGCTCGGAAAACAGGCTTAAAAACCAAGGCTTTTAAACATCTTGGGATATACCGCGGTGGGTGAAACCCCGTGATTCGGTGGGTGAAACCCCGATAGCGCGGTGGGTGATCCCCCGATGCAATGGTGGGTGAAACCCCGACCCAAAACCTTGCTGCTGAGATAGTTATCCACAGATTGAAGGCAATCGGACTGTCTCCAAAGGTCTAGCGCCCCCGTTTGAGCTATCAGCTCAGTGGGTGATACCCCGATAGCTTGGGATACGGTGGGTGATACCCCGATAGGTTAGCGCTGCGCGAGGAAGTCCATACGGGCATCAACTTCGTCGGTTCGCCGACGATCAGCGTCGAAACGCATTCGACGCTGCTCCTCAGCTCTCATTTTCTCGGCAAACGCCAGGGCCTGTGCCTCGCCGCGCAGCTTGAACAGTACGGCTGGACTCTTGTCATTGGTCTCGGTCAACTCCATCGCATAGTCGGGAAGCTGGTCGGCCTCGATCACCCGCCGGAGCATTCGGTTGAACTCTTTAGGCTGAGCATCGCTGCCGGTTTTATCACGCAGCACCTCAACTCGGCACAGCCACCCGCCGCGCTGCGTCCCGGCGTGTTTGCGCGCTATGCGATAGAGTGCCCGCTCTAGCCCGCCAGATAAAAGAAAATAGTCTGGATGCATCGTAAGAAGCGATTTCTCGTTCACGATCCCATCGTAAACCCAATCCGATAGGGTCAGCGTCATGCCACGGGGTTGCTCCGTGTCCGCGTCTGTATCGAAGGTCCAGCTATCGAGCCAGTTGAAGCCAGCCTTCTGCCGGCGCGTGGTCGCGCGAATCGAGGTTGTGATAGAGGTAGTCTGAAGGCGAAGGAGCGCCGCCTGAAGTTCCTGATAGTCTCGACCGCCAGTGCCGCGTTTGATCGCCCGCAATAGGTCATAGGGCGTTGTCGTCAGCGTGCGAGGAAGGTCATTAATACCCTGCTGCTTCATGCGATTCAGGGTCGATGCTGCCCAGATCAGGATATCTGCATCCCAGATCGTAGCCATTCCATAGTCGGGGATGGCCTGTACCCGAACCCATGCGTCGCCGTCCGGACTCCGATATTCGATGGGCTTCAAGCGCTTACGCTTTTGGAGCGAAAAGAATGGCCGCTCCATTACCTCCCGCTGGTCCTTTAGCGGAAGGTCACCAAGTGCGGGGATGAATAGGTCAAACTCGGGATTTGGATCGCGCCGTTTGCTCATGGCGCAAACCTAGTATGGCCCCGCTTGACCAGATACTGACGGAGCAGGCGTTCGGTAATGACGGTAAGCGGTTCCCCGCCCTCTTCGACGCTGAGCTGACGTAACGCTCGGTGCATATCTTCGGGAATATGGATCAGCACCGGCTTTTTGCCGGGATGACTGCTGCGCCGTGCGGGCATCGTCGGTTCGCCAGCTATACGACGCGCACGACGCGGCGCGTCGATCTGCACCGGCTCAGGAGCTGCGTCTGCAACGGGAGCTGCTACTGGAGCCGGCTCCATAGGCTCGTCATCGAAAATACTGGCGAGTGCCGAAGGCTTCCTAGCCATTATGCTACCTCGCTTACTTGCTTAGTCGTATAACCGCTTAGTCGCTTAGCCTCATTATAGGCTGATCGCAACTCGGCCGCCGCCTTGCTGTCAGGTTCGGTTTCAGCCGCTGTTTTTCCAAGAGGCGTGGCCTTGTAGAAGTCCTTACGGAAATGGAGGCGGCTGTCGAACACTGTCACGCCTTTGGCCAAAAAGCCGGTGTGGGCTTCCTGCCCCTCCCCTCCCTGGTGCGGAACCTGGGTCAGGATTACGGCAAATGGGGTGCCGGCTTGCTGTACTTGCTTAATGGTCTGCAAAACCGAATGAACGTCCAGCCCGCGCGGCGCGACAGGGATGATAACAAAGTCCGCTTGCTCGGCCGCGAGCATGGCGATGTCCTTGGAATTCGCTGGAGTGTCGATGATAATAAGGTCGATCTTACCGCTGCCCCGCCCGCGCGAGATATGCAGAGGCAGGCCAGCGACGCTGCTGTCCTTGACCATCACATCATCGGAATCGCGACGCTCTGACCAATAAAGGGCTGATCCCTGACGATCGTCGGCATCAAGGATGACAACGGAAGCTCCTTCCTGTGCCGCCTCAACGGCAAAGCCGGTAGAGAGAGTGGTCTTAGACTGCCCCCCCTTTTGCGCGATGACTGCCCAGACCTGCATATCCACTCCCGCCACTAAGCTCATAAACGACTTATATCGCTTAGTCGCTTAGTGCAACCTAGCTCGGCTTTCCCGCTCATTAGCTTATTCGCTTATTCGCTTATTCGCTTATCTCTTGATGCGAAGGCAGGAATAGGTACTGCTGACAGAAGTCGCCCTGCATGGACGTTCATGTGGCCACCCCGCTCCCGAACGCACCCGTTCGCGGCCGTCTGCCCCGTCAACATACTGAAACGCGACCGATGTATTGCCAGCGACAAAACAGATAGGTCATCGCGTAGTGACGGAAGAGCTGAGCCGACAGGCCCTTTACGATATGGTGTGGGTAACGCCGGTGAAGACCCTGGCACAGCAGTTCAACATATCGGACGTCGGCCTGCGCAAGGCGTGCCAGCGGTCACACATTCCTCTCCCGCCAGCAGGCTATTGGGCCAAAGTAGCAGCGGGCAAGAAGGTCTTACAGCCCTCACTACCGGCCCGACCACCCGGCATGCGTGACACAGTTACTCCGGGGGCAGGGCGCTATGACAGCTACTCCTATCGACAGTGGAGTGACGCCGAACTGCTGGGCCCCCTACCCGCCCGTCCGACATTCACGCCCGACCTCGACGTAGTGCGAGCAGCATGCCTCAGGCAGGTCGACAGGGTAACCGTTCCACGCGATCTCGCACGCCCACATCACGCTATCGCCAAGCTTCTGGCGGTCGACGAACAGCGACGCATCGCGCAGCTCGGAAGGGGTTATGTGTCGTCATGGGATGCTCCGCGCTTTACCTCGCCTTTCGAGCAGCGGCGACTGCGCGTGCTCGGTGCCCTCATGATCGCGCTTGCCCGAGCAGGTGCAAGCGTCAGGCTGACCGGCAAAAATGCCCGCAGCATCTACGTCACTGTTCACGACACCGCCTTCTGGCTCAGGCTCGACGATGAAGCCGGAATCTCTAAAGAAGCCAATGAATATGAACCGCCAAAGACAGTGGCGGGATCAGCGCTCTTCCTGGCTGTTGCGTCAGGACATGGGTCTGCTCCATCGATCCGTTGGGGCGACGAAAAGACCGACAAGCTGGAAACAAAACTGCGTGATGCCGTTGCCGACATTCTAGTTCACGCCGAAGCCAGTTACCGATCCACATGCGAACACCGGCATAGGTGGCGTATCGAACGTCGCGCAGACCGCTTGAACGAAATTCATTTGGCGCGGCTGAAGGCTGACCAAGCCGAGCGAGATCGCATCGAACGCATAAAGCAGGAACGCATCGCACGTCTGTTGAAAGAGGCCGAAGCGTTCCAAAAAGCGAAAACCATCCGCGCCTACGTAGCCAGCGCTCGTAATCGCGCGAGCGCCCACGCCAGCGATGAAGTCGCGACATGGGCGCAGTGGGCGCTCGACGTGGCGTCCAGTCTAGACCCCGTAGAGAGCGGCGCGTTCCTCATCGAATTCGCCGAGGACAGTTAACGACCCACTGACTTCGCAATAGCGGTCAGACCGCATTTACCCAAACACGACGTTAGTGGCTTAGTGGCTTAGTGGCTTAGTGGCTTAGTGGCTTAGTGGCTTAGTGGCTTATCAGAGGACGCTTATGAAGCACTGTGCTGCCAGCGATAATTCGACCACCCAAACTCCACCAGTTCGGTATTTCCAATCGCCGGAGGCTCGCCCTTGCGCCAGAAGCGAAGCATCTTAGCCTGATCGTCCAGCCCGGATTCTATCACCACGGCGCGCACCGCCTGAATGAATTGCCCGTGACTGAAAACATAGACCGGGCCGCGGAAGGGCAGGGCGGCAAGCCGCCCCAACGCGGCCTCGGCGCGGCGTAACAGTGCGCCGAAACTCTCAGCCCCCTCGCCATCGCAATAAGCCGGGTCAGCCTCGCCCCAATACCGTATCAGATGCGGTGCCCGATCTGCCGCCAACGTGCCGTTCCAGCGAGAAGGCTGGAGATAGGTGAATTCCTCGATCGGCCACACCTCAACCGGCACATGGGGAAAGCGCTCGATCGTTGGGGCGGCCGTCTGCTGGGTGCGCAGATACGGCGACGTCACGATTAGCGATGGTTCTTCAGTCCAATCGGCCGCAACCTGCCGTGCCTGGTCCCAGCCTTTGTCGGTTAGCTCGATCGTCGCAAGGTCGTGACACGGTATTCCGGCATTGCCGGTGCTTTGACCATGACGGATGAAGGTGGCTCTCATGCCTTGTTCTCCTTGGCGGCAAGCTCGCGCAGCCCCTTGTAAAGCGTGCTTCGGCTGACCTCGTAGCGCTCGGCCACCTCCGTTACAGTCGCGTTGGGATCGGAAAGCAGGAGCCGGGCTTCGCGAAGCTGCTTGGAGGTGAGGGCAGGGGGCCTGCCTCCCATACGGCCACGCGCACGCCCAGCCGCCAATCCGGCGCGGGTCCGTTCGCTGATAAGGTGACGCTCAAACTCAGCAAGGCTGGCGAAAATGTTGAATACCAGTTTGCCTGCTGCCGTCGTGGTATCGATCGCCTCGGTGACGCTCTCAAACGCGATGTCTCGCTGCGCCAACTCGTTGATGGTGGCTATAAGATCCGGAAGGGATCGCCCGAGCCGGTCGAGCCGCCAAACCACCAATGTGTCGCCAGCGCGTAGCGCCTTCATGGCGTTCGCCAGCTCGGGTCGGTCAACCGTCTTGCCGGATGCGTGTTCGGAATAAACCGGGTCGCATCCCCGCATGTGCAAAATGTCGAGCTGTGGCGCGAGGTCCTGGTCGGCCGTAGACACGCGGGCATATCCGATCCTGCGTGTGCCGGCCTGGGAGGAGGACAAAGCCACCTCTTTCAAGGTTCAATCCGTCGTAAAGTAGCCAATCCGGCAAGCCTTAGCATCGTAGTGTCAGCCTGCTCAGCGCGCATCCAAGCTCGTGCCGCCTCCATTTCAGGACTGCCTTTCGGGAGCGATTGGTAAATCGCAGCCGGCGGTTCATCATCCGCCTGCCGCTTGCGGATCAACGCCACAGCCTCATCAATTCCAATTGTGTGCCGTGCCCACAGACCCAACAGCTCAAGGCCGTAGGGTGATGGATGAATGCCACTGAGCCCGTTGTTGGCGATTGCCGAGCAACCAGCCCGCACCCGGTCCGGATCGGCACCAACAGGAGGCACCCATTTGGGTCGTTCGGGTTCCGGCGTTGGGGCCAGCGTGTCCCAATCAATATCGGCGATCATAACTCTAAGCTCGGGCCAAGCGGCTAGAGCCGCGTTAGCACTTTGGAGTTCGTCGGGATCTGGCAGCACTGTTAACCAGTGCGACAAACGCTCGCGCGTTAGCGCCATTGGCACCCACATCTCATCACCCACTGGCCTACTCCAACCATGGACATCCTCCAGCCAATCGAAATGATGGGAAATCCACGGATTAGCCGGATCAAAGGCAGAGGGCTCAGCCCTCGCGACGGCACGCATCGTCCGATCGAACGCCTCCACCACTTCGTTCACGCTGTAGGCCAAGTTCACGCCTCTCATCCATTAGCAGCCGTTGAATGGCTGCGTTACGCCAAGCAAAGGGTATTCCTAGATTCAAACAACGCCTACGTTTTCTAGACATTGTTTTTCGCATGGGTTATTGAACATTTCAACGTCAAAAACTGACGGTTCTGTATGATGGTCTAAGGTGTGCGTAAAACGGACGTTTGTTGCACGACCCAACTGGAAAGGAGGAAGCCATGAGGGAGACCAGCTTCGACCAGATCGTGGACGGCATCGACCGGCAACTCCCTTACCTCCACAAGGAACGGTGGGCGCACCGATATGCAGAACTGCTGGATGCCATTTGCGCGACCACCGGCGAGGCGCGGGAGGGCGCTAAGCAAGCAATGCGAGACCACAAAAAAACGCAGTTTCACCCCGAAACCAGCCGTGCCACACTGATTGCACAGGCAAAACTCGGCTACGATAATTCTGTGAAGGAAGCAGGCTCGGCATAGCAGCCACTCGGCACGTCCATTCGGACGTTTTGCGAACAGCGCTAACGAATTTTAGCGGCTAAAATTTTGCCCTGAATTTTAGCCGCTAAAATTTCGATCATATTTCAGCTCGTATTCTTAGCGATAGCTAGCGGTTGGTCGACCAGAAAGCGGCAAGCTCACCAGCTTCGAACACATGGTCGCGAACAACGGCGTCAGGGTTAAATCCTTGATCCGGCTGTTGACTGCGAACACGAGCATGAACGCAATTCCGCCATTACAAAGCGCCAGTTCGATCAACGGCGCGATCGTGTTGGTGCTCATCCTCTCGGGCAAGCCGGCCGGGATTCCTCGCAACGTCCAATCGTGAAACTTGTCGGTCGCGGCCGATCGTTGGCGAAGGCAGGCATGGTGGAGCAAGTCCGCCGGATCAAGAGCGTTCCGTGCTATTCCAAGTGGGCCGGTTTACCAGCCGGCCGGTAAACCGGCCCAAGCTGCGACGCATCAATGCGTCCTAATCTCGGTCATTGAGCGCCAGCGCCCGAGATTCAAAACGCTGTAACTCGCACGACAGAGGCGGGTTACAACTAGATCGGTCGGCGAGTATTTCGCAGGACTGACGCGCTTTCCATCTACCCGCCTTCGACTGCGCGCTGTTCCGATCCAAGCATCTTGATGCCGGTCAGCATGCGATAAGGAAGTCGAACGAGAGTTGTGACAGAAATGCCTCTGTAACACACTACTGTGACATTCCCCGCCCGGGGAAGCTCAAAAACATACTCGTAAATAGCTGAATTTAAACGATACAATACAGACCTTTAAGACGGAGCCCCGCGAAGGTAGGACAATTAATAAATTAAGCAGTGTGACATCATGACTTTAGGCATATCCAGCTACCTGCACGAGCATGGTCCGAGCCGTTCCGCTACAATCGTGGCGGCGCTAAAAAAAGAAGGGATATCGGCCGCTGCCGCGCGCCAGCGCGTCTCCAGGTCGAAGCCACCAATATATTCATTTCCGCTCGGTCTCCTGCCGAAAGGCGAATTCTTTCTCTACCTCCACGATCAGCGGAACACCGAAAAATTCTGGGATAATTTCATGCGCGATTTGCGCGCATCGGGTTCGGTCTATGGTGCCGCGATCGACGGGATGAGCGCACGCGGCGGACTTGTCACCAAGGATGCGTTCAAGGTGATAAGCGGCGCGCCGATACTGCCAATTCAAGGTCAGCTGTCGGTCGATGTCGTCGCGCAAACGTTGATCAAAGCGAGTTTCATCAAGGAGGTTGAAACGGCCGATCACGGCATGTGCTATCAAATTCAGCCCAGCCTCCATTCGCACGGGTTCGGAAACATGCGTGCGCGGATGCTTGCCGAAGGCGTCCTGCTCGACGCAGTGCGCGAATGGGCACGGCACATCGGAATGGCCGGGTTCAATTCCATTCGCATTCGCGGTGAAGTGGATTTGAAGGCAATCGGACCTTTCGCGTTCGATCTCGCAGGCCCGAGCTATCTGTTGCCGCTCAAAGGCCAGGGCTCTCAACCGGGATTTTTGGTCGCCGACGCATTTGCCGAGGGGATGCTCGAAGAATCTGACATTCAGTATTTCATCCGCAAAGCGAGGATGCTCAAATCCTTCCTGCCCAAAATCGGCGTAATGTCGATGCTTGTCGCGGGGAGTTTCACGGGCGCGGCCCTGAAAGCGGGCCACGCCGCTGGCATCATGATGGCGACCCCGAAAGACCTGTTTGGCCGACGTGTCGGTGCCGCCCTCGTAACCCTCATGGAAACTTTGAACAATGCGGCGGCATACGCTTCTACCAGCCCCGAGCGTCTGACCCAATTGCTTGACACGCTGACCGAGATCGAAGGCCGTGCAGGCAACCTGCGCGGGGTTCTTTTCGAGTTGATTGCAGGTTACCTGGCCCGCAGGGACGCAGTTTCGATCGAGATGGGCGTGACTGCACGCGATCCCGTCACGGGCAAGACCGCCGACATCGACATTCTAAAAATCAAAGCTCTTGGAAGCGAGGCGGCGACAATCGAAGCGAAGGGCAAAATGCCCGGCGGGTCGCTTTCCAAAGCGGAAGTAGAAGAATGGATCACAAAGTTACCAACATTCCGAGGCCATTTACGCGCCCATCCAACCTTGCGCGAAGCGAAACAGGTCTTCGAGATTTGGACGACGGGCACAATTGACCCGGATGCGTTGGCACTTCTGCAAAGCACCAAAGGCAAATGGACCAAATCTGCGATAAATTGGAAGGACGGGCAAGGCGTTTTGGAGGTGGCAAAATCTGGGAAGGAAAAGGCCATCGCGGATGCGCTTTACCAGCATTTCTTATCGCACCCGCTGTCGGAAGTGAACAAGATCGTCGCCATGCCGCCGACGCCCGCGTTGCCGGACTTCTAAATCCGACACCAATCAGAACAGCAATTGTCCCTTACGACGCGGGAAAGCTCATTTCCTAGTTTTACGGAAAACGCCTTTCCGTTTTCTCTGGTCGCTGCTTCCGCTAGGATTTAGTCATGCGAGACCAACCCGCCCAACCAGCCCCGCCCGTGACCGAGGCTCCCTATATCCGCCTGCTAATGATCAAGCGGTTTAGGGGGATCGAAAAGCTCGTCTGGTGCCCCGGTCGCGGCGTTAACATTCTTCTCGGCGGGGGTGATGTCGGCAAGACAACTATCCTCGAAGCAATCGCTCTGCTGCTCAACCCGACCAACGCCAGCACCTTATCTGACGCTGATTATTGGCAGCGGAAATATGAGGACGGTTTCGAGATCGGCGCCATCGTGGCTTTGCCTTTATCATCGGGCATAGGCGATCAAAAGAAGACGGTCTGGCCTTGGCATTGGAACGGAAGAACTGCGAAGGTTCCTGACATGGAGGCCGGCGACGGCCAGGTTGATGATCCTGTCTATTGCCTTCGCGTTTCCGGCACGCCGGACTTCGAGTTGCAGCACGAAATCTTACAGCCAGACGATACCGTTGATCATTTTCCTGTTTCGGTGCGGCGGAATATTGGCCTGGTGCGGTTGAGCGGCGATGATCGCAATGACCGGGATCTTCGCCTTATCCAAGGGTCGGCGCTGGAGCGCCTTTTAAGCGACAAAACTTTGCGGTCCCGGCTCGGCAACGAAATCGCCAAGACCGACATCAAAAGCGTTCTCCAAAATGACGCGCAAACCGCGCTCGATACGCTTGATGAGCGTTTTAAGAAGCGAGCTTTGCCGACGGACTTGAGCCTAGGCCTCGTTGGCGGGCCGGGTTTCTCGCTCAATGCGCTTATCGGCCTGACGGCGACTAAAGACGGCACCTTGCTTCCAATGTCGAGCTGGGGCGCTGGCACACGACGATTAGCTGCGCTGGAAGTGGCGGCAGCGCATCAGGTCGAGCATCCCGTCATGGTCGTGGATGAGATCGAACGCGGGCTGGAATCCTACCGTCAGCGCATTTTGATGGAAGAACTGATCGCCCGGCCCTCGCAGGTGTTCATCACCACGCACAGCGCGCCTGCCGTAAATGCTGCAGTGGGAGCGAGCCTCTGGTACGTTGATTCAGGCGGCGCCGTTGGCGAACTGCCCGCCGCGATCGGTCCCCAGCAAAAGCGCGACCCTGAAACCTTCCTCGCGCGTGTTGCGATCATCGCCGAAGGGGCAACGGAGGTCGGCTTTGTCACCACGCTCATCAACCGATCCTTGGGCGAGGATATGCGCCGCTATGGTATCTGGGTCAGCGACGGTGGTAGCAATTCCGAAGCTTTGACCGTCCTGCGCGGCCTTTCAAATAGCGGCCTGAAAGTCGCCGGTTTCGCCGACAACGAAGGAACACAGACCGGCCTTTGGGCGGAGGTGAAAGCGAAGCTAGGCGATCTTCTGATGCGCTGGCCAGAAGGATGTTTAGAAACGAACGTCATTCCCCATTTGACCGACGACCAGCTCGAAGCCTTCATCCGCGATCCAGACGGCGACGACGGTGAGCGGTTGCGGACATTGGCAGAGCGTGCGGGCACCGAAGATAAAACTTTAGCAGCCGTCCAGGCTGCAACGGACAATATCCGAAAACTCATGGTCGAGGCGGCCTGCGGCAGCGTCACCAACGACCTGCCTGACGCCATCAAGAAGGCTTGGAAAAGGCACGGCCAGCGCTGGTTCAAATCGTCTCCCGGTGGCGTCGAGCTTGCCAATAAGATGTTTGAACTCGGCCTTTGGCCGAAGATGCAGGACCGGCTTCTGCCCTTCGTAAACGCCGTTCGGGCCGCTGTAGATTTGCCACCGGTGCAGACGGTGGATTGATGAGCGACGCTTCCGTTGCCGAAGCCTTGAGGTCTAATGCCCGCCTAGTCGTTGTCGAAGCACCGGGCGGCTGCGGAAAGACTTTTCAGGGAGCGAGCTACGCGCGGGACGTTGCCCCGACACTCGGCCAAGGCCGTCTTCTCATTCTCACTCACACCAACGCGGCATGCGACGTGTTCGCATTGCGCACGAAGGGCATGAGCCGTCGGGTCGAAATCCGCACGATCGACAGCCTGACCACCGAAATTGCCTGTGCCTATCACAAGGCGCTGGACCTTCCTGCCGATGTCGGGGCGTGGGCGCGGCGAAAGGGTGCAAACGGGTATAGTGCCGTTGCCCAAAAAGCAGCCGCTCTCCTGACGGCCAATCCGATGATCGCGGCCAGCCTTGCCCATCGCTATCCGATCATCATTTGCGATGAGCATCAGGACGCAACCGCAGATCAGCACGCCGTCATCACGACCCTTCACGCGGCAGGCTCCGCGCTTCGGATATTTGCAGATCCCATGCAGAAGATATTCGGCGGCACACAGGTGCAAATGGAAGCATCCGACCAACGCTGGGCTGACCTGAAAAATGCGGCAGACCGCTTTGAAGAATTGGATGTGCCGCACCGCTGGGCGAACAGCCAGCCTGCTCTTGGCGCATGGATACTGGACGCCCGCGCCAGACTTCGCGACGGCGGCCAGATCGACCTTACCCAGGATCTGCCCCAGGGGCTCTTCGTCCACTACGCGGACAACAATGCGCAACAGCATGGCGCTTTTAGTGTCGCGAGCAATCTCCGGCAACCGATCTATGCCCGATCGGGCGGGGCGGCAGGCCTTCTGGTTTTGACGGGCCAGAACGCGACCGTGACTTCGCTTCGCGCTTTCTTCGGCAGGCAGATTCCGATTTGGGAAGGACACGTCAGGGACGGCTTGGCGGGATTGATCACCCATGCAAACGCAAACCAAGGCAACCCGGCCGAACTGGCGAAAGGCGTACTTACTTTCATGGGAGCCGTCGCAACGGGCTTTTCTCCGTCAGCGTTCGGCAACCGCTTCGTGACCGAAGCCCAGAACGGCTGCGCGGCGAATTGCACAGGCAAGCCGCTGCACCTTCAGGCGATGGCGCGACATATTGTCGAGACTCCAGATCACCGGGGAGTAGGTGCGGCCTTGGCGCACCTCCGCGATCTAGTGGCGAACGAGGCCGCCTTCGCTGACGTAAGGGTTTATCATGGCCGCGAATTTTCCGAGGCGATACAGCTCGCCAAATTCGAGAACGCCGATGAAGGGTTTGTAGAGCTCGCTCGTCGGCGCACCCACGCGCGGTCCAAGCTTCCCCCGAAGGCTATTAGCACGATCCACAAATCGAAGGGGCTGGAGTTTGAGAATGTGATGCTTTTGCCCTGCGACGCAGCCAATTTCAGCAACACTCGGGCGGCCCGCGCGAAGCTCTATGTCGCCCTCAGCCGGGCCACAAGTAGTATGCTGTTAGTGGTTTCACGTGGTCAACCAAGTCCATTATTCTTGATTTAAAGACTTTAATTATGGGGTCTGAAGGCGCGCTTGCGGTTCGTGTTTTAGCCCCAACGACGAATACGAGTAGTGAAGTGACCAATCCGCGAATGAGGCTTGATGGTCCCTTTTAGACCGGTACGTTTTCCAACGCGGCGATTTGCTGATCACTGCCAAATACCCACTGACCTACGTCAGTGAGTTGTGGATAACGGACTTGGGAATGGCAAAGTAGCCCCACTACACTATCTACTAAAAGATGGGGATGCCGGCGATGTAAAAGTCCAAGCAAAGCCGAAGATCCATACGCCTTCATAAGGACCACCTTCTCATGATCCGCTTTTGAATAACGTGGCTTCATTTCACCGACCAAAAGGTAGCCGTCAAGGTATGCTATTAGGTCGGGATAGCAGTTTTTACGGCCGTTTGGCGTAGTGATGTTTATCCCGAGCGGGGCTTGTCCTCCGGGAGCCACGAGCTGTAGCACTGTAGCATCGAGTTCACGTAGACGCTGTCGAACCGCATTGAAGATCTGCATTTCACTTAGTGTCATGGGTTAACAAGTATGCCGTCCGTAAATGCCACAAGATCGGCTATTTCAGCATAGATTCTGACGGGCTTGATCTTCGTCTTCCTGCAACCATCTCTTAGATGATATGAGTATTGCAACATTCTACCGGGGGTGAGGTCTAGGTTGAACGGACATTTATCGTTATTGAAAGACATCATTTTGGATGTTATCTCGTCAATTTCCACCCCATTGCAATATGCCACAAGATTATATCGACGGTCTCGGGTCGTCGGCCCCGTCCGACAAAACGCCATATCGTAGTATGTCATCATACCAACATACGGATCGCCTGAATGCGCCGTTATCCTCGTCGGGTAGAACAGTAAGGACTCCTCTCTGTTCCGAAAGTATTCAGGAATTTGGCTAATAGAAGTTGGAGTCGCCCGTTTTTCACTTACAAGCTTTTTTATTAGATCCTCTGTTTTTACGAC
>Ga0308163_10001527_pt1 | contig 24740 bp, 14 predicted proteins | sample PhyTR1_FD_201037 | JGI IMG/M metagenome (GOLD analysis project Ga0308163, IMG submission 201037) | Phyllosphere microbial communities from UC Gill Tract Community Farm, Albany, California, United States - DLSLT.R1 | ecosystem: Host-associated > Plants > Phyllosphere > Unclassified | place: USA... | reverse complement strand
GGATCTGTCAAGCGAAAACGGCCGAAAAGCTCGCCTTTTCTGAGGAGGCGGGTAATTGGTCGCGAATCGTTTCGCACAATTGTGCCACAGATTGTGCCAGCCGCTGTGCTCGCGACTGTGCCCGCCATGCCAGACGGAGCGCGCATGGCTACCAACATCTATCCCCGCGGCACCACCCAGTGGTGGCGTCGTTCGATCCACTTCGTCGCTGTCCTGAACGACCCTATAACCATCCGGATGTCGCTGAAGACGCGATGCCCGCACGAGGCCAGAGCCCGCGCCGGGTATCTCGAGATGGAGATGCGGACGGTGGAAACGACGATTGCCGAAGACCTGAAGGGGCGTATCGCGCCCGACGACATGCGGGCCGTATACCGGGCGGCGTTCGAGACGACGCTCGACCGCTACATCGTCCAGCAGGCTGCCACACCCTTCAGGGCGGACACGCATGCAGCGGTGAATCTGGCCTATGCCCGTTACTTCACGCTACTGGCATCGCAGCCCGAACTGCCCAAGCCTGACGAGGCGCTACGCCAGCAGCTTGCCGACAGCGGACTCGACCCGAAGGCGGCCGATGCCGTGTTCGTCACCGTGGCGAAGCATCGCTGGGCGCCGCCGATCGGACCGAACCATCTGGCCGGTCATCTGCGTGCGGCAGGAATCAAGCCAACCGACGAGAACATGCATACGATGGGTCGCGTCGTGGCCGCAGCCTATCGGAACGCCTGCCTCGCCGCCACCGAGGGACTCGACCGGCGCAACCAGGACTCTGACGTCTGGCCGCTGCCAGGTGCGCTGCGCAAGCTGCTCGACCTGCCGGCGCCCGAGCTGACGCAGCCGGCTCAGCCGGCACCGACGCCCCCACAGGCGGTGCCAGCGAGCCCTCCGACACGTATTGCGGTCGTTGAGCCGGCCCCAACCAGACTCACTAGGAAGATCGACGTGCCGCTGTCGACGCTGGCCGCGACCTGCCTCCAGCGGAAGATCGATGATCGCGAGTGGCGCGACGAACGTCGCCGCGACATCGACGCTGTTGTCAATCTGTTCCTGGCCGCGAACGGCGACCTAATGCTGTCCGAGATCGACCAGCAGGCGTGCAGCGCCATGACCGCGCTCTTCCCCCGCCTGCCGACCCGCTACGGCCATACCCGCGAAGACATCGAGGGCGGCATGACCGCCGTCATCGAGCGCGGCGACGCCCTACGCGCGATCTGGAAGCGCGATCCGGTCGCCGCCGAACGCGATTTGGTGCCGACCGTTGGCATCAGCGACATCACCCACAACAAGCACGTCACGTGGCTCTCGGCCCTGTTCAAGTTCGCCGACGCCACCGGCTATGTCACGCCCGATGTCGATCTCGGAAAGCTGCGCCGCAAGGTAAAGGGTCGCAAGGGCGGCAAGCGACTTCCCTGGGCGGAGGCCGATCTGCGAGCGCTCGTTTCCGGACCGGTCTGGACCGGCTGCAAGGGTCTGTGGAACCGGCTGGTGCCCGGAGACGTCGTCTTTCACGACGGCATGTATTGGGGGCTGCCGCTGGTGGTCTGCACCGGCGGACGGTCGGAGGAACCGGCCGGGCTGATGCTGGCGGACATCTATGACGAGGCGCCGGTTCCCTACATCCACTTTCGCGACAATGCCTATCGCCAGCTGAAGAACGGCCAGTCCGACCGCAAGGTGCCGATCAGCCCGGCGCTCATCCGGCTCGGCTTCCTAGACCACGTTCGCGCGATGCGGGAACAGGGCCACGAGTTGCTGTTCCCCGAATTCTACAATCCCAAGGCCAGTATGAGCTTCGACCACATATTCTACGACAAGGTGTTCGAGCCTCTGCGCGACTTCCATTTTCCGGACGGCACCAGCCAGAAGCGCGGACGCAAGGACGTCGACGTTCATTCGATCCGCACCCGCGTCGCCTCCTTCTGGCGCGACCGGAAATTTGATCCGGGGCTGCGCCAGTATTTGCTGGGCCATGTGCCGGATGGAGAAACCGCCGCCTCGTACGAGGAAGAACCTGGCCTCGACCTGCTGTTGCCGCTGGTGGCATCACTCGGCGACCTGCTCCCCGAACTGCCGGTCATGCCGCTACGGCTGCGACCGGCGGAGTGGCAGAAGTTCGGCTCGATTCGCGGGCGGCGGGCGAAGTGAGGCGCCGATGCCGCCAACGCAATTCCTTGATTGGGAAACGGCCGCGACCGACATATAATAGCGGCGTGAGCGCATCGGCACCTCTCTCCCCGGACACGGCACCGATCTGCGTGCGTCAGAGCAGCGCTGCGATCGAAGCGTTCGGCACTCTGCTTGCCATCGTCGGCAGGATGCTCGGCGCTGTGGCCGGCGGGATAGCACATCTTGTAGCCGCCGCCGCCATGCTCATCACGAGGCTGATCGGCGCGACGCAGGCAAGCGGACTACGCTTCCTGACCTCGACGGACCGGACACCTATCTTCCACCATCGCTGGCTGGTCGCATCGCCAGCCCGGTGGGCGGCGCCCTGATCGATCCGCTTCGCCGCCGCTCAGCCCGAGTGGCGCAAGCGCGATCGTCGGCTGTTGGCGGCGATCGTCCCGATAACGCCGGGCGTGCTGCACATCCTGCACAAGGTGCATGACCTGAACATCGTGCACACGATGCACGACATGCGCACGATACACGCCCCGGCCCGCGATGCGGAACGAGACATGAAGAAAAAGGATGATTGGGTGACCCGCGAACAGGTCGCCGAGGAATGCGAGAAGCTGCTTGCCGAGGGCAAGCCGATCCATGCGATCAACGCCAACATGGTCATTGACCGACTGCGCACCAAGGGCCGGCGGACGGTCTACAAATATGTCGAGATGTGGCGCACCAGCAAGCTGGGTGCGGCGCCTCTGCCGCCCTTCGTGCTCGACGAGGAGAATGGACGCCGGCTTGTCGCGATCTTCACCGGCATGCTGGGAGAGATCGTGCGTGACGACCGCCAGGCGGCAGCGGACCTCGTGGCTGTGGCGGATCAGCGCGCCGCTGCGGCGGAGTCGGACAGGCACGGCCTGCTGGTGAGCCTCGAGGCGACCGAGCAGGAGCGCGACGATGCGATGGATCAGTTGCGCGTCGCGCAGGACACGATCGAGAAGATCCGGATGTGGGGCACAACCCAGGAGGTGCTGGCCGCCACGTTCCGGCAGGAGCGCGATGATCTGCTGAAGCGCTACATGCCGCCCGCCCCTGCCGTCGCGAACGATGTCACGGACGACGATACCTTGCGGTGCCTGGAGACCAGCCACCCGGAAATGATGCCGGAACCGAAGCCGGTCTGCGTCTCCTGTCCGGTATCGAACTGGTACGTCGCGGACGACAGTCTGGGCTGCTACTGCAAGGCCATGCACAAATACCCGTGGACTCCGGGGCGCTCGCTGCCGCTGTGCGACACGAGACAGCAGGCGCGCGAGGCGCTGCTGGCGAGCCGGAACGACTGACCGGACAGGCGCCGTCCGGCCATGACGGCTACATCGTCCGCGGCAGCGCGGTGGCGGTCCAGCCGGACGGCCACCGCGCACTGTTCACAAACATCGACCCCGATCCCGTCAAGCGCGCGAAGTTTTGGGAACTGGTGGAGGAGCATGAGCGTGCCGGCGGGCCGGACCAGATGTCCTGCCGGTTCGCCGATCGACCGGATTTCTGGGCGCGTGTCGTTCAGCACCCTGATTGCCCAGAGGCATTGCATGACGAGTACCAACGGGCCGGTCACGATCGGACGGCACGGTTCGACATCGAGGCGGGGGACGCCATGCGCACATTTTTGGCCCGACAGGACGGCTGGATCCGTAATCGCAAGCGTCGGCCTGACGAGAGCAAGGCGGCGTTTGAGGCCCGCGAGCTGCCGTTCGCCAGCTTCCATGACGGGCGTCGGGGGCGGACGCAGTATCGGATCGTCGGCGAATTGCCCGACGAGCTATCGATGAAAGGCCGGGTGCAGCTGTTGCGCGACTTTTCCGACGAGTTTCGTAGGCGCAGGATCCCATTTGTCGCGGTGATGCATGCGCCGGATCACAACAACGACGAGAAGAACTGGCATTTCCACCTGATCTACTATGATCGCCCCTGCGCCCGGATCACCGCAGCCCAGATCGCCGAACTTGATCGTAAAGGCTATGACATCGCGAAGCTCGAGGTCGGCATGTGGGACTTCGCCGCGGTCACCAACAAGCGCAACCGCGTCAATCGCCCCGCCACTCCGTTGCAGCAGAATAAGGTCGGTGAGGTCGGCAACGATCACTGGATCGGGAATCTGCGACGCAGCTTCGCCGCGCGAACCAATGCCCAACTGGAGAAGGAGCGCATCGAGCGACGGGTGGATCCGCGTCGGCACGCCGATATGGGTATCCCGGGCGACCCGCAGGAACACCTCGGCACCCGGCAGGCTGCGGCCGAGACGCGTGGCGTCGTAACGCCGATCGGCCGCATGAACGAGGAACGACAGTCGCGCACCATCGAGACGATGATCGAGCAGAAGCATGCGTCGGAGCGCGCCGCCATCGCACGCCAGGTCGAACAGTGGCAGATCCGCAGTGTCGGGCGTCCGGCCGCGGCGTCGTCGATTTTCGCCGACGCACTGAACGAGTTCAGCGACAGCCTGACGACTGCCGCAGCGCTCGATCGTCTCGCCGCCCAACTGCGCCATGGCATGGATCGCGCCGGGTCGCGGGCCACGCATGTCCGGCGAACAAACGACCAGCTGGTCCGGGCGATCGATGCCGACCCGGCTGCCGGATCCGCCCGCGAACGGCGGGAGCGTGCCGGTCTCGTCGAGGCGGCTTCCGACTATCTCGAATGGCTTGGCATCACGCTGTCCGACGAGCGGCAGTTGATTGCCGAGTGCGATGCCGAGGCCGGACGCCGCCGGACGCGGGCGGCCACCATCGAGGCGCAGCTGGTGGCAGCCGTATCGGTCGCACCCGCGGCGGTCGGCATTACGCCTTCCGTCACGCCGGCAACGTCAGGCGTCGATCGGGGCAGGTCGCACCCTGCGAACGCAGGCGATCTGCTTGATCTTTGGATCACGCAGATCGAGGCCGGGCGACCCTATATCCGGGGCGGTCGGTCCGGATTCTCCGTGACCGGCCACGCGACCATCCTCGCCGCCGGTTCGGATGCGCAGGCTCGTCTCGCCGTCCTGCATCGCCGGCAGCAGCACGAAATCAGCCGCATCGCGAACCACCTACGTGCCAGACCAACCGCGCTGGCGTTCGACATTGTCGACGGGCGCCGTAGCTTCCGGGTCAAGGGCCTAGATCCGGATCTTGCGAAGGCCTTCCTGCGCTATCGCGACGGTCCGGAATTGATCGCCGTCATCGATGCAGCTTTGAACCCCGATCAGGGTGCCCGAAGCCGGCTGGGCGCGGGGGGCGACCAGAGGCAACTGCCGACTGCTCCTCCTGCGGCCTTGGCCCCGACGCCACATCCCGTAGCTACGCCGCCATCCTCTGAGGTCGAGATCGGGACTCCGCCGGCCCGCGTCGCGGCGACCGTCGAAGAAGTTCCTGTTCTCGAACCAACCGGCGCATCGTCCTCGCAAGTTGGGCGGGACGCCGACCCGCCTTCGGTCGATGTGAAGCGGATCGTGCGGGAGTTGATCGCTGCGCGTATCCCCCTCACGATCGCGCAGGATCATTTCATCGACCGTGCTGCGCTGCGCGCCGGCAAGGTCGACGATGGGTTCATCGAGATGATCCGGCGCGACCCGCTCTTGGTCATATGCGCGGCCGACCAGATCGAGGAGGCGTTCGGACGGGTCAGGCTACATGTCGCTCGCCATCCCAACGACCTTGCACTTCGCCCGGGCAGCCATTCTCTCGAAGGTGACGCGCCAGCCGACTTGGTCGCGCTTGCGAAATTTCATTCGGGGTCGCCGCGCTGGCGGCAGCAAATCGACGCGATGTACAGTGCATTGCACCCCGTCGCGTTGGCACCTGCCTCGATGGCGCCGGTCACGCCTGTCATGCCGGTGACGCCGGACTGCCGCCCGGCGATCGAACGACACCCGGAGCGCTTCAGCACGGTCGAGCCCGACCTTGCCCTCCGCGCGGAGGCGAGGAAATATGCGCTGGAACGGACAAGGAAGCGGGACAGCTCGATGGAGCCGTCACACACAAGCGATTCCGTTCAGTCCGTTCAGCATGTTCCAGTTCCCGCGGACACGAGCAAGGACAGGAATATCATCCACGGCGAAGCTGCCCGGCGAGCGGCCCAGCGAGCGGCTATCCAACGGGGTTCGTAGCAAATCCGACGGCATCGACGTAGCCCGGATCGAACGGATCGATCCGGGCTATCGCTGCTATAGCAGAGTGGGTTCGCTGTAGAAGGGATCGGTCGAAAGCAGCTCCGCGGGATCGACCCCGTTGATCGTCGGGTTGTCGTTCATTCTCTTTCTCCTCGGTGGTGACAATGCCGGGGGCAGCCAATGACGTGGCTGCGGCGGCATCATGATGTCGGGCCTCGGCGGCCCGTGCGGGTGCGGGAGACGCGATGTCAGTTTCGTCGACCTCGGGCGTGATGGCCGCCGTCAGAACAGCGACGGCGGTGTCACGCTCGACATAGGCGTTGTGCGCCTTGGCAGCGCCCGGGCGATTGCGGCGTCCGTCCTCCATCCGCTCGGTTGTGACCTTGTTGATGAAGCTGTGCTTGAAGTGGAACGACGTTGCCCCCGAAGCTGTCGCCAAGCGGTGCGGGCGGGTCGTGGGAACATGGAAGGCGACCCGATCGCGCGGTTTCGCCTCGTGCCTGTCGATACCGTCCCGGACTTTCCGTGCGGGCCGCCATCGGCGGACACCCATCGCGTCGTCCGGCACCTCCAGCTCCAGTCCCTCGCGCAACAAGTCGAGTTTCTGGCGGGCCCGTTCTACCTGCGCTTCCAGTTCTGTCAGCCTGTCCCGTGCCACACCGCGTCTCCCGGACCCGCGGGATTGCGGGTCCAGTTGGGTCTTGGGATCGTGGGCAAGGCCGCCCAACTATGCCTGAAACTAATTCTTTGCGTAGGCCCGGATGGCGTTTCGGGGAGGAAAGTGTCTGCCTATCCGCCGCTCGAACTCGCATCTGGTCAGCGCCTGCGCCTAGGCACAGCTAAGTGGGCTTGCCCACTTAGCGGTAGTGCGCGTTCAACCTTCGCCCGAGCTCATCTTCCGCCTCGACCCGGGTCGCCGGATGGGCCGGCGCCTTTTCCCCTCATGCCTTCAGACAAAACGCAATCGGGAGGGACTACTTGGGAATAGGAGGTCGCTGACCTAAAACGGTTGCCAGACCAATGGCTGTAGAGAGATTCAGAACATGCGTGCGATTTGTCGCGGAAGAGTTTGGCCATGAGCCGACCGGTAGAAGCCGATCGCGCGAAGTTGCGGCTCAATGCCCGCGCGATGCTGGCGAGGACCGCGCCGGCGGTGGAGACGCTGAGGGCGGCACTGCGCGAGAAGCCGGTCGATCCCGACGAAGCACGACTGCTCCTCGACCAGGCATTGTCGCAGATCATATCCGCCGCCCACGATGTCACCGCAGTGGCGGCTGTGAATGAGGCACGCAGCGGCGACCCGGTGGCTGCCGCGATAGGCGACTATGACGACGCCGTGAAACGGGAGATTGCCATCTCCGCCTTGGCAGGCGGCATCGCCCGCCTGAATGATGACACCAGAACCGCGCAACGGGTTGCCCTGCTGGACGTGGTGCTGGCCGCCTCGAAGGATGCGGCGCGACCGGCCTATTTGGAGAGGTTCATGGACCAGCTCCAGCAGGCGGGTCTGACGAAGGCGATCGCGCAGGGTCTGTCCCGCGAGCAGAAGGACGGTATCAGGGAAATCCTGGGCGCGCCTAAGAAAGAGCGGCAATCCGCAGGTTCGCGGCAGAAGACCGTGATCCGCGTCGACATCCCGCCACCGACACAATCCCTGTGGCAGGGGCTGACTCATCCGGTCCCTGGTTACCGGTACACGCTGCGTCCGGCAGATCGAGAAAACCCGAAGGATATCGCGATACTCGACGCTGCCCTGCCACCCATGACCACCATCGAGGGATTCAAGGCCGGTGCCGCCATCGACCTCGCAAACCTACAGGCTGACGGCATCAAGGCTCGGTTCGCGTGGGACACGATGAACGCCTGGCTGAAGGCTCATCATCCGTCGACCGCAGAGGTTCACGCCGCCCGGCGTCTTGCGTGGACCTTCCTGCTCGGTCACGTGCATGGCTTCATCGGCGGCATGAAGGGCCTGGAGAAAGTCCACTTCGCATCGCCGTGGCAGGTGAATCAGATCGTTATCGCTGATCGAGAGGTTGATCTCCATATCGCCTGATTCATCGTCTTAGTCGGCGGGGCGCCACGGCAGATTGCGCAACCAGTTGGCATCGCATTCCGCTGCCGGAGATCCAGCTAAAACCGGGCCGGATCTACACGTTCATCGTGGTCGAGAGGACGGGATATGATAGCTCGACATCCTCGAAGCCTTCACCGCAATTATCGATTTCGATGGGTCCGTCGTAAATCACAGCTTCGGACAATGCCCCGTCCGGCGCGACTTTCGCGGTCTTATGCGCGAACCGCGAACGAGGCTTTGAAACTCGGCTTCTGGGCGCAACGATGTCTGCCATACGCTGCAACGCTGCTATCGCCGCCACGCCATTCTCGCGGTCCGATCCCCGAACCAGACCGACCCATCGTTCACGGGGGAAGTTGTCCGCGTCGCCGTTGAGGCTGGCGAGATAACATCCGACATTGGGAAACACGGCGACGAGGCCGGTGCTCCGGGGTCCCCTGCGACCCTCGGCAGAGAGAACCAGGAGCGGCCCTTCGTCTCCGCCAGCCTCTAATTGCGTCTGTATGTCGTAATCACCGCAATCGTGCGAGTGCGGCCAGTCGATCCGCACAACCTTCCCCGTTTCAGACATTCATGCCTCCTTCGTCGCAGAGCCGCCGCGCCAGCACGATCATCGCCTCGGTGTCCCGCCCGCAATAGGCGCGAAGCGCGGCGTCGAGTGCCGCGCGACGTTCGGTCGAGCACCGCGCGTCGATCGCCTTGAGATACGCTTCCTGAGCGCTGCCACCATCCTTGATCTCGAGGCCCGCATAGTCCAGCCGGGCTGCGACCGTTGGCATCACCGCCTTGATCGACCAACTGCCGCGCTGGTCGCGATGATACCAGTTGGCGCGGGTAACCGGCAGCAGGTCGACGACGCGATCGGCGATGCGGGACAGCGCGGTCGAAAGATCAGGGAAGGCAGTGGCCAAGTCCTCGATTCGTCCTTTTTCGAAGCTGGCATTGTAGCCGATGATCGCGCCGGTGGTGGGGATCATCGCGACCAGTGCCTCGGCGCAGGCACGCCGCGGGTCGGAGCCATCGAGGCTCAGAAACTCGCGATGGTCGAGGGTGCCGTCAGCGGCCTCGATATGTGCCGAGAACTGGAACGGCACCTGCGCGTACGGCTTGGTGCCGACCCAGCGCGGGACAGCGAAGGCGATCGTCTCGAAGTCCAGCCATGTGCGCGGGAACGCCCAGCCGGCCATCGCAGCCCGGGCACCGGCGGTGTCATGATAGACGTTGCCGGTCACGGTCGCATGATGCACGCGCTTGTGCACCGCGCTGGTCAATTCGGCGGGATCGACGGCGAACAGATCGATGACGTTGCGCTCTATCCAGCGTTTGCCGCCCCCGTGGGGCAACACCGTCACCGGCCAGTCCGGCCCGGCCGGCAGTTCCGCATGACAATAGCCGGCGAATTCGCAGGGGAACGGTGTGTCGCAATGCTCGCCGGGCGCGGTATCTGGTTGGGCGCCCGCCAGGGTAGCGCGGGCTGCGGCGACGACATCGACCCGTGCCGCGATGATCGGCTCAGCCAGCGTCACCACATCGGTGTCGGCGAAAAGATCGTTCCAGTCGCCCTCGCGCTCAAGAACGAAACTGTTGTCGATATGCCGGATCGCCGCGCTGGTAACCGACACGCCGGCATTGCGCGCAACCCACAGCTGAGTCGCGAGGTCGCCGACGTGGTAGTTCTTTGCCTTGGTCGAGGATTTTACTTCGGTCATGTGCCACCCACCAGCACCGTCCGGCTCCAACACGTCGATGCGGACGAGAACGCCGTCGTGCTCCAGCGTCGCTTCGAAGATCGGCCGATCATGCCCACCGGCGAGGAGCGAGCGCGTCGCCGCCAGCGCCGCCGCAAGATCCGGCTCGGCCTCCACCATCACGCCATCCGGCAGCAACGCGCAAGCGACCGCACCGACTTCATGCCCCGTGGCGAAGCGCGCCTCGGCACCCTCGTCCTGCTCAGCCAGATCACGGCGATGGACCGACAGCCACAGGCGCTTGGGACATTGCTCGAAGGCAGTGATCTTCGACTTCGACAGGCCGAAGTGGCGGAGTTGATAGGTCATGGGCTTTTTCCGGATCAGGGCTGAAACCGCTCGACGAGCGCATCGGCGTGATGGTGGACGTCGCCGCTCCAGCCAGCGAACCATTCTCGGTAGGAACAGGCGGCAAATCGAACTGCCGCACCTGCTACAGCGGCGGCGAAGCTGGCGATCTCGGCTCGATGCCGCGCGAGAGTCGTCGGCGAGATGGGACGGGTGCCGCGCGTTTCAGGCTCAGCGTAGAGGTAGAGCAGCACCGGTGCCTTGCCGATCCGCTTGCCCTCCGTGACGAGGCCGAACGCATGCTTCACCAATTGCGCAGCACCGAGAAACGTAAAGCGGGTATCGCCTTTACGAAGCATATCCCGCATGCCGGTGAACGGTGCCATCCCGTCGCCCCAGACGTCTCGATCATAGGCGTCGGACAGGTTCACGCTCTTGGCGTCACGGAACGGCTCGAACCGCTTGGATTCGACGCCGATCAGGTGCGTCGCGGTCTCGACGGCAGCGTCGAGCCACGGGTGACGTCCGCCGCGCCAAGGAAAGCGCATCTGTCGCTCGACATCGACACGGTGGGCCGGCCAGTCCAGATCGGCCAGCGGTGGAAATGGCGGCAGTTCGACAGGTCGCGCGATGAACCAGCCGAACGCATTGACCGCCAACGCAGCGCTGCTCTCCGGGCTGTCGAACTTGCCGCTGTCAATCTCGTTGCCGCCCGCTGCGACTAGGGCGGCGCGGACGCGGTCTTCCGGGACGCCGGGCAGAAATGCTGAAGTGCGAGTTACCATTCGTCCCCCTTTTTCAGCGTGCCACGACAAATTCGGACGCTGCGATTAGATTCCAAGCGCACTCAATATAGCGTCGCCGATCCCCTTGAGCCCACGTCCCAAGATACTGCCCTTACCCAGGCCAGCAGGGCGCTCTTCGTAAATGTAGCTGCCCCTGCCCGAGAACCGGTCGTCGAACAGGCTGGCTTGTCCAAATAGGTAGGGTCGGAACGATCCGGAACGCGCAGCACCGTAAGCCAGACCAGCGTCGAATCCGAGCACCAGCCGCTTATTTGTCGCGCGAGCGTCCATCGAATCCTTCACGCGAACGCCGCGCCGCCCCTGCACGATGAGTGTGCATGGCCCGTGGAAGACGATATAGCGGAACTGACAGGTGATCCACGAAATCAGCCAGCGCAGCCGCCACGGTCGCTCGATGCGCAGCTTCCGATGCAGCGGCTTCAATACGCCAACTAACGCGCGCGGTTGCAGCACGACCGCGCCGCCCTCAGGCACCTCGATCATCGCCACCTCGTTGTGCTCTTCGTCCGTCCCGCTGACCGCGATATGATCCGGCGTTCGGCTCCTGAAGCGTTGAAGGTTGACGAGACCGGCAGCGATGCAAGCGAAGGGCATCCAGTTGTCGAGCAGGTATTTGTCGCCGACCTCGCCGTCTGCGGGACGATCCTGCACCCCGGCCCGTACCAGCAATTCCGTGTGCTGGTCGATAGGAACATCAAGCGATACCGCCGACCGGCTGGCCTTCAGCGCCATGCCTGGCCGAGATATTCGGACCGGTGCCGCCCGGGCCGCCAGCGGCGCGATGACGAGAAAGGCAAAAGCCTTGTGGAGCACCGGCAAGGAGATGCCGCCTACGACGATCCATATGGCCGCCCAACCGTAATCACGAAAAGCGTCTTCGGCATTATTCCAAACGGAACGCAGCGCCGCTTCGGATGCGCGAGCGGTCGCGTCGTCCAGCGCGCCGGTGGCCGCGGCAGATAGGTTTTCGGCATCTGTTGGCATTTCCCGCTGCAGGTCACGCAGTTTTCCGAGCGCGACCGCTGCGGCTTCGAGCTTCCCCCGTTCATCTCGCAGCGATACGTCCTGCCTCTTCAACTCGCCTTCGCGCTGCGCGATACGTGCCTTGTAATCACAGAGCCCCCAAACGACAGCCGTCGAACAGATTGTCTCGCGGCGCTGCGCTTTTGCCTGCCGCTGCCACGTGGTGAATTCGCGCACCTGCTGGCGAAACGCTTCGGCCCGTTGATTATAGTCGACCATCCGACCTTTCAGGCTTGTCCGCTGTTGCGCGAAACTGGCGATCCGCTTCAGATTTTCGAGGCGCGCATCGGCCAGCGCCGCCGCCTGATCAAGCAAAGGCAGTTCGACATAGCGCGCGCGGTAGCTGGCGATGATATCCGCTGACTTTCCACGCGCCGCGGCGAATGCGATGCGGTTGGGCTCAAGCACTCGCCCCGCCGCTTCCCGCCGACGTATGGCGATATCTGCTCGTGCGCGAGCCAGCTCGACCACTCCAGCCTTGCGCAGCTGAGCAATGTTTTTTGTGCCAGCATTGATGGCACCGTTAGATGCGATCTCAAGTTTCGGCCTAGTCGCGTTCAGCGTCGAATAAGCGAGTCGGGATTGCTCAGCCTCATACTTCCATCCCTTAATCTGGTCAGGTAGCCGATCGACTAGCGCAAGGACGGTCACGACAAGCACGAAAGATACGAACAGCCATCCGGCTCTGCGCATTAGCCAGCCGAGCATCTTGATCATCGCCGCCGCACCCCGACACACTGTAATTCCGCCATCATTCCTTAGACCCAGCCACGTCATTAACGGTCGTCGCTGCGATAGCTTCGCTTATCAGCATCGTCTGGGCCACTGCGATGCGCTCGCGCATAACCGTGACCAGCGCGTCCGGCGCCTCGATCACGATCTCGCCACCCCAGGTAAACAGATGCTCGGCCAGCTCACGCATCCCGCCGGTTGCGAAGCGGATGCGCAGACCACCGTCGTCAAGTTCCTCGACGCCCTGCGAACGGTGAAACCGCCACCCCCGAGCCCGACCGACGGAGGCAGGCAGGACGCGCAGGACGACGTCCTGTCTTTCATCGCGCCACACGCCGAAACTCTCGGTCAGCCAGGTGTCTATGTCCCAGTCCTCTGGCGCGCAGCCCAGCATCTCGCTGACGTGAATATCAATCATCCGATCGAGCCGATAATAGACCGGCTGATCGTCGCGACCCGGGATCTTGCCGATCAGATACGCCAGCGGACCGTGGACCAGACCATAAGGGATGACGCGCCGCCATTTCGGCTCCGGCCGCTCGTCGGTGGAATAGTGGAAATCGACGCAGCAGCCCGCGAGGATGGCTCCTTGCACGACGGTCATCGTCTCCGGTGCGACGGTCGCGACCGGTCCCGCCGTCACCATCGTCCGCTGCAATCGCGCAAGGGCATCGAGGTCCGGGTCGATCCGGCGCTTCTCGCGGTCGTCGAACGTGCCCTTCACCTTTGCGAGCAACGTGGCCAGCTGCTCGGCACGCGCGGTCTGTCCCGCGAGCCGCCGGCCATCCACCTCGGCCTGCAGCGCGGCAATCTCGGCTGGCGTCGGCCGCGTGTAGACGCGGCGCAGACTGTCGCGAATCATGAAGCGCTTGCGGCGGTCGTCGGGCACCTCGTCCAGATCGAAGTGCCGGGCAATGATGTCGCGCATCCTCTCGGCGGTGCGACGGTTTACCCCCAACCGCTCGGACATCTCGTCGAGCGTCAACCCCTCGACGCTTTCCGACAGCGCGTGAACCAGTGCCAGCAGCCGGTCGAGCTTCGCCATCCTGTCGGTCATCGCACCCCCTGCGGCCAAATCTGTCGTAGAATGACGGTATGGCATATGCGAGACAAGCGCCGGAGTGGAAGCATCTGTGCATCGATCGAGACTTGACGACCCGAAGAACAGTCAGGAGCATGCTGCGTCCGTTGATCCCAAACCGGTCTTTCCAAGCCCTAGCGCATAAAGGTTTGCTGATGTTCGCGCCTGGTACCGTCGTCCGACTTCGCAACGACCCCTCCTGCGCGGGGCAGATCACTGGCTCATCGGCAACCAGGGGTGGTCGCGTCTACCACGAAGTCCAACTTGCCGACGGAAGCGGCAAGCGGATGCTGCCCGAGGGACAGCTCGATGCCGGCACGGACGCGCCAGATGCGCTCGGCGATCTTGCGGCAGGGCGGTTCGCCGATCCGAACCTGCTGCGTCGAACGCTGCTACACCATCGCCTGACGGGTCGGTTGCGCGACGTCATCTACAGCATGGACGTGACTGACACCGAGTTCCATGCCTACCAGTTCAAGCCCGTCGTCAAGCTACTGGCCTCGCCCGCGCAAGGCTTGCTGATCGCCGACGAGGTTGGCCTGGGTAAAACCATCGAGGCCGGACTGATCTGGACCGAGTTGGTCGCCCGCTTCGACTGCCACCGGCTGCTCGTCGTATGCCCCAAGTCGTTGACCGAGAAGTGGCGAATCGAACTGTGGCAGAAATTCTCTGTCGATGCGAAGATTGTCACCGCGGACGAACTGCTCGATCATCTCAAACGTGAAGGCGAACGCTCGGACGGGTTTGCGCTGATTGCATCGCTGTCCGGGATGCGACCGCCCCGCGGCTGGCAGGACGATGACGCTGACGGGATGGGTGGTGCCCGCGCCAAGCTCGCGCGTTTCCTGTCCGATCGGCAGGGCCAGGATCCTCTGTTCGACTGTGTCATTTTCGACGAGGCGCATCATCTGCGTAACGCTGACACGATGAGCCATGCTTTCGCGAGGCTCGCGATGGATGTAACCGACTACAAGCTGCTGCTGAGCGCTACGCCCATCAACCTGCGCAGCGATGACCTGCGCAACCTGCTGGCGCTCCTGGATCCGGATACCTTCGACAACGCCTTCACTTTCGACCTGCTGGCAGACGAAAACCGGCCGCTCGTCGCCGCGCGCGACATGGCGCTTCGCCCGGGAACGCCTTTCGCAAACCTACTGGCGGTCCTGCGCCAGCTTCCGCGCGGCGACCTGCTCAGGATCGACCGCCAGCTCGACAATCTTCAACGCGAACTTGCCGAACCCGGACTGGCCGACAGCCACGCGCTGAGGACGCGGATCGCCGCGCAGCTGGAAGAGATGTCCCTGCTGGGTTCGGTGGTGAACCGCACCCGTCGGCGGGACGTCAGCGCGCTTCAGGTGAAGCGCGAGGTTAATCATCTCCGCTGGGTGATGAGCGATGAAGAACGCCGCTTTTATGACGACGCATCCGATGTGGTGCGCGAGCACGCGTGGTCGCTCGCCGCCTCCGAGAGGTTCCTACTCGCCACGCCGCAGCGGCTGATCGCTTCGTCGCTGGCAGCGGCGTGCCGACACTGGGCCCGCCGGGTCGTCGACCTGTCGTTGGACGACCCCGATCCAGTCGCCGACGCAGCCGGGCCGCTGGTCGCCAAGCTCGCGGCGCTGTGCGATGATCCGGCTAGAGCCGCTGCGCTAGAGGCAGCGGACACCAAGTTCGATTGTCTACACGATGCCATCGTGTGGCAGCAGCGAGCGGGCGACACCCGGCTAATCGTTTTCTCGAGTTTCCGCGTGACGCTGGACTATCTCGCCGACCGCCTCCGGGCGGCGGGAGTCGCGGTAGAACTGATGCATGGCGGGATCAGGGAGGATCGGAACGACGTGCTCGCGCGCTTCGCTCGGCGTGAGGATCCCTGCGTGCTGCTGACTTCCGAGGTCGGCGGCGAAGGCCTCGACATGCAGTTCTGCCGTGCGCTCATCAACTACGACCTGCCGTGGAACCCGATGAAGGTCGAACAGCGGATAGGCCGCATCGACCGTATCGGCCAGTGCGCAGCCAAGATCACCATTCTGTCCCTGATTGCGGCCCATACCATCGAGGAGCAGGTTTACGAGCGCCTGTATCGCCGCCTGCTCGACATCGAGCAGACGCTCGGCGCGTTCGAGGCCATTCTCGGCGCGGAGATTACTGCACTCGAACAGCGGCTGCTGGACCCCAATCTCACTCCGGGCCAGAAGGCGGAGGAGATCGAACGCAGCGCCCTGGCGCTCGAAACCCGACAGCTGCAGACTCGCGCGTTGGAAGAGGAAGCGCCGGGGCTGATAGCCCATGGCGACATGATCCTCGCACAGATCGCCGACAACCATCGCCCCGAACGACGGGTCGGCGCGGACGAACTGGTCGATTACGTTCATGAAGCGATCGCCGGTCGCTATCCCGGTTCGGAGATCGTTGATGCGCCGGACTCCCCGGGCCTGTATGATATTCGACTTAGCGAGGCGGCACACCTTGCGCTCAAACGCATCCTCGTCCGCGGAGGCCGCTTCCGTACGCGCCTCACCCGCGAAACGCGCCTGCGCGCCGCGTTCGAGCGCCGGCCCGACCTGCCGAAATCGATCGAACTGGTGACGACGGTCCATCCCCTGGTGCGGCTGGCGGCGACACTCCGCAAGGAGGCAGCACACGGTGTCGCCGCCGAGCCCGCCGCCAGCATCGGGCTGGCCGCCGGGGCGGTTCCGCTGCCGCCCGATCGTTATGTCGCGGCGGTGGAGCATTGGGCCGTGGATGGCGCGGTTCGTGTCGACCGAATTGCCTATGGTGCCCGCGGGTCTAACGGCACCCCTCTAGATCCGGTTGCGGCGGAACAGCTGGTTCACGTCGCGCTGCGCGACGGCCGTCATGCGGGCGGCAACACCGCTGACGTCCTCGCAGCTATGCAGGCGCTGCGCGACGACGATCTTGCGGCTGCATTTGACGGCTTCGTCGATGAGGAAGAGGCCCGCCATTTTGACCGGGCCGATACCGGCATCGCCCGCATCGAGCGGCAGCACGAGAAGCGCGTCCGCGACGCCGAAGCGAAACTCTGGGATTGGAAGATGAGTGGCGACCCGAAGAAACTGCGCCTTATACCGGCTGAACAGGGCAAGCTCGACAAGCTCCTGGCCCGGCTCGGACACCGGCGCGACGAACTCGCCGCGGCGCGCGAGCGCTTCTCTTTTCAGCGCGCCCTTGTTGGCATGGCTGTCATAACGATCGCATAGGGGGGAACAGACATGGGAATACGCGGGGGACGTCTGGGTGACGGCAAAGGTGGCGATGTGCTCGCCGACCTCCTGAAGGTGATGAAGCCGCTCGAACCGGCCCGCCCCGCCCCGGCGTCAGCCGAAGACCTGGCCGCAGCATTGCGTCGTCGCGCGCGGGCGACCTTGCCTCCCAAGTTGAGTGGTCGCCCAGCGACTGCGAACAACACGGCAAAGCCAAAGCCAAAGCCGACGGTAACGGTGAAGGGAAAGAAAAAACCGAAGAAAGAGATCATCAGGATGTCGCCGCAGGCCGTTCAGCAGGTCTATGCGCAGGCTGGCCTCGCTTCTTCCGCCGTGGCGAATGCCGCGATCCCCGCGGCATCGGCTAACGACTTTGGTGCCGCCGCCTTCCACCGGATCTTGCGCTTGCGTCCGCACCTTGAAGGGTTCGTGGCTGATGAACGCGCACCAGGCGACGTGGACCGCGGCACACGCGCCGTCGTCGAGGAGCTCATAGCTCTGGGGGCATCGGCCAGCCGGACGATCGTCGATCCCGACGCGGACGGCTACATTGGTCACGATTTCGGCACGAGCACGACTAAGGCGGTGGTCCGCTGGCCATACGACCGCGCGCTGGGGGCGTCTGCCGTCGCGGTGCCTGCGGGATGGTGCAGCGGCGGCGTTCCGCATCTCTGGCCGACGATCCTCTGGTTCGATCCACCTTCCGGGCGGTTCAGCCTGTTACCCGGTGACGGGCTGATGCCGCTCGCGGGGTTCAAGGCGGCGCTAATCGAGGGACGCGGGCACCGCATGTGCTGCGGTTCACCGGTCACCATGGCCGAGGCGGCGACGGCGTTCCTCGCGATGCATCTCGCCTATGTCCTCGGCACCATCGCGCGAGAGCGCCCATCGGCGCGAGTAAGTGCGGTCAACGTCGGCGTCCCGGTCGCCGCACGTGCCGACGAACGTGTCTTCGGCGTCTTCGCCGATGTCGTAGCCGCCGCGACCCGCCTCATCGCCGACGCCGCGTCGCTGTCGCTCGACGCCGTCAGGATCGCCCGGGCGTTGTCCGATGCGCCGCTTCTGCCGTTCGATCTGCATACCGAGCTTGCCGGTGCCATCGCCGGCTATTGTAGCGGCCCGCGCTATCACCGCGGCGCCCATATGATCATCGACTGCGGCTCGGCGACGCTGGACATCGCCAGCTTTCATCTTGGCGACGGTCGGTGGCCGGTCGGCATTCATGCCGCCGGCGTCGAGCCGCTCGGGGCGGACGCCTGCGAAGTCTACCGGAGCGCCGGTGCCGATGCCGAGGACTGTGCGGCTGCCGCCTGTCACCACGAGCATCGGATCTATGCCGATACGCTCGCGTTTGCGCGAACATCGTTCCAGCAGGATGAGGACCACCACTACCTGTATCAGGTGATACTGATCGGCGGCGGAATGGACGGCCCGGTCCACAAGCCACTGTTCGAACGTATGGCCGCAGCGTTTCAGCGTCCTTTCCATCGTCCGCAGCTCGACACCTCGCTTCGGTGCGAGGACGGTGCATATCCCGGACGCCTCGTTCTGGCTGACGGCCTTGCTAACGCTCCGTTCGACCTCCGCGGTGTTGCCATGCCGCGCGATCGCTCGGCGGCACCTGTTCAATTCGGCGCAGATAAGAACTCTAAGGACGTGTGCTAAGCCGCAGCAGCTTTGACAAAGCGCATGCGCGTCAAGCATGACGACACCCCGGGGGGAAGTAACGCGTGGCCAACAGTTTCTACGAACGACCGATTCTGAATTCACCCTACGCGCCTCCGTCGCTCTATCATCCGCTCGACGATACAGGACAGCCGTTAGAGGGTGAGGCCATCAAGGGGCGGCGTCCTTCGAAGTTCATCGTGCCGGTGCCCGCATCACGGAAGAAGTCCACTGCCGCGCAGGCGTCGCTCGATCTGGAAACCTACACCGAGAACGCTAAGATTAACGAAATCCGCGGCTACATCGATACGTGGCGCACGATCCCGAATCCCGGCGATTGGGGCGTTACGCCCGTGACACAGCGCCTGCTCGAACATTGGCGGCGGCCGAAGGCCGAATGGGCCGGCCCGCGTCCCTTCTTCTGCCAGATCGAGGCGGTGGAGACGATGATCTGGCTGACCGAGGTCGCCCCGCGTCGTGCCGCCACCCGGGGATTGCTCGATCAGATCGTCAAGGACAACGAGGAGGCAAACCCCGCGCTTTTCCGACTGGCGATGAAGATGGCCACCGGCAGTGGCAAGACGACCGTCATGGCCATGCTGATCGCGTGGCAGACGATCAACGCCGCGCGCAAGGAGACCAAGGATTTCTCCCGCGCCTTCCTGATCGTCGCGCCTGGCATCACGATCAAGGACCGGCTGCGCGTGCTTCAGGCGAGCGAGCCGGGGAACTACTATGACACCCGCGAGATCGTGCCACCGGACATGCTGCCCGAGATTCGTCGCGCTGAGATCGTTATCACCAATTATCACAGCTTCCAGCTCCGCGAGACGCTGGCGATGCCCAAGGCGGCACGTAGCTTCCTGCAGGGCAATGACCCCGAACCGGTCCGGACGATCGAAACCGATGCCCAGATGCTCGATCGCGCATGCGGCAAGCTGCTGCGGTTCGAGCGCGTCAACGTCATCAACGACGAGGCGCATCATTGCTATCGCCACAAGGTTGGCGGCGATGCCGAGGGCGCGCTGACCGGCGAAGACAAGAAAGAAGCCGAGCAAAACGAGGAAGCTGCGCGGCTTTGGATCAACGGCATCGAGGCACTCGACCGACAGTTGAAGAAGAGCAAGCGCAGCGGCGGCGTCCGCGCGGTCTACGATCTCTCCGCGACACCGTTCTTCCTGCGCGGTTCGGGTTATCAGGAGGGGACGCTGTTTCCCTGGGTCGTCTCCGACTTCAGCTTGATGGACGCCATCGAGAGCGGCATCGTCAAGCTGCCTCGCGTGCCAGTGACTGACAATCTCGTACAGACCGATACTGTGGTCTATCGCGACCTGTGGAAGCACATCGGCAAGTCGATGCCGAAGTCGACCGCCGGCGCGAACAAGCTCAGCCCCTTCGACCTGAATCCGCTGCTGCTCACCGCGCTCAATTCGCTCTACAGTCACTATGCCGGCGAGTTCGATCGCTGGCAGAAGGCAGGCATCGGCGTGCCGCCGGTGTTCATCGTCGTCTGTCAAAATACGGCGATTTCGAAGCTGGTGTTCGAGTGGATCGCGGGGTTCGAGCGCGGCGATGCCGATGCGGGCGAGCGCGCCGCATTCCACGCGGGGCACCTGGAGCTATTCCGAAACTATGATGAGCATGGCGGCCGCCTGGCCAAGCCGCGATCCCTCCTAATCGACTCACGTCAGCTCGAGGCGGGCGAGGCCCTTGACAAGGGGTTCAAGGATGCCGCTGCGGCGGAGATCGACCAGTTCAAGCGCGAACTGGCGGCGCGCGAGGGTGCAGCCAGCGCCAAAGACGTGAACGAGAGCGACTTGCTGCGCGAGGTGATGAACACCGTCGGCCGTCCCGGGCGGCTCGGTGAGCAGATCCGCTGCGTGGTGTCGGTGTCGATGCTGACGGAGGGATGGGACACGAACACCGTCACCCACATCCTCGGCGTCCGCGCCTTTGGCACGCAGCTGTTGTGCGAGCAGGTCGTCGGCCGCGGGCTGCGTCGTCAGTCCTACGAGCTCAACAAGGACGGACTGTTCGACGTCGAATATGCCGACATCATGGGCATCCCGTTCGACTTCGCGCGCTCGCCGCAGAAGGTCGATCCCAAACCGCCGAAGCCGGTTACCCGCGTCCACGCCATCGCCGAGCGCGCAGACCTCGAAATCCGCTTTCCGCGCGTCAGCGGCTATCGCCGCGAGCTGCCGTCGGAGCGGCTCAATGCCGAGTTCGGCGAGGACAGCCGTCTCGTCATCACGCCGGAGGACATCGGCCCGACCTCGGTGACGATGGAGGGCATCGTCGGCGCCGGCGTCACCATCACGCCCGAGGTTCTGGCACAGCTGCGCCCGTCGGAGATCAGCTTTAATCTCGCCAAGCACCTGCTCTACACGCATTTCCGCGACGAGGACGGATTTCCCAAGCAGCACCTGTTCCCGCAGATCCACCGGCTGGCGCGGCGCTGGATCGACGAGGCCTATCTAATCACGAAGGGCGTGCCGATCGGTGCGATCCTCTATCAGGAGCAGCTCGCCCGCGCTGCCGAGAAGATCGACATCGCCTGCACCCGCGGCGGCGGCGGACACGTCGTCGCGGTGCTCGATCCCTACAACCCCAGCGGATCCACCCGGCACGTCAATTTCATCACCACGAAGGAATGCTGGAAGACCGGTGCCCAGCCGCCGCGGTCGCAGATTAGCCACGTCGTGAAGGATTCGAGCTGGGAAGTCGCGCTGGCGCAGACGCTCGAAGGCCACGACCGCGTCATCGCCTATGCCAAGAACCAGGCACTCGGTTTCGAAATCCCGTATCTCGATGGCGGCACGATGCGGCGATACCTGCCCGATTTCATCGTCCGCCTCGACGTTAGCGGACCCGAGCCGCTTAATATGGTGCTCGAGATGAAGGGCCAGCGCGACGAGAGCGACAAGGCCAAAGCTCAGACCGCACGCGAGATGTGGGTGCCCGGCGTTAACGCCATTGGCGGCTACGGTCGCTGGGAGTTTGCCGAATTCACCGACCCCTATACCACCGAAGACGAGTTCAGGGCGCTGGTTACGACGCTGATCGACAAAGCCAGCACCGCGTCTTCAAGGACCACCGCATGACCACCTCTTTCAAGACCCACCCTGTCTCGCTGAAGGACCTGATGCGCGAATGCCAGGAGGGTCGGCTGCAGCTGCCTGATTTCCAGCGCGGCTGGGTATGGGATCAGGACCGCATCATCGATCTGCTGGCGTCGATATCGGAGGGATTCCCGGTCGGTGCGTTGATGACGCTGGACGCCAGCGGCGCGGTCCAGTTCGCCGTCCGTCCGGTCGAAGGGGCGCCGACACCGGTCAAGCCACTGGAAGGGTATCTGCTTGACGGGCAGCAGCGCATGACGTCGCTATACCAGTCGACCTCCACCACGCTTCCGGTGTCGACCCAGACGGCGAAGAAGCGCCCTGTGAAGCTGCACTTCTATTTCGACATCCGCGCCGCCCTCGACCCTGACACCGCTCGGCGTGATGCGATCCTCGCCATCCCGGAAGACCGCGTTCTACGCGAGAATTTTGGCCGGGATATCGCGCTCGACCTTTCCAGCCGCGAGAACGAATTTTCGGCGCTGCACTTCCCGATTGATCAGGTGTTCGAGGCACAGCTGTGGATTCAGGACGCGCTCACCTGGGTCATTGCCGATATGGAGGCGCGCAAAGATCACATGGCGCGGATCAACGATTTTTCGCGCCTCGTCATCAACAACTTCACCGAATATCACGTGCCGCTGATCACGCTCGGTAAGGACACAACCCGCGCGGCGGTCTGCCTGGTGTTCGAGAAGGTGAACACCGGCGGCAAGGCGCTCGATGCGTTTGAGCTGGTGACCGCGATGTATGCTGCGCAGGATTTTCATCTGCGGGACGACTGGAAGACGCGCAAGGAGAAGTTCGCCAAGCTCCCGGTGCTCGCAAACGTCGAGCCGGTCGAGTTTCTTCAGGCGATTTCGCTGCTCCACACGAAAGCCGTGCGTGCCGACGTCGTCGCCGCCGGCAAGGAGCCGCCGGCGATCAGCGCGACACGCAACAGCTTGCTGCAGCTGCCGCTATCGGCCTACGAGACATACGCGCCGCTGGTTGAGCAGGGTTATCTGAATGCGGCCAAGTTCTTGCACGGGCTCAACATTTTCAAGGCGCGCGACCTGCCGTATCAAACCCAACTCGTGCCGCTGGCCGCGATCCTCGGCGAGCTTGGTTCGACGTGGGAGAATGTCGCTGTCCGCAAGAGCTTGGCGCAATGGTATTGGTGCGGCGTGTTCGGCGAACTGTACGGCTCGGCGGTCGAGTCCCGCTTCGCCCTCGATGTCCGCGATTTCAGCGCGTGGCTGGACGGCGGCCCGCTGCCTCAGACCATTCAGCGATCGGACTTCCGCGAGGAGCGGCTGCGGACGCTGCGGACGCGCCTGTCCGCCGCCTACAAGGGGTTTCACGCGCTGCTGATGCGATCCGGCGCGCGAGATTTCCGGTCCGGCCAGCCTTATGACCACACCGTGTTCTTCGACGAGAGCGTGGATATCCACCACATCTTTCCCGAGGCTTGGTGCAAGACCAACGGCATCAAGCCTGAGGTCTACAACTCGGTTGTCAACAAGACGCCGCTCTCCGCTCGGACCAATCGCATCATCGGCGGGTCAGCCCCATCGGCCTATCTTGCCCGGCTGGAGAAGGGCGGTGAGCGGCACCAGCCGATAGCCGGCGACGATCTGGAGCAGATCCTCGTCAGCCACGAGATCGAGCCGGCGCTGTTGGGGGCGGACGACTTCGACGGATTCATGGCCGCGCGCCGCGAGGCGCTGCTCAAACTGATCGAAGCGGCGATGGGCAAGGCGGCGGTGCGCGAGGACGTGGCGCCGCCCGATCCCGACGACGCCTTCACCGAAGAGGAGGCGGAAATCGAGGCGCAGGATGCCGCAATGTTCGCGCCCCAGGCACACGCCGCCTGATGGCTCGCAAACCCGGCACCCCCAAGAACGTCGACGCGCTGCGCCATGGCGAGGCGACGCGGCGGAATATTCCGACGGCGGAAATGGAGAGCTTCTTCCGGCGCGAGGAAGACACGCATCCGCTGCCCCCCAAACATTACCCGCGCACCCGGCCACTGGCCGAGGGCGAGACCCGTACACAGGAGGAACCGAGCGTGCCCGAGATCATCTGGAATGGGGCGCGGATCACGATCACCGATGCGCAGAAGGCCGAGCTGGCCGAGACCGGTACGCTGACGTTGTCCGACGCGCAGCTCGTCTGGCGCGGCAAGGACCGGCAGGACTGGTCCGACCTCGTCGTCAACGTGCCGCCGCTCTACATCCAGGAGAAGATCCACCCGAAGGCGATCATCGACGACCTGAAGCGGCAGACCGCCAAGGCACGCGAGGCGACGAGCGACGCGCCCGACCTGTTCGCCGATTTCAACGGCATCGAGCCCGACCAGCGCGCCGAATTTTACCAGCACGACCAGCATTGGTCGAACCGCATGATCCTGGGCGACAGCCTGCAGGTAATGGCCAGCCTGTCCGAGCGCGAAAGCCTGAAGGGCAAGGTGCAGTGCATCTATTTCGACCCGCCCTATGGCATCAAATTTAACTCGAACTGGCAGGTCAGCACCCAGTCGCGCGACGTGAAGGACGGCAAGCAGACCGACATCAGCCGCGAGCCCGAGCAGGTGAAGGCATTCCGCGACACCTGGAAGGACGGCATCCATAGCTACCTGACCTATCTGCGCGACCGCCTCACCGCGATGCGAGACCTGCTGACCGAGAGCGGCTCAATCTTCGTGCAGATCGGCGACGAGAATGTGCACCGAGTGCGGGC
>Ga0308163_10001525_pt1 | contig 24748 bp, 17 predicted proteins | sample PhyTR1_FD_201037 | JGI IMG/M metagenome (GOLD analysis project Ga0308163, IMG submission 201037) | Phyllosphere microbial communities from UC Gill Tract Community Farm, Albany, California, United States - DLSLT.R1 | ecosystem: Host-associated > Plants > Phyllosphere > Unclassified | place: USA... | reverse complement strand
TGCTGATTCCGTTGGGTTTCATGCCCAAGTATTTCGCCGACGCCGCGCTGTTTCGCGGCGACGTAGGCCTCGGCGAGCATGAGATCGGCGACATCCAGGTCGGCCCCTGGAGCCTGCGCCTGGCCGAGCTGCGCAACGAAGCGCCGCACCTCGACGGCCCTGCCGGTTATATGAAGGACTTCAACGCCGCTTTGTGCGACGCCTGCGTCGAACAGGTCAAGGCCACCTACCTGCGCATCGGCAAACCCCGCAGCCTGCGCGCCGCCGGGGTGATTTTCTTCGGCACGCCGTACCGCATGGGCGCGCAGCTGCCAGTGGCCGAAAAGACCCAGGCCGACGCCGAACTGTGGATCACCATGGAAGGCTGGGACGGCAGCCTGCACCAGGCCTCGATTCCGCTGAGCCAGGCCTCACCCGCCACCATTGCCTGGCTGAACAAACAAGGAGCCAAACCATGAACCGCGTTCAACGCCCTTCCCGCCTGCGGTTGCGCGCCGCGTTGCTGATGCTGTGCACAGGTTTCAGCGCCGGGGCCCTGGCCCACAACCCGATGTGTGAATGCAAGGCCGTCGATGCCGAGCAGATCAAATGTACGGGTGGCTTTTCCGATGGCAGCGGTGCTCCGGGGGTGACCCTGGACGTGATCGGCTACGACGAAACCATTCTGGTGCCGGGCAAGCTCGGCGCCGATTCGAGCCTGACCTTCAAGAAGCCGGCGGCCGAGTTTTATGTGCTGTTCGACGCCGGCCCCGGTCACGTCGTGGAAATCGACCAAGCGGACATCGAGGCCCCATGAGCACGCCCACCACGCACATCGTGCGTCCGGCCGGTGCCGGCCACGAAACCCTCAATGTCTTGCTGCTGTGTCTGCTGATCCTTGCCGTCGCCGGTTCGGTGGTGGCCTGGCGCGGGGTGGCCCACGAACCAGAGCCGGTCGCCAGTCATCAGCTCGATGCGCGGCGCGATCTCAGCGCCGCCGAGCAAGGCATCTACGCCGACCTGCGGGTGACTCTCGACGAAATCCGCCTGTTGCGTGAAGAGCAGCAAACCCTGCCGACTCCGCAAGGCCTGGCCGACGAAGGTTTCGCCCCGTTCGCCCAGGATGCCAGCTCGGTCAGCCGTGGTGCTCATCTCTGGCAGTTGCTGGCCGGCACCGCCTATTTCGGTCACAGCCAATCGCCTGCCGTCGCCGGTTCGTTCGTGATGCGGTTGAGCGCCGATGCCAATGCTGCGCCGGACATCTGGCTCAACCGCGCCGCCGATCTGCAGACGCCCGCCGAACTGACCGACGCCGCGCTTTCGGCCGCTGGCTGGAAACAGATCGTCGCGCAATTCGTTGCCGGCGTGACCCGCGAGCATCGCCACTGAACCTTCGCCTTCACCCCAGAGAAGACCGCTTGCCCATGTCTATTTCATCGCCTCGCCGTCCCTTCCTGCGCTTGCTGCTGTTGAGTCTGTGCGCCTGCCTGCTGAGCCCGCTGGCCAGCGCCGATCCGGGTAAACGCCTGCGCATCGGCATCACCCTGCACCCGTATTACAGCTATGTGGCGAACATCGTCGGCGACAAGGCCGAGGTGGTACCGCTGATTCCCGCCGGTTTCAACCCGCACGCCTACGAGCCACGGGCCGAGGACATCAAACGCATCAGCGGGCTGGACGTGATCGTGCTCAACGGGGTTGGCCATGACGACTTCGCCGACCGCATGATCGCCGCCAGCGAAACGCCGAACATCAAGACCATCGAAGCCAACGAGAACGTGCCGCTGCTGGCCGCTACCGGTACCGCCGCGCGCGGCGCCGGCAAAGTGGTCAACCCACACACCTTCCTGTCGATCAGCGCCTCGATTGCCCAGGTCAACAACATCGCCCGCGAGCTGGGCAAGCTCGACCCGGACAACGCCAAGACCTACACCCAGAACGCCCGCGCCTACGGCAAACGCCTGCGGCAGATGCGCGCCGACGCGCTGGCGAAACTGACCCAGGCCCCCAACGCCGAGCTGCGAGTGGCCACGGTGCACGCGGCTTACGACTATCTGCTGCGCGAATTCGGCCTGGAAGTCACCGCGGTGGTCGAGCCGGCCCACGGCATCGAACCCAGCCCCAGCCAGCTGAAAAAGACCATCGACCAACTGCGCGAACTCGACGTGAAGGTGATCTTCTCCGAGATGGACTTTCCGTCCACCTACGTCGAAACCATTCAGCGCGAGTCGGGCGTGAAGCTGTACCCGCTGTCGCACATTTCCTACGGCGAATACACCGCCGACAAGTACGAAAAGGAAATGACCGGCAACCTCGACACCGTGGTGCGAGCGATTCAGGAGTCCGGGGCATGACGGTAAAAGAATCCCTCTCTGATACCCCCCAATCCCCTGTGGGAGCGAGCTTGCTCGCGAAGGCGTCGGGTCAGTCGATACCACTACTGAATGATTCACCGCATTCGCGAGCAAGCTCGCTCCCACATGGGGTGGGGCCGACGCTGGAATTTGCCCAGATCAGCCTGACCCTGGGACGCACCACAATTCTCGACAACGTCACCTTCCAGGTCCACCCCGGCCACGTGCACGCGCTGGTCGGCCCCAACGGCGGCGGCAAGAGTTCGCTGATCAAGACCTTGCTCGGGCAGATGCCCCATCAGGGCCAGTTGAGCCTGCACTGGCCCGGTGCGCCCGGCACCATCGGTTATGTGCCGCAGGCGCTGGAGTTCGATCGCGGCCTGCCGATGACCGTCGACGATTTCATGGCCGCCATGTGCCAGCGCCGTCCGGCGTTTCTTGGCCTGAGCAAGCGCTACGCCAAGGCCATCGGCGAAGCGCTGGAGCGGGTCGGCATGCAGGACAAACGCAAGCGGCGCATGGGCGCGCTGTCCGGCGGTGAGCGGCAGCGCGTGCTGCTCGCTCAAGGCCTGATTCCGCCTCCGCAACTGCTGGTGCTGGATGAGCCAATGTCAGCACTCGATGAAGCCGGGATTCAGGTATTCGAACACCTGCTTGAAGACTGGCGCGCCGCCGGCATCACCGTGCTGTGGATCGAACACGATCTGGAAGCGGTCAAGCGCATGGCCGATCGCGTCACCGGCCTCAACCGCCGCGTGCTGTTCGATGCCACGCCGCAACAGGCGCTGACCCCGGAACGTCTGCTGACACTGTTTTCGACCCATCCACGGAGCGCTGCCTGATGAGTTACGAAGCCTTTCGTTTGATGGTCCAGGGCTGGGCCGCTTCCGGTTATCTACCCGAAGCGCTGGCCTACGGTTTTGTGGTCAATGCGCTGCTCGCCGGCCTGTTGATCGGCCCGGTGCTCGGTGGGCTCGGCACGCTGGTGGTGGTCAAGCGCTTCGCGTTTTTCTCCGAAGCGGTCGGTCACGCGGCGCTGACCGGCGTGGCCATCGGCATTCTGCTCGGCGAGCCCTACACCGGGCCGTACGGCAGCCTGTTCGGCTACTGCCTGCTGTTCGGCATTCTGCTCAACTACTTGCGTAACCGCACCGGTCTGGCGCCGGACACGCTGATCGGCGTGTTCCTCTCGGTGTCGCTGGCGCTGGGGGCGAGCCTGCTGTTGATTCTGGCCGGCAAGATCAACGTGCACATTCTGGAGAACGTGCTGTTCGGCTCAGTACTGACCGTCAACGGCAACGACCTGCTGGTGCTGGCGATCGTCGGGGCGCTGGTCATGGCCCTGGCGTTGCCGCTGTACAACCGCATCATGCTCGCCAGTTTCAACCCGCAACTGGCGGCGGTGCGCGGCGTGGCGGTGAAGACCCTGGATTACCTGTTCGTGATTCTGGTGACGCTGATCACTGTCGCGGCGGTAAAGGTCATCGGCGCGATCCTGGTCGGTGCGCTGCTGGTGATTCCGGCCGCGGCGGCGCGCTTGCTCAGCCAGTCGCTCAAGGGCTTCTTCTGGTGCTCGGTGCTGATTGCCACCGTCAGCACCTTGTGCGGGATTCTTGCGCCGATCGTCTTCGATCTGCCGATTCCGTCCGGCGCCGCGATCATTCTGGTCGCCGGCATTGCCTTCGCCCTCGCCGCCATGGCGCGCGGGGTTGTTCCGAGTCTGAAAGGGAACCTTGGATAAATGCCCATCTCATTGCGCAAACTGCCGCTGACCATCGCCCTGTGCGGCGTGGTCTGCACCCCTCTGATCGCTGCCGAAAACGCCAAACCGTTGCGCGTACTGGCCTCGTTGCCGATCACCTACGGGCTGGGCGAGGTGCTGCTCAAAGGCACCGACGTCAGCCTGGAACGCGCGGCCCCGGCGAATCTGCCGGGCAGCCGTCAGACTGCGTATTTCACCGGTCGCGGTGCGCCGGCATTGGGCAAACTGGCGAGCGATGCCGACGCGGTGATCGGCGTGCGCTCGCTATGGGCCGATGATCCGCTGTACCCGATTGCACGGCGCAGCAACATTCGCATTGTCGAGGTCGACGCCGCGCGTCCGGTCGATGGCGCCCTGCCAGGGATTGCCGTGCAGCCGGGGCTCAAGGTCGATGGTTTGAACAGTCAGCCGTGGCTGGCGAGCAATAACATGGGGCGCATGGCCGATGTGATTGCGGCGGATCTGGTACGCCTGGCCCCCACCGCCAAACCGAAGATCGAGGCCAATCTGGCAGCGCTGAAACAGCGTTTGCTCAAGCTCAGTGCCGACAGCGAAGCGCGTCTGGCCGAGGCCGACAACCTCAGTGTGATGAGTCTGAGCGATCACTTCGGTTACCTGATCGGCAGCCTGAATCTGGAGCTGATCGGCCAGGACCCGCGCCCGGATGCCGAATGGACGCCGCAAGACCTGAAGCAACTGACGGCGACGCTCAAGGACAACGACGTGGCGCTGGTGCTGCATCATCGTCAGCCGTCGGAGGCGGTGAAAGCGGCGATTGCCGAGTCGGGGAGCCATTTGCTGGTGTTGAGCACCGATACCGAAGATCCGGTGGCGGAGCTGGAGGGGAATGTGGATGTGCTGCTCAAGGGGCTGAGCGGCGGGCCTTCGGCCTAAGATCAAAAGATCGCAGCTCCGACATGGAATGCAAAACCTGTAGGAGCTGCCGAAGGCTGCGATCTTTTGAAAGCCATGAAAAACCCGCTGACGGTCACCAGTCCAGCGGGTTTCTTTTTGACCGACGAGTTACTGAGCCGCCGCCTGCCCTTCCATCTTCTGACGCAGACTCAGCGGACGCATATCGGTCCAGACTTCTTCGATGTAGGCCAGGCATTCCTTTTTCAGGCCGCTCTTGCCCACGGTGCGCCAGCCTTGCGGCACGGCTTTGTAATCGGGCCAGATCGAGTATTGCTCTTCGTGGTTGACCACGACCTGAAAGAGGATGTCCTCGCGGTCGAATACTGACGTCATGGTGGTTCTCCATCACTGTAGGGGTGGGCTGCACACGAAGTGCAGCCGGGTCTGTAGAAAGAACGTGGGGCGCTGCGAAAAATTTACCCAACAGCCGTGGCGGCGGCCAAGGCTCGACCGAAGATCTCGGCGACGCGGTCGATTTCGGCAGCGGTGATCACCAGCGGCGGCAGGAAACGCACCACCGCGCCATGGCGGCCGCCCAGCTCCAGAATCAGCCCGCGCTTGAGGCATTCGCGCTGCACCAGCGGCGCCAGGCGGGCGAAGGCCGGCGGATGACCGAGGGCATCTGGCGTACCGTCCGGGTCAACCAGTTCGACCCCGAGCATCAAGCCGCGACCACGAATGTCGCCCAGTTGCGGGAAGTCGCGTTGCAGGATGCGCAGGTGTTCGCTCAGGCGCTCGCCCATGGCCGCAGCGTGTTCGCTGACCTTGTGCTCAAGCATATAACGCATCACTGCGGAACCGGCGGCCATCGCCATCTGGTTGCCACGGAAGGTGCCGGCATGGGCACCCGGTTGCCAGGTGTCGAGCCAGTCGCGATAGACCACCACCGCCAATGGCAGGCTGCCGCCGATGGCTTTGGACAACACCACCACGTCCGGGACGATGTCGGCGTGTTCGAAGGCAAACATCTTGCCGGTGCGGGCGAAACCGCTCTGGATCTCGTCGACGATCAGCGCCACGCCCGCCTTTTCGGTGATTCGGCGCAAGCCGCGCAGCCACTCGATATCCGCCGGAATCACCCCGCCCTCGCCCTGCACCGCTTCGACAATCACCGCTGCCGGCAACTGGACCCCGGCCTCGGGATCGTTGAGCAGGTTTTCCAGATAACTCAGGTTGGCTTTGACCCCGGCGGCGCCACCGAGGCCGAACGGGCAGCGGTAGTCATACGGGAACGGCATGAACTGCACGCCGTTGCTGAGCAGGGCGCCCAACGGCTTTTTCGGCCCCAGGCTACCCATCAGGCTCAACGCGCCCTGGCTCATGCCGTGATAGCCGCCGGAAAACGACAGGACGGTGCTGCGCCCGGTGGCGGTACGCACCAGTTTCAGCGCGGCTTCCACCGCATCGGTGCCGGTCGGGCCGCAGAACTGGATCTTCGCCTCGGCGGCCAGCGCTGGCGGGAGCAGGCCGAACAGGTCCTGAACGAATTGATCCTTGACCGGCGTGGTCAGGTCTAGGGTATGCAGCGGCAATTCATCGGCGAGCACTTGCTGGATCGCCTCGATCACCACCGGGTGGTTGTGCCCCAAGGCCAGCGTGCCGGCACCGGCCAGGCAATCGATGAAGGTACGGCCTTCAACATCTTCGACATACAGCCCCTTGGCGCGCTTGAGTGCCAGCGGAATGCGGCGCGGGTAACTGCGGGCGTTGGATTCCTGCTGGCTCTGGCGGGCCAGCAGTGGCGATTCGTGGAACTGATACAGGATTTCCGTCGGAGCGGAGGCGATCCGGGCCGACGACTCTTCGATAAGGCTGGTGGCGACTGACATCTCTCGACCCCTCAATACGCTATGGATAGTGACCAAAACAGCACACCGCACAGGTGCGCGTTCCGGTCGCGAGGCGCACATGCAGGTTTTCCTGTTCTGGAAACGCTTAAGCGGGGCGAGGATTTACACCCTTGATCGCGTTGTCAGTCGGGCAATGGCAACGGCTTGTGCAGCGCCACGCCGTGCAAGCCCTGATCGCAGGCGAGTGGCGCCGACTCGCAGTAGCCCAAATGCCGATAAAAAGCCGCGCCGGTGCGCGTGCTGGCGATACTCGCCTGAGGTACGCCACGTATTCGCAACCAGCCTTCCAGATCCATCACCAACGCCCGCCCGGCGCCACGGCGAAACCATTCCGGCTGCACATGACAAAACCCGATATCACCGCTGGCCGTGGCCATGCCGACACCCACCGGTTTGTCCTGTAACAAGGCGAGGTTCAGGTAGCAATGCGGATCGACAAGCTGCGCCGTGATGACCTCCACGGATTGCCGGCTGATCCAGCGGCTGACGAGTTGCGGGTCGTTGCGGTGTTCGAGCGCACAACCGACGCGGATCGAACGCTCGATGATGCGGCTGATAATGCCGGCGTCGGCAGGTTTCGCCGGGCATATGCAGATTGCTGCTTCCATGCTGCGGTCCCTCAATCCATTGAGTCAAAGCAGCCCCGACCATACCGCCGGGACGGACGGATCACCAATGCGCAGACGTTACATTTGATGTGCCCGAACATCGCTCCCACGGGAGATCTGCGGTGGTGTCAGATGGATTGCAGCGGCATCGTCAGTTCCACCCGCAAGCCATCCGGGCGGCTGTCGAAATGCAGGGTGCAGGCACAGCGCTGGACGATGGCTTGCACGATCGCCAGGCCGAGGCCGCAGCCGGTGCTCTGGCCGTTGCGCCAGAAGCGCTGGGTCAGATGCTGCAGATCTTCTGCGGCAATTCCCGGGCCGTGGTCGCGCACCACAAAGCGTGCGCGCTGACCGACGGTTTCCAGGCTCAATTCCACGTTAGCGTCCGCCGGGGTATGACGCAGGGCGTTGTCGAGCAGATTGCGCAGTGCAGCAATCGACAGCACCGCCGGCATTTGCACCGGGGCGCTGGACAGCGACGTCGGCAATTGCAGCTTGATGCGCTGGCGCTCGCCGCCAGCCGCATCCTGCATCGCCAGTTTCGCCACCTGCTCGGCGCTGCACTGCACACCGTCGTCAAATGACAGGCTGCCCTCGACCCGTGCCAGCAACAACAGTTGCTCCAGCGTGCGGTGCATCCGGTCGGCGCCTTCTTCGGCCCGCGCCAGCGACTGATCGCGGGCACTGCCCTCGGTCATGCGCGCCACTTGCAGGTGGGTCTTGATCGCGGTCAGCGGGCTGCGCAGTTCATGGGCGGCGTCACCGGTCAGCCGCCGCTCACGCTCGATGGTCTTGCCAATGCGCTGGAACAGCTGATTCTGGGTGTCGAGCAATGGTTTCAGTTCGCTGGGAAACGACTGCAACTGCAAGGGTTCCAGCGAGTCGGCATTGCGCCGCATCAAGGCTTCGCGCAGGCGATTGAGCGGCGCCAGGCCCTGACCGATGCCCAGCCACAACAGGCACAGACAACCGAGCAATGCCACGCCGACCGGCACCGAGGCCGCCAGCAGGATCGACATGTTCAGCGCTTCGCGCTCGATCTGCCGATCGGCGGTGGTGATCCGCACGTCACCCCGCGCGAGGGTGAAACTGCGCCACGGCGCGCCGTCGATCATCTGGTCATGGAAGCCCATTTTCGCAGCTTCAAGGGTTTGCTCGGGGCTGCTGTGACTGCGGGCCAGAATCTCCCCACGCAAGGAACTGACCTGGCAGGCCATGCCGCCGGGAATGTTCAACTGTTCGGCACTGAAATGGGTGCCCTCGCCCTTGCTCGGCAACGCCGGCAATTGCTCCAGCAGCCCGGCGACCATGCGCGCCGAAGCCACCAGCCGCTGGTCGAGGGAAAACATCATCTGATTGCGCAGGTCGCTGAGCATCCAGGCCGCGGCCAGTGCCCAGATCAGGGCGAACGCGGCGCCGAGGGTCAGACTCAGGCGCAGACGCAAACTCATCACTTCTGCTGCTCTCCACCATCGGCCGGCCCGAGGCGATAGCCCAGACCGCGCACGGTTTCGACGATGCCCTTGCCGAGCTTGCTGCGCAGGTGATGGATATGCACGTTGAGGGCGTTGCTCTCCAGCTCGTCATTGAAGCCGTAGACGCTGTCCTTCAATTGCTCGGTAGACAGCACCCGGCCACGGTTGTGCAGCAGCGCCTGCAACAGCGATTGCTCGCGTCGCGACAAGTCCACCGATTGCCCGGCCAGAGTGGTTTCACGGCTGCTCGGGTCGTAGGTCAGCGCGCCGTGTTCAATCAGGTTGACGCTGCGTCCGGCGACCCGGCGCAACAAGGTTTGCAGACGGGCAAACAGTTCACGCAGATCGAACGGTTTGAGCAGGTAATCGTCAGCACCCGCCTGCAGACCATCGACCCGATCGGTGACCGAATCGCGCGCGGTCAGAATCAGCACCGGAATTTCCAGGCCCTGTTGCCGCAATTGTTGCAGCAACTTGAGGCCATCTTCATCGGGCAGGCCGAGATCGAGCACCATCACGTCGAATTCGGCGACCTTGAGCATCGCCCGCGCCTTCGACGCGGTGTTGATGTGCTCGACCGTCAAGCCCTGGGCAGTGAGACCGGCAACGATACCGCTGGCGATCAGTTCATCGTCTTCGCAAACCAGTACGTGCATGGTGGTTCCCTGAGAAAAAAGGCAAGTCGAACAGAACAGGATTAAGCCGCAATTATGGCAAAGCCACAACGCGCGCGCTCATCTGCAGCACGCCCCCGTTGAGATGGCAGCAACTCCAAAGTCCCATATATCGATAAAACAGCAAAACCTGAAAATACATAAACTTCAACAATCCACAACTAGCCAAAGACAAAACACAACTCTAATCTGCTCCCTGTCACACACAACCACAATCAACTAACCACTTAATGAAGCACACACATGCCAAACATTGACAACATGGTCGCCGTCGATTGGCGCACCGGCAAAGACAAGATCTATTTCTTTTTCAAAGACACTAATACCTATTCAAGATTTGATATTGCCGACAACCGGGTAGACGCCTCTTATCCGTCGCGGGTCAGTGAAGAAAACTGGGGACAGTTCCACCACCATGCCCAGAACCTGCGCTTCGGTTTCACCACCACCGGTCTCTTCACTACCCAGCCATTTGACTTCGATTCTGACATCCTCTGGCTGTTCTATTATGAAGGCGACACACCGATGGTCTGCAAATACGATCAGGATCTGGATCAGGTTGAACGCTTCGTCAAACTGACAGAATCACCCTGGCAGGCGTTGACTCCTTACTTTGATCGCATTGTCGCCGGTACGTGGCGCGTTGATGCGCTGCACACGAGATCGTTCGAATTCCTGTTGAATGACGGGCACTACCTGAATCTCGACTTGGTAAAAAACGAGTTGATTCACCAGCCCATCATGGAAACAACCTGGCCGGGGCTTGAGCCCTATAAAGACCGAATCATCACTGCGGTGCAAAACGACCGGACATGGGCTGACAGTCATTACTATATCTTCCTGACCAACAATGAGTACCTGCGATACAACCTTGCTACTTTCAAATTGCTGGCAGGGCCGATCAAGATTGATGAAACATCGTGGCCAGGTCTGTTATCGGACCAAGACTGACTTCTGAATCAGCCTGGCAAATTACTGGTACGTGGTTGCAACCTCTACTCGGCAAACCTGCAACTACTGCCCCTTAAAAGTTCTTCATGGGATGCACTGGCACAATCAAGGACGCAGAATGACGGCCGCCTTGAATGACTACCCGACTTTCGACACATATTTTTATATCATCCTGAATGACAACCCATATCTGCGATATGAACAGGGCGCGAAAAAAGCATTCGGCCCGTATACAATCTCCGAATCAACCTGGCCCGGTCTGCTGACGGACTGAGGCCATTTGCAGGCACCAGTGCATCGGCGTCGGGGCTCCTCATCCGGCATCGTGCGGAGCGGTTAATCATCGGTTAATCGCTACCCGCCACTGTGCATTCCACTTGCACAGGGACAAGGCTCCTCCATGCGTCATTTTTTTCTTTTGTTTGCACTGCTGATCTCCGGCCTGGCTCAGGCGGGAAATAATCCATTCGAGACCAAACCGGAATTTCTGCCGGTCGACCAAGCGTTCGTGCTCACCTCCGAACGCCTGGAGTCCGGGGAAACCCAACTGTTCTGGCAGATCAGCGACGGCTACTACCTGTATCAGAAGCGCCTGAAATTCGACGGCCTGAAGGCCGAACAACAGCCGGTCCTGCCCGAGGGTGAATCCCACAGCGACGAATTTTTCGGCGAGCAACCGGTGTATCGCCAGGGGCTGGAGGTGAAAGTCCCGGCCTCGGCCAGCGGTCAGATCAAGGTCAGTTATCAGGGCTGCGCCGATGCAGGCCTGTGTTATCCACCGCAAACCCGGGTCATCGATCTGGGTGGCAAAGCCACGCCGACGACCAGCGCGCAAGCGCCGGATCAAGCCTTGGCCAGCGGCCTGCAACAGCGAGCGCTGGGCTGGAGCCTGCTGGTGTTCTTCGGCCTTGGCCTGCTGCTGGCATTTACCCCGTGTTCCCTGCCAATGCTGCCGATTCTGGCGGGAATGGTCGTCGGCAGTGGTGCCACGCCACGGCGTGGTTTCGCCCTGGCCAGCAGCTATGTGATCTGCATGGCACTGGTGTATGCCGCGATGGGCGTGATCGCTTCTCTGCTCGGCGCCAACCTGCAGGCATGGCTGCAGAATCCCTGGCTGCTCGGTGCGTTTGCGGCGGTATTCGTGGTGCTGGCGTTGCCGATGTTCGGCTTCTTCGAATTGCAATTGCCGGTGGCCTTGCGTGATCGCCTCGAACACGCCTCGCGTAGCCGCAACGGCGGCAGCCTGATCGGTGCCGGGGTGCTCGGGGCCTTGTCCGGTCTGCTGGTCGGCCCGTGCATGACCGCACCGCTGGCCGGCGCCTTGCTGTACATCGCCCAGAGCGGCAATGCGCTGCACGGTGGCCTGATTCTGTTCGCGCTGGGCATCGGCATTGGTGTGCCGCTATTGCTGCTGGTGACCGTCGGCAACCGCTTCCTGCCAAAACCCGGGGCATGGATGAACCTGCTCAAGGGCATCTTCGGTTTCCTGTTCCTGGCGACTGCACTGCTGATGTTGCGCCCGGTGCTGGACTCCTCGTTGTGGCTGGGCCTGTGCGGCGCGCTGCTGCTGATCGCTGCGTTCTGTGGCTGGAAGCAATCGGAAGGCTTCGGGCGTGTCGCCCAGATGTTCGGCGCCAGCTCGCTGTTGCTCGGTCTGTGGGGCAGCCTGTTGATGATCGGTGCCGCCGGTGGCGGTGATGACCCGTATCAGCCGCTGCAGGTGTACAGCGCGGATCGTGTCGCCAGCGCAACGCCGAGCGGCCATGACGCTTTCACCACCATCAAGGACCCGGCAGCGTTGCAGCGTGAACTGGATACCGCCAAGGCTCAGGGGCAGTGGGTGTTGCTCGATTACTACGCCGACTGGTGCGTGTCGTGCAAAGTCATGGAGAAACAAGTGTTCGGCAAGGACAAAGTCATGCAGGCACTCAGCGATGTGCGTCTGCTGCGCCTGGATGTCACCGCCGACAATGCCGCCAGCCGCGAGCTGCTCGGCCGTTACAAAGTACCGGGGCCACCGAGTTTTGTCTGGATCGGCGCCGACGGCGAAGAACGACGCAGCCAGCGCATCACCGGTGAGGTGGATGCCGATACATTCCTGCAACGCTGGACCACCACCCGAGACGCCAACTGATGCTGACGTTCACCCTCGGCACCTTTGCCATCGCGCTTAACCACCTGCTGCTGATCAGTGCCCTGGCGCTAGCGACCCTTGTCGGCTGGCGGGTGGCCAAACGTGGCGGCGATAACCCCGAGTCGGCGCTGTTCAGCCTGTTTCTGCTTGGCATGCTCGCGGCGCGCGTGGCGTTTGTCGCCCTGTATTGGGGCCACTATCGCAACGATCCGTGGCAGATCATCGACCTGCGCGATGGCGGGTTCCTCGCCTGGCCGGGGGTGATCGTGCTGTTGCTGGCGGCGTTGTATCGCGGCTGGCGCCGACCGGGCCTGCGTCGGCCACTGGGTTTTGGCGTGGCCAGCGGTGTCGTGTTCTGGCTGCTGGCGACCCTGTCGTTGAACATCTACGAACAAGGCACGCGCCTGCCGGAGATCACCCTGCGCAACGCCGCCGGGGAGACCATTGAGCTCAGCGATTATCAGGGCGGCCCGCTGGTAATCAACCTGTGGGCGACCTGGTGTCCACCCTGCCGGCGCGAGATGCCGGTGCTGGAGAGCGCTCAACAACAACGCCCGGACCTGACCTTTTTGTTCGTCAATCAAGCCGAAAGCATGCAAAGCGTTGCAACCTTTCTCGAAACCCAGGGCCTGAGCCTGAACAACGTGCTGTTCGACCGCAGCGGCCGACTCGGTCAGGCCGTGGGTTCCATGGCGCTGCCGACTACGCTGTTCTATAGCCCTGATGGACGTCTGCTGAGCAGCCATCTGGGCGAGCTGTCGAACGCCAGCCTGGCCCGCGCCCTGGAAAACTTCGACAGTCCGAACCCAACCGCCGCACCGGCCACCTCTGCAAGGAAACTGCCATGCCCCGCCTCCGCCACCTGCTGACGCTGACTCTGGGCACCGCCCTGCTGCACCTGCCGTCGGTACAGGCCGCCGAAGAATTGCCCGCCGCGATCAAACAGATCGAAGCCAAGGGCGCGAAAATCGTCGGCCAGTTCGACGCCCCGGACGGCTTGCGCGGTTATGCGGCGCAGTACCAGAACCGCGGCATGGCCCTGTACCTGACGCCGGACGGTCAACACGTGCTGCTGGGCAATCTGTACGACGCCGACGGCAAGGACCTGAGCAGCGAACCGCTGCAGAAACTGGTCTACGCGCCGATGGCCAAGGAAATCTGGGGCAAGTTCGAAGCCAGCAACTGGATTCAGGACGGCAGCAAGGACGCACCGCGCACCGTGTACCTGTTCAGCGATCCGAACTGCCCGTACTGCAACATGTTCTGGGAGCAGGCGCGACCATGGGTCAAGGCCGGCAAGGTGCAATTGCGGCACATCATGGTCGGGATCATCCGCGAGGACAGCCCGGCGAAATCCGCCGCGCTGCTGGCGGCGAAAGATCCGGCCAAGGCTCTGGAAGACCACGAGAAAGCCGGCAAGGCCAGCACACTCAAGCCATTGAAAGACATTCCGGCGGCGGTGCAGACCAAACTGGCCGCCAACATGCAGTTGATGGAAGACCTGGAATTGCAGGCGACACCGGCAATCTTCTACATGGACGACAAGGGTGAACTGCAACAGCAGCAAGGGGCGCCTTCGCCGGACAAACTGGCAAAGATTCTCGGGCCGAAATAAGCCGGATCAAAAGATCGCAGCCTGCGGCAGCTCCTACAGAAAACGCGTTCCCCTGTAGGAGCTGCCGCAGGCTGCGATCTTTTCAATGGCGCTCAGCCAGGAAGGCGAACAACACCTCAGTGACAAACTCCGGATTCTCCAGACTGGAGATATGCCCCGCTTCCGGCACCAGCACCCACGGGCAAGCGATCAACTCCGCCATCTCCTTTGCCTCCGACGGCGGGCGCGGTTTGTCCTGATCGCCGCACAGCACCAGCGTGGTCGCGGCATTCAACTCGCCCAGACGCGGCAAACGATCATCACGACTGAAGGTAATACGCCCCATCGGCACGATGCTGTCGCGCAGACGATCAGTGGTGTACGCCGCCAGTTTCGCGCGGAAGTCCTGATACAGCGCCGACTGCGGGTCGATGCCCGGGCGGAAGAAGATCGGCACCACGATGTCCAGCAGTTGCTCGGAAATTTCGCCGCTTTCTTCAATCTGTTTGAACAGCGAGAAGTAGTACTGGCGGGTAGGTTCAGGCTCCACGCCGACGTAGGTGTCCATCAGCACCAGCCCCTTGAGCCGCTGCGGTGCCGACAACGCCAGGCGCACGCCCCACATGCCGCCGACCGACAGCCCGACCAAAGTGACCTGATCGATCCCCAGATGATCGAGCAACGCCTCGGCCTGTCGTGCGATGTCATCCAGCGACGTGGTGCCTGGCGGCAATCGCCCGGATTCGCCATGGCCCCAGAGATCCAAGGCAATCACCCGATAGTGCGGCGCCAGCGCAGCGATCTGCGGCGCCCACATGGCGGTGTCCCACAGATAACTGCCGGCCAGTAACACGGCCGGGCCGGTACCTTGATCAATGTAGTGCAGCGCTTGTCCGTCAACCGTGAAGAAAGGCATCGACCACTCCCGCGATAAAAAAGAGAACCGGCAGACTGGGCTGCCGGTTCTGGATCGTCAACCCTGGAAATGTCTGAAAATATGCCGCCCCCCAATCGCGAGCAAACTCGCTCCCACATTGGTTCTGCTTACACAGTGCTAAGTGTGGGAGCGAGCTTGCTCGCGAAAGGGCCAGTGCAGGCACCAGAGAATCAAAGTCCCTCCAGCTCCGCCATCAGATCATTCAATCGATCCACCTTGTCCTCGGTCATGTCACTGGCCGCCAGGCCCTCAATGTACTCAGCCAGTTCCTGCACTGTGCTGCACTCAAACATCGCCCGCAGTGGCACGTCGCGTTGCAGGGTTTTCTGCACCCGCGAGGCGATCTGCGTGGCCAGCAGCGAGTGACCGCCCAGCTCGAAGAAGTTGTCGCGCACACCGACCTTGTCGACCTTGAGCACCTCGGCCCAGATATCGGCCAGGGTCTGTTCCAGTTCGTTGCGCGGCGCCAGGTAATCCTGGCTCTGCAACTGGCCGATCTCCAGCGCTGGCAGGGCGTTGCGGTCTAGTTTGCCGTTGGCGTTATGCGGCAACTGATCCAGCCACAACCAGTGCAGCGGCACCATGTACTCCGGCAGTTCGGCGCGCAGGCGTTGTTTGATCCGCTCCAGTCGTTCGTTCGGATTCAGGGCCAGATCTGCCGCTACGAGATACCCGACCAGATGCTTGCCATTGACGCCCTCCTGCACACCCACCGCCGCATCGCGGACTTCCGGTTGTTCGTGCAGACGCGCTTCGATTTCGCCCAGTTCGATGCGGTAACCGCGAATCTTCACTTGATGATCGACCCGGCCGACGTATTCCAGCACACCATCACTGCGACGCCGAGCCAGGTCACCGGTGCGATACAGACGCTCGCCCGGTGCGCCGAACGGATTCGGCACGAACACCGGCGCGGTGCGCAGCGGATCGCTGACGTAACCGCGACCGACGCCAGTGCCGGCCACGCACAACTCACCCACCGCACCCAACGGCACCAGCTCCAGCGCGCCATCGACCAAGTACAGCAAGTTATTGTCGGTCGGCGTACCGATCGGCAAGTAGCTGCCGCGGGTCGAGGCCAGATCGACGCGGAAGAACGCCACGTCATCGGAACACTCCGCCGGACCATAGGCGTTGACCAGACCGATCTGCGGATAACGCTGTAGCCATTGGTGCGCCAGTTCCGGCGGCATCGCTTCACCGGTCGGCAGCATCCAGCGCAAGCCGTCGAGGCTCAGGCGCTCGGTGGCGAGCATGCCCTGAATCAGCGACGGCACGCTCTCCAGCACGGTAATGCCCTGGGCCTGCACGTGCACCAGCAAACCCTGCGGATCGTGGGCGATGGTGTTCGGCACAATGTCCACCCGTGCGCCGAACAACGGCGCGGCGAGGAACTGCCAGACCGAAATGTCGAAGCTTTGCGAAGCGGTCTGTGCGACCACATCGGCGTCGCTCAGATCGAGGTACGGACGCTTGCTCAACTGGTTGTTGAGCATGCCGCGCTGCTCGACCATCACGCCTTTCGGCAGGCCGGTGGAGCCCGAGGTGTAGATCACATACGCCAGGTTGTCCGGGCCACTGTAAATGCCCGGGTTTTGCAACGACCTCGCCAGCGCCTGCACCTCTTCCCAGACCAACAGCCGTGGGCGGTTGGCGCAGCTGAATTCATCGAGCAAGGTCTGCGCCTGTTCGCGACAGGCTTGAGTGCACACCAGCAGCGGCGTGCGGCTCAGTTCGATGATGCGTTGCAGACGCTGGCTCGGCAGGCCCGGATCCAGCGGCAGGTAACCGGCACCGGCCTTGAAACTGCCGATGATCATGCCCAGCAGATCGAGATTTCGTTCCGCCAGCAGCGCCACCGGTTGATCCATCCGCACCCCGGCTGCAACCAGCGCATGGCCGAGGCGGTTGGCGTTGTGGTTCAGCTCGGCATAACTCAGTTGCTGATCGAAGCAAGTGGCCGCGATGCGTTGCGGATGCGCTGCAACCTGCGCTTCGAACAGCGCCACGTAGCTCTGCTCCAGTGGATAATCGTGCGCACTCTGGTTGCAACCGTGCAGCAGGAAGTCCTGCTCCTCGGCGCCCAGCAGCGGCAGCTCGGCCATGTCGCCATGAAAGCCATCGACCAGCGCCAGCAATAGCCGCTTGAACTCGCCGAGCATGCGTTCGATGGTCGATTCGTCGAAGTAACGCTGGTCATACGACAGATGCAGGCCAAGGTCATCGCCCGGGTAGCACACCGCCGTCAGTGGGAAGTTGGTGTGGGTACGGCCGGAGTCCGAAGTCGCGTTAAGGCTCTGCGCACGGTCCAGCACCGAGACTTCCACCGGCGCATTTTCAAAGACGAACAGGCTGTCGAACAGCGGCTGGCCTTTCGGCAGTTCGCTCTGTTCCTGGATGTTCACCAGCGGCAGGTATTCGTACTCGCGCAGTTGCATGTTGCTGTCGAGCAGAGCGCTCAGCCACTGGCGCACACTGGCGCGCTGATCGTCCGCCGGGATCTGCACCCGCAGCGCAATGCTGTTGATGAACAGGCCGACCGTGCGCTGCATCTCCGGCATCTCCACCGGGCGCCCGGCCACGGTGACGCCGAACAGCACGTCACGATCACCGCTCAAGCGTCGCAGCACCAGCGCCCACGCCGCTTGAGCGAAGGTGTTCACCGTCAATTGATGGGCCTGGGCCAGTTCACGCAGACGCGCACCCTCCTCGACATTGAGGCGGGTGTAGCGGTCGCCAACGATCATGCCGCCGCTTTCGCCGGCATGTTCACGCAGGAACGGCCGGTCGCTCGGGATCGGCGTGGTCCGTTCGAACCCGCGCAGGTTCTGCTGCCACCACTGCCGCGCCTCAGCCAGACTCTGGCGTTGCAGCCAGCCGATGTAATCGCGGTAACGCGGCGGCACCGACAACTGCGCTTCGCGGCCTTCACCAAGGGCGGTGTAGGTCTCGAAGAAATCGTTCATCAGCAACGAGCGGCACCAGGCATCAATGAGGATGTGATGGTTGCTCATCATGAACCAGTAGCGCGCCGCGCCGACCTTGATCAGACGCAGGTGGAACGGTGCCCGATTGAGCAGATCGAAGCCGGCCTCACGCTCGCTTTTGAGCAGCGCTTGCAGCTTCGGTTCTTGCTCGGTTTCGGCAATGGCGCTCCAGTCCAGGTACTCGATCGGCGTGCGCCCCGGGGTGTGGATCACTTGCAGCATGTCTTCGCCGACGTTCCAGCAGAACGATGCGCGCAACGCTTCATGACGGGCGATCACCGCTTGCCAGGCCTGGGCAAAACGCTCGGGGTCGAGTTCGCTGTTGATGCGGTAGCGATCCTGCATGTAGTACAGGCCAGTGCCCGGTTCGAGCAAGGTGTGCAGCAACATGCCTTCCTGCATCGGCGTCAGCGGATAGACGTCTTCGATGTGCGCCGCCGGCACCGGCAACGCGTCGAGTTGCGCCTGGGTCAGTTTCGCCAGCGGGAAGTCCGACGGCGTCAGACCGCCTGCCTCATCTTGCAGGCAATGGGCGATCAGGCTTTGCAGTTCGCCGAGGTAGGCGTCGGCCAGATCATTGATGGTTTGCGCGTCATAACGCTCGGCGCTGAAGGTCCAGCGCAACAGCAGTTCACCGCCATACACCTGACTGTCGATGCTCAACTCGTTGGGCAGCGGTGCGTGCGGATCGTGGGCAGCACCGACCGCTTCGTCCAGCGGACGGAACAGCGCATCGCTGCCGAAACTCTGGTCGAACTGGCCGAGGTAGTTGAAGGTCACCGGTGCATCCGGCAACGCCGCCATGCTGCGCTGGCTGAGGTCGTCGGCCAGATAACGCAGCACGCCATAGCCCAGGCCTTTGTGCGGCACGCCGCGCAGTTGCTCCTTGATCGCCTTGATCGAAGCGCCCTGCCCGGCCGCCTCTTCGATGTTGTGCGGGGTCAGGCGTAACGGATAAGCGCTGGTGAACCAGCCGACGGTGCGGGTCAGGTCGATCTCGTCGAACAGGGTTTCGCGGCCATGGCCTTCCAGTTGAATCAGTGCCGACGGCTGCCCGCTCCAGCGGCACAGGACGCGGGCCAGTGCGGTCAGCAACAGGTCGTTGACCTGCGTGCGATAGGCGCGCGGTGCCTGTTGCAACAGCTGCTGAGTGCGCTCGGCATCAAGGCGCACGCTGACGGTTTGCGCGTGCCGGTTCTGCCGTCCGCCTTGCGGGTTTTCGCACGGCAACTCGGCGTTCGACCCGGCCAGTTGCGTCTGCCACCAGTTCAGTTCTTCACGTAGGGACTCGCTGCCGGCGTAGGCCTGCAAGCGTGCTGCCCAGTCCTTGAAGGCACTGGTTTTCGCCGGTAGCTTCACCGACTGTCCGGCGTCGAGTTGGCGATACACGGTTTGCAGATCGTCGAGCAGCACGCGCCACGACACACCATCGACCACCAAGTGATGGATCGCGATGAACAGCCGTTGCTGCCCTTGCGGCCCATTCACCAGCAACGCGCGCAACAGCGGGCCGTGTTGCAGATCAAGGCTGCGCTGGGCATCGGCGAACAGCGCTTGGCACTTGTCCATCGCCGCCACCCGTACTTGCCACAGTACCTCTGCATTGGACACCGGTTGATGGTTTGCCTGCCACTGATCATTGGTCTGCATGAAGCGCAAACGCAGTGCGTCGTGCTGCTCAATCACCGCCAGCAGCGCCTGCTCCAGACGATGGGGTTCCAGCGCCACGCTCGGCTCCAGCAACAGGGCCTGGTTCCAGTGCTGACGCTCCGGGATTTCAGTGTCGAAGAACCAGTGCTGGATCGGCGTCAGCGCCGACTCACCGCTGAGCAGACCTTGCTCGGCAGTCACTTGCTCGCTGCGGCTGGCGACCCCGGCAAGGGTCTGCACGGTCTGATGCTGGAACAGGTCCCGCGGGCTGAAATGGATGCCCTGCTGCCGCGCCCGGCTGACCACTTGAATCGACAGAATCGAGTCGCCACCGAGTTCGAAGAAGTTGTCGTTGAGGCCGACCTGCTTGACGCTGAGCACTTCGCACCAGATCTGCGCCAGGGTCTGCTCCAGCTCATTGCTCGGGGCGACGTAGTCCTGACGATTGAGCTCAGGGTCCGGCGCCAGCAAGGCGCGGCGGTCGAGTTTGCCGTTGGTGGTCAGCGGCATGCTCGCCAGCAGGATCAGGTGCGTCGGCACCATGTAGTCCGGCAGTTGTGCCTTGAGGTGCGACTTCAGCGCTTCGCGCAGTTCAGCCTGTTTGGCTTCGCCTTGCTCGGCGACTTCAGTGACCAGATAGCCAACCAGTTGCTTGCCGCTCGGCGCATCCAGCGCCAGCACCACCGCTTCACGAATCGAAGCGTGATCGAGCAGACGGCTTTCGATCTCGCCCAACTCGATACGGAAACCGCGAATCTTCACCTGATGGTCGATCCGCCCAAGGTATTCCACCAAACCATCGGCACGCTCGCGCACCAGGTCGCCGGTGCGGTACATGCGTGCGCCATCGGCGGCAAACGGGTCAGCCACAAAACGCTCGGCGCTGATGCCCGGACGGTCGTGGTACCCCTGCGCCAGACCCGCGCCGCCGATGAACAATTCCCCGGTCGCACCTTGTGGCACCAGCGCCAGATCGGCGTCGAGAATATAGGCCACGCGATCACCGATCACACTGCCGATCGGCACGCTGCCGGCGCCCTCTTCCAGCACTTGCGGGGCCAGACTGGCGAGTGGCATGACCACGGTTTCGGTCGGGCCGTAGGCGTTGAAAAACAGGCTCGGCTGGAACGCGGTGCGAATCCGCTGCAGGTGTTCGCCGGTCAGCGCTTCGCCGCCGGTGATGATCATCCGCACCGGCAGCATCTCGTGTTGCGTGGCGAGGAACTGCGCCAACTGGCTGCCGTAGCTCGGGGTGAAACCGAGCACGTTGATCCGGTGGGTGCGGATCAAACCGCAGATTTCTTCCGCGTCCCACTGCCCTTGCGCCCGCAGCACCACCTGCGCGCCACTGAGCAGCGGCACCAGCAGCCGCTCGGTGGCGGCGTCGAAGTTGATCGAATAGAAGTGCAGTTCGCAGTCGTCGGCACGCATGCCGAACCGCGCGATCACCGCTTGGCAATGCATGGCGATTTCACCGTGGGACACCACCACGCCTTTCGGCTTGCCGGTGGAGCCCGAGGTGTAAATCAGATAAGCCTGATGCTGCGGCAGGCTGATGAACGGCAGCTCGCTGGCCGGGTAATCGACCAGCGCCGCGCGGTCTTCTTCCAGGCACCAGCGCGCTACGCTCGGCGGCAGATCGCCAAGGGCCTTGAACATCGCCCGATCGCTGAGCAGCAGGCCGATGCGGCTGTCTTCGATCATGTAGTGCAAACGGTCGAGCGGGTATTCCGGGTCCAGCGGCACATAGGCGCCGCCGGCCTTGAGAATCGCCAGCAGGCCGATGACCATTTCCAGCGAGCGCTCCAGCGCCAGACCGACCCGCACTTGCGGGCCGACGCCACGCTCACGCAGAGCCCAGGCCAGGCGATTGGCGCGGGCGTCGAGTTCGGCGTAGCTCAGGGTCTGTCCGGCGAATGTCAGGGCCGGCGCATCTTTTCGCGCCAGCGCCTGCTCGGCGAACAAGTGATGGATGCACTGGTCGAGACGATGCTCGCCCGGCTCGACACCAAGGCTGTCGAGCAGTTGCTGTTGCTCCGGCACCGCGAGCAGCGGCAGTTGGCTCAGACGCTGCTGCGGATCGGCGATCAACGCTTCCAGCAGGTTGCGCCAATGTTGGGCCATGCGCGCGATGGTCGGTTCGTCGAACAGGTCGGTGCTGTACGTCAGGCAGCAGCCGAGGCGATGGTCGAGGTCGGTGACTTCCAGATTGAGGTCGAACTTGGTCGCCCGCGCATCGTTGGCCAAGTACTCGACGGTCATGCCGGCGAGGATGCGGCTCTGCTGGAATTCCCAGCGCTGCACGTTGCACATCACCTGGAACAGCGGGTTGTACGCGGCGCTGCGCGGTGGTTGCAGGGCTTCGACCAGATGATCGAACGGCAGGTCCTGGTGCGACTGGCCTTCGATCACGGTGTGGCGCACCTGCTCGAACAACTCACCGACCGACATCTGGCCGTCGAGCTGGCAACGCAGCACCTGGGTGTTGAGGAAGGCGCCGATCAGCCCTTCGCTTTCCGGGCGGATACGGTTGGCCACCGGTGCGCCGATGCGCAGGTCGGTCTGGCCGCTGTAGCGGTAGAGCAAGGTGGCGAGCGCGGCGGTCATGGTCATGAACAGGGTCAGACCGTTTTGCGCGTTGAACGCACGGACGCGGGCAGCGAGGTCATCACTGAGATCGAAACGAAACAGTTCGCCCTGGTGGCTTTGCACCGGCGGACGCGGCCGGTCACCGGGCAGTTCCAGCAACGGATGTTCGCGACCGAGTTGCGCGGTCCAGTAGTCGAGTTGGCGCTGACGTTCACCGGATTCCAGCCAGTTGCGCTGCCAGACGCTGTAGTCGAGGTACTGCACCGGCAGCGGCTCCAGCGGTGAGTCGCGGTCATCGACGAACGCTTCGTACAGCGCGCTGAGTTCGCGGGCGAAGATGTCCATCGCCCAGCCTTCGGTGACGATGTGGTGCAGGGTCAGAACAAAGTAATGTTCGTCCTCGGCAGTCTTCACCAGACAGGCGCGCAGCAACGGCCCGGTCTCCAGATCGAACGGCAGGTGCGCTTCGGCGTCGGCCAGTTGCTGGACCTTTTGCTCGCGTATATCCGCAGCGAATGTCGAGAAATCCTTCCAGTCCATGCGCACACCCGTCTCGGCATGCACCTGCTGCCGGGCCACGCCGTCGATGCTCGGGAAGGTGGTGCGCAGGGTTTCGTGGCGCAGGATCAGCGCCTGCAAGGCCGCCTCAAAACGCTCGACATGCAACACGCCACGCAAGCGCGCCATGCCGCCGACGTTGTACGCCGGGCTGTCCGGTTCCATCTGCCAGAGGAACCACATGCGTTGCTGCGAATAGGACAGCGGCACGGGTTGGCTGCGGTCGACTTTTGCAATCGGTGGCTGCTGGTTGGTCTTGCCGCTGGCCTGGATCAGTCGGATCTGCTCGGCGAAATCACCCAGTTCGCTGTGTTCGAACAAGGCGCGCAGCGGCAGCTCGACGTCGCAGGCCTGACGGCTGCGCGAGATGATTTGCGTGGCCAGCAGCGAGTGCCCGCCGAGGGCGAAGAAATCATCGTGCAGACCGACCTGCGCCAGGCCCAGCACTTCACACCAGATCGCGGCGATCTGTTGTTCCAGCTCGGTGACCGGCTCGACGTGTTCGCGTACTTGCCACTGTGGTTCGGGCAACGCACGGCGATCAAGTTTGCCGCTCGGGCTCAGGGGCATTTGTTCCAGACGCATCAATTGCGCCGGGACCATGTATTCCGGCAGCGCGGCGGCCAGTGCGATTTTCAGTCGGGCGATTTGCACGTCCTGATCTTCGCTGGCATCCAACGCGGTGAAGTAACCGATCAACTGCGCACCGGCCGCGGTTTCACGCACCAGCACCACGGCTTGGGCGACGCCTTCCTGGGCCAGCAGACGCGCTTCGATTTCTTCCGGTTCAACGCGAAAGCCACGCAGCTTGACCTGCTGATCGAGACGACCGAGGTATTCGATCACGCCGTCCGAGGTCCAACGCGCGCGGTCACCGGTGCGGTACAACCGTGCGCCCTGCTCGCCCAGTGGATCGACCACGAAACGCTCGGCGGTCAACGCCGGACGGCCAAGGTAGCCGCGAGCGAGGCCGAGGCCGCTGATGCACAATTCACCCGGCACACCGGCCGGCACGGGATTGAGATCGGCGTCGAGGACGCGGCAGATCACATTACCCAGCGGCCGGCCAATCGGCGAACGCTCGCCGTCGGCGCTGGTGCAGTGCCAGTGGGTGACGTTGATCGCGGTTTCGGTCGGACCATAACGGTTGTGCAGCTGCACCGCCGGCAGTTGCGCCAACACGCGGTTGCGCAGCTCCGCCGGCAGCGCTTCGCCACCGGAGAACAGCCGACGCAGGCTGGTGCATTCGGCGCTCAGTGGTTCGTCGATAAACAGCGAAAGCAGCGGTGGCACAAAATGCAGCGTGGTCACCCCGTATGCCTGCACCAACTGGGCGATGCGATGCGGATCGCGGTGCTCGCCCGGCGCGGCAATCAGCAGGCGTGCGCCGGTGATCAGCGGCCAGAAGCATTCCCATACCGACACGTCGAAACTGATCGGCGCCTTTTGCATCAGCACGTCGGTGTCGTTCAAGCGATAGGTGTTCTGCATCCACTGCAGCCGTTCGGCCAGCGCCGCATGGGTGTTGCCGACGCCTTTCGGCTGGCCGGTGGAGCCGGAGGTGTAAATCACATAGGCAAGGTTGTCGCCGTGCAGGTGCAGACCCGGTGCCTGGCTCGGCCAGTTCTCCAGGTGCAGCGCGTCCATGGCAATCACACTGACGCCGTCGCTGGCCGGCAGTCGATCGAGCAATGCGGTCTGGGTCAGCAGCAGTTCGACACCGCTGTCGCT
>Ga0308163_10001524_pt1 | contig 24775 bp, 23 predicted proteins | sample PhyTR1_FD_201037 | JGI IMG/M metagenome (GOLD analysis project Ga0308163, IMG submission 201037) | Phyllosphere microbial communities from UC Gill Tract Community Farm, Albany, California, United States - DLSLT.R1 | ecosystem: Host-associated > Plants > Phyllosphere > Unclassified | place: USA... | reverse complement strand
AGATGGGTGCAGAAGCCTATTTTGGTAATGCCCTGGCAGAATATCAATACCTGAGTACAATGGGCTTTGGTAATTATATAATAAATGACCAGCTGAGCCAGACCCTGGTCGAAAACAGGGTGCCCAATCTAAGCTTTGGCTGGGAAGTGGCCAACAATTCAAATATCGGGCTGGATGCCTCTTTTCTTGATAACCGCCTGAGCCTTGAACTGGATGGATTTTATAATAAAAGAACTAAAATATTAATTGCGAGAGGTAACTCCGTACCCGGTAGTTCTGGGATTACAGATAAACTGCCACCAGTTAACCTGGGAAAGGTGAATAACAAAGGCTTTGAATTCAAACTAAGTTATAATGATAAAAAAGGCGACTTTGGTTATGCTATCAGTATAAATGGTGGCTACGCCAAAAACAAAATCATTTTCTGGGATGAAACCCCGGGCGCCCCCTCATGGCAGCGCTCAACCGGGATGCCCACAGGTACTGATCTTGCTTACCAATATACGGGGGTATTTAAAGACCAGGCCGAGATTGATGCGAACAGGATTGATTACAGCAGTCTGACCGGTACGCTCTTACCCGGTGACATGAAATTTAAAGATGTAAATGGTGATGGAAAGATTAATGGTGATGATAAGATCAGGCTTGATAAAACCAGTACCCCAACATTTACCGGAGGTTTTAATCTGAACCTGTCTTATAAAAACTTTGACCTGTCTGCCCTGGTACAGGGGGCTACCGGAGGACTGCAGATTGTGGGTTTAACAGAATCCGGAGACATTGGTAATTTTCTGGAGTGGTCATATATTAACCGCTGGTCTATCGATCATCCGAGTAGTGAATTCCCGCGGCTGTCTAACAGGGGTAAAACCTATTTCACCGATACCAACAATGCAGCAAACAATACCTACTGGCTAAGGAGCAATAATTATGTGCGCTTAAAGAATTTAGAGCTGGGGTATACCCTGCCACCAGACCTCTGCAAAAAAATAGGTATGTCTTCATTGCGGATATATGTTAATGCGCTCAACCTGGTAACACTGGATAAAATAAAAATATGGGATCCGGAATCTACAAATTCCAGTGCGCAATATTATCCGCAGGCAAGGGTGGTAAGTACCGGAATCAAGGCAGTATTTTAAAACAAATAATTTGAGCTATGAAAACGCTATTAAAAAATTTATATGTGTTGATCCTTACGCTGCTGATAATGCTGGTTAGTAGCTGTAAAAAAGACTTTCTTTCTGTTGATCCGCCTACGCAGATCCCTGCTGATCTGGTATGGAAAGATCCGGCCCTGGCACAGGCCTTTGTAACCGAGATCTATAAAGGGCTGGGCGTTGGGGGCTTTCCAGAGCAGATGTTGTCATCCTTATCAGATGAATCGCTCTTTACACATCCAAACAGGGGAATTGATTTAGTGAATGCCAGTACAATAAACCCTACCACCCTGGGTTGGGTAGACGATACCTATGGTTATAATCCTATGTACAACAGGATCCGTTCCTGTAATATTACCATAGAAAAACTTACTGGCAGTGACAATACAATCACAGACCAGAATGTAAAAGACCAGCTGCTTGGCGAAGCCTCTTTTTTAAGAGCTTACTTCTATCAGCAGTTACTCAGATACTATGGCAGCGTGCCTTTGATCACAAAGAGTTATACACTTGATGACGATTTCAACGTGAAACGTGCAACCTACGACGAATGTGTTAACTTCATACTGGCCGATTGTGATGCTGCCATCAAATATCTTACAGGTAAGAACCTTCAAAAGGGCAGATCTTCTTCTTTGGCGGCGATGGCTTTAAAATCGCGCGTACTACTCTATGCTGCCAGTGATCTGCATGATATGCCAACCGCTAAAATCAAATCGTCCGTCATTAATGCTTTTGCACATCCTGAATTTTTGGGTTATGTGAGTGGCGACCGTACTGCGAGATGGCGGGCTGCACAAACAGCTGCGAAAGCCTTAATGGATATGGGACAGGGATATAAACTTAACCTGACTGCAAGAGCCAGCCTGGAAGAGGGAAGGTTAAATTATAAAAGCATAGCAATGGGCGGTGGAAGCAAGGCACCCGGCATCGATGCTTCCGCTGCGTCAGAACTCATATTTGGGCGCTACTTTATAGACCGCAGCGATTTGCGCTATGGCCGTGCCAATGGCCCTAATGGCTATCATAACTGGGCTGGCAATACACCTATAGGCTTATTGGTAGATGATTATGAAAAAACTGACGGCAGTACCTTCAGCTGGTCCAACCCTCAGGATAAAGCTGCCCCATACCTTAACCGCGATCCAAGGTTTTATGCCACCATTTTATATGATGGCGCTGGATGGAAGCCCAGGGATAAAGTATCCGGGAATGTTGATCCGGCTAACCAGATTCAGACCGGGGAATATGATTTAATAGAAGGCGGAAGCCAGGTTATATTTAAAGGTCTGGATACCCGGGGCAGTTCTATAGAAAACTGGAATGGGAGCTGGACGGGATACTATACCCAGAAGTTTATTGATCCGGACCCTTCCATTATTGAAGCTTCCATGCCGCAATTTGTTCCCTGGCCATTTTTCAGGTATACGGAAGCGGTAATGAACTATATTGAAGCAAGTATAGAATTAGGAGAGAACGATAATGCGCTGCTGTGGCTTAACCGTATCAGGTTCAGGGCTGGCATGCCCGCGCTTGCCTCTACTTCTCAGGCTATATTAAGAGAACTTTACCGTCATGAACGCAGAATAGAAATGGTGTATGAAGAACAGCGTTATCATGATACCCGGCGATGGATGATTGCCCCGGAAACTTTGGGACGCAAAACCACCTATATTAAGATTTCCGGAAAGTTTAAACCAGGCAAAACCATGAGTGCCCCTTATCACTATGATGCCTCAGTATACGATTATCTTTATACGCCTACGGTTGAAACCGCACAGGAGAACAGGAAATGGGAAGATAAAATATATTTCAGGCCTTTTAGCCGGGACGAGATCAACAGAAATAAGTTGCTGGAGCAGAACCCGGGGTACTAAAATGCAGATACGTCTTTAAGTACAGTGATTTAAGCGAAATGCACAATAACTGCTGCTCTGAATTTATGACTTGCTTTTATTTTTTTCTTCTATCCATAAAGACATGTACTTACTGCTGTTGTTACTTTGATGCTGCAGCAATTGTCCGATAAAATTATTTTGCCTGTGCAGGTCCAGCTTTTGGGATAGCGTACAGATCAGCTCAAAAAAGATTTTGACCTGATCTGTATTCACAAATAAGGTGTTCAGCATAAGTGTGCCGTTTTCCTGAGCTGCACGCCATAATTCTTTCTCCTTATACAAAGCTATAGCCTGGTCTATAAAATCTTCCTGATCATCAGCTATTGCTCCGTTCCATGCCAATTCTGCTTTCATTCCTTCTGCACCAACTGTGGTGGTTACCACAGGGGTGCCGCTTCGCATTGCATCAATGAATTTGCCTTTTAAACCAGCGCCAAATTGAATGGGTGCCAGCATTACCCTATGTTTGCCAATAGTTTCCACTGCATCTGCAGCACGGCCATTAACATAAAAGTGCTCTTTTTCCTGATGGAGCTGCATTACTTTAGGAGAACTATAAGCGCCGTAAATATGCATTTTAACGCCGGGCAGTCTTTTTCTCAGTACCGGCCAAATTTGTGTTTTTAAAACCTGGAGGGTATGCCAGTTTGGTTCATGCAGGTAATTTCCTATAAAGACAAATCCTTCTCTCGGCTCAAAACCCATCCAGTTAAGCCTTTGCTCTTCATTGATCTCTTGCTCAGTAAAAGGTAAATAATAAAGCAGGTTTGAGGGAATATTAAAATCACGCGTTAAGATGTTCATTTCAACGGTCGAAATAATAAGAGATAAATCACAGCGGTAAATAGCGGCGATTTCCCTTTTGGCTATATCATTATACAGATCTGTGGTCTGAACGCTATCCGAAGATTTCAGTGCCTGTTGACGGGCATAACGAAGGCAATGCAGATCTTCCGTATCCAGAATCTTAAGTGCCTGGGGACATTCTTCAGAAACTCTCCATCCATATTGTTCCTCAGACATAAAGCGGTCGAAAATAACCATCTCTGGCTGAAGGACTTTCAAAAAAACATTAAAGGAGCTGTCGTTTAAACTAATTTGCTGTTCCGTAACGCCGATGGAGGGCAAAGCAAAACTATGATGAGATTTTGAGGCTGCTGAGGCAAAAATTACGTCATACTTATTGCTCAAAAAAGAATTGATCAGCTGAATAATTCTGGTTCCGGCAGCAGAGGAGGTAGGTTCTGGCCAAACCAGTCCGATAAACAGAACTTTCTTGTTGCTCATAGCGATCACTTTATGCAAAGTAAGTGCTTTTGACCCAGTTTTAACCATTATAACTTTTTAGCACGCGCGGAATTAGTAATTTTGCAATTCAGAAATTACTCATCAAGCATGCTAGGACTAAAACTACTGACAGACCCGCGCTGGGCAAATATAGCTGAATCTAATTTGGAAGAGATTTTAACAGACCATGCCTGGTGTGAGCAGAAAGCAGCAACAAATGCTATTACATTGATTACAAATAATTCTGAGCATCTGGACCTGGTAGAGGAATTAACGGCAATTGCCATAGAAGAGATGCAGCATTTTCAGATGGTGGTAGAGATCATAAAACAGCGAGGCTATACGCTTGGCCGTGAACGTAAGGATGATTATGTGGGGCGGCTGGTTAAGTTCAGTGTAAAGGATGGTAGCCGGAATACTGCCTTTATAGACCGGCTGTTATTTGCAGCTATGATCGAAGCCAGAAGCTGTGAGCGTTTCCGGGTACTTTCAACAAATATTAAAGATAAGAAACTGGCTAAATTTTATCACGAACTTATGGTTTCTGAGGCAGGTCATTATACTACTTTTCTCAACTTTGCACGCAAATATACCATTGATGTTAATGTGGATAAGCGATGGAAAGAATGGCTCGACTTTGAAGGTGAGCTGATCCAGAGTTATGGTAATAAACAGGCTATTCACGGATAGCCCTGTTTAAAAGCTACCTGGCTTTAATGCTGCCACTTAATTTTGTATCAATGAGCTTCAGGAGTTCTGCAAATTCTTCCGTCGAGTAGCCTATGGATTGATAAATAATTTTACCATTCTGATCTACCAAAATATTTCGCGGTATAGACATCCGGGCGAATTTGCTGAAAATTTCACGCTTCAAATCCGGAAGTATTGGAAAGGTAAAACCCTTCTTGGCTTTGTACGGTATCAGTTTATCCCATCCTTCTTCTCTGCCAAAAACAAATAATGCAAATTCAGGATTGTTCTTATACTTTTCCCATACCTGCTGCTGCATAATGGGTAATTCAATATTGCAGGGCGGGCACCAGGTAGCAAACAGATTAATGAGTATCAATTTACCCTTGTAATCACTGATTTTTGCAAATTCCCCTTTTGCCTTTTCAAATGAAAACTCAGGCACCTGATCGCCTATTTTTGTCACTGTAGTAGTGTCTTGCTGTGCAAAAGTTAGTGCAGGAAAGATAATCAGTAGAAAAATTAACAGTTTGTTTTTCATGATATTGACTATTTGATATTGTTAATTTAAGAATATAATGGCAATCCTCAAAGTAATTTGTGTTTATTAAAGTTTCAATATGTTTTGAAAGTTTAATAAGTTTGGTATATTTGCATATGGAGTTACCAGAAGCAAAGGAAAGGTTTATAGAATCATGGGGTAAACTTGGTTCTGAGTGGGGGATTAACCGAACCATGGCTCAGATACATGCATTGTTGATGCTTGCTCCGGAGGCGCTTACAACAGAAGAGATAATGGAAAGCCTCAGTATTTCCAGGGGTAATGCGAATATGACACTGAGGGAGCTGATGAGCTGGGGACTGATTGAAAAGCAGCATAAAGCAGGGGAACGTAAAGAGTATTTCTTTGCCAATAAAGACACCTGGTATATAGCCAGGCAGGTAGCGAAAGAAAGAAGAAAAAGAGAGCTTGATCCTATTATTAAGGTATTAGATGAACTCTCGCAGGTTAAAGGCAATAAAAAAGATCCTGAATATGCAACCTTCAGCAAAACAGTGACAGATATTAATAAGCTGGCCAAAAATGTAGATAAAACCTTAGATACCATGCTGAAAGCAGATGAGAACTGGTTCTGGGGATCACTTTTTAAAATATTTAAGTAGAATATTTTTTTTATAGACTAATGTTTCAAAAATTACTGAAAGTTTAATCTTGAATAATATGAATACGCTAAAAAACCATCTGATTCTTTTTGATGCCGATTGTCCTATGTGCAATGCTTATACTAAAGCCTTTACCGGGCTTGGTATGCTGGATAAGCAGGGCAGACTTTCCTATCAGGAATTTCCTGATGCAAGCTGTCCGCTTTTAGACAGGCAAAGGGCCGTTAATGAAATTGCTTTGGTAAACCAGGAAACGGGAGAGGTTACCTATGGTATAAAAAGTCTGTTCAAAATATTCGGTACATCTGTCCCGTTTTTGAAATCCTTATTTGAACTGACCCCTTTCATCTGGCTCATGAGCAAGGCTTATGCATTTATATCTTATAACAGAAGGGTAATTATTCCAGGCGAAAAAATAGATATCAGTCAGGTACAGCCCTCTTTTAAATTACATTACAGGATCGCTTATCTGATAATTACCTGCATAATAACAGCTTTGATACTTAACAATTATGTGAAACTGATGGCTGGACCTTTGCCTCAGGGAGGGGCCTGGCGTGAATACCTGGTTTGCGGTGGGCAGTTAATTTTCCAGGGAATAATAGTATCATTTACCAATCCAAAAGAGCGATGGGCATACCTGGGTAACATGATGACCATTTCTACCATAGGCGCACTTTTATTATTACCTGCCTTAATGATTTACAGCTGGATTGGGTCAGCACCTGTTTTTTTTATGATCTGGTTTATGTGCACTGCTGCCTTAATGCTCGTGCTGCATATTAAAAGAAGCAGTCTGCTGGCAGTTAATCCTCTCTTAAGCTTGAGCTGGGTGTTATATCGCGTAATAGTATTGATACTGATTTTAACATTTTAATAAGATGAAATATAAAAAGATAATTCTTGCAGGCGGAAACGGCTATCCATTCCTTTTCACTGATGCAGCGCATGCAATAAAAGATATTTTAAGTACCCGGATTTAACAGCTGGCTCCTGCTGATTACTATTAAACTGCCAGATTATTGAAAGAAATTATTTGAGAAAAAAAATTAAATAATTTCTTTCAAATTGCTGTACAACAATACACTTAGTTGTGTATATTTAAATGTTTACCACTCTAACCAACTATTAAATGAAAAATCATGCACCACAGCGGCCGCCCGGCCTGGTATGAAAGATTGCAAAAGCATGCTTTGCGCCTAAACCGAATTATCTCACTCTATAACAAAATCATATCTCACGAACCAGACACCCTTTCCTATTAAGATTTAACTATTAACCTAACCAAATATTATTATGAACGCGATTATACCATTAAGATGGCCTGTTTCACCACGCAGGTCAAAGTTCAATCTCTGGCAAAAAATTACTTTTTGCATTTTCATCCTTCTTTCCCTTAACTTATCTTCCTACGCTCAAACGGTTTTGCGTGGAACTGTGTCAGACAATGAGAAAAACTCTCTTGCAGGCGTCACTGTAAATGTAACCGGTACAGCAGTACGGGTAATGACTGATGCTGATGGAAAATATACCATCAATGTTCCCGCAGGAAGTAATCAGCTGACCTTTACGTATGTCGGATTAAAAACTCAGACCATCCTCATCAATAGCCGAACAAGTATAGATGTTGTTTTAGCTCCTTCTACAGATCTTGAAGCCGTAACCATTGTTGGATATGGTGGCGTTAAAAAAAGTGACCTGACCGGTGCGGCGACTACTATATCTACCAAAGATTTTAATAAAGGGCCGCTAATTGCACCTGATCAATTGATCCAGGGTAAAGTAGCAGGTGTTCAGATGATCAATAACAGTGGTCAGCCAGGCGGATCAACTACCGTAAGGATACGGGGTAATACTGCTATGACAGGCTCAGGACAACCCTTATATGTAGTTGATGGAGTAGCCCTTGATGGACGGTCGGCCAGGCCAAGTTCCAGCGGCGGTATAGGTACTGCACCTGGCGGTAACCCGCTTAACTTTATCAATCCTGCTGATATTGCCAGCATGGAAATCCTGAAAGATGCCTCCGCTACAGCGATATACGGTTCCAGAGCTGCATATGGTGTGGTGCTGATTACTACAAAACGCGGACAAAGCGGCGGTACAAAGATAGACGTAAACGCCTCTGCTGGGGTAAGTACACTGGCACGCAGTATTGATGTGCTTGATGGAAATGAATACCGGGCAGCTTTATCTAAATATGGGCAGACCAGCGGCGACTTTGGCGATAATGTAGATGCGATGAAAGCTATTACCGGCACTGCCTATAATCAGAACTATTCCATCGGCATCAGTGGTGGAAATGATGGCAATACTTACAGGGCATCCTTTGGCTACCAGGACCAGCAGGGGATAATCAGGAAAACAGACTTCAAAAAATATAGCGGTTCATTTAATGGGAATTTTAAATTTCTGGAAAGCAAAAAGCTAGGCTTAGATGTGAACCTGATCAGTAACCAGTATTCGGAAAATATTGCGCCTATTGTTACAGATGCCGGTTTTACAGGAAGTTTAATAAGTCAGGCCCTGAGCTGGAATCCTACACGTTCTTTATTCAACGGCGATGGATCTGTATTTGTAGAAAAAGGTTCTACAACAATTAATCCGCTGGCAGCATCTGATGCTACAAGTGATAAATCAAAAGTATCTACTATTCTGGGTAGTGTATCTCCATATTACAAATTTACACCATGGCTGGAATACAGAATGCTGGCGAGTGTTAATTACAGCACTGGTATCAGGAGGTCTTCTACAAGAAGTTATTTAAATCTGCAGGGTATTGAAGCCAATGGAGATTTTCTGGGAGGATATGCCAGCTATTCAAATTCTGAATTGATCACCAGGCAGTTTACCAATACCTTAACCTTTAATAAGGAAGTGGCCACAAAGCTTAACCTGAATGCCGTGATCGGTTATGAATATACCAACTATATCAATAAAGGGCTAACCAGTACCGCAAAAGGTTTTGGGGATATAGCAGTTGATTATACAGATGCCATGCAGGCAACTGCTCCGGCAAACCGCACTTTCAATTCCTATAACGACCCGAAAACAGAATTGTCATCTTACTTTGCCAGGGCAGTATTCAATTATGACAGTAAATATCTGTTAACTGCAACATTCAGGTCTGACGGGTCTACTAAATTTGGAGCAGATAACCGGAGAGGATACTTTCCATCATTCGCTGCGGGCTGGAACATCAAGAATGAAAGTTTTCTTGCTGATGCTTCCTGGATTGATCAGTTAAAAATCAGAGCGGGTTATGGAAAGACCGGTAATCAGGAATTCCCTTCAGGATCGGCCCAGCAGCGGTATAACATTACTTACTCTAACGGACAGCAGTCGCTAATTGGGGTTAATAATGAAAATACAAAGTTGAACTAATATTGGTGTAGATTTTGGGTTTTTTCATAGTAAGATTACCGGATCTGTGGATTATTTCAATAAGACCACTACAGACCTGTTATTTCCGCAGATTCCACTCGTACCTGCTAATGCCGGGGTTACGGTTACCTGGGTAAACCTGCCCGGAAAAATTACCAACAAGGGTGTTGAGCTAACACTGAATGCGAATATTATAGAGAAAGCAGACTTTTCGTTTTCGCTTGGAGGTAATGCCACATTTATCAAAAACGAAGTCCGTGATATTGTAGGTGTGATTAAAACAGGCTCGTTAAGCGGTCAGGGTTTGAGCGGTGTAACGCTTGAGGTAATACAGGATAAGCTTCCTTTGTTTGCTATGGTTACCAGACAATATAATGGATTAAACGCACAGGGTTTCTCTACTTATACCGATGATGGATTTACCTATTATTATCTTGGTAATCCTAATCCGAGTGTGATCTTAGGCTTTAATGCTAATGTGAGATATAAAAAACTAACCTTTAATGCTAACCTGAATGGGTCACTTGGACAGGAAATTTATAATAATACTGCCAATTCGGTGCTTCCGGTATCTAATATAGGTATTGGTAAAAATACTACACCAGATCTGGTAAATTCTTCTATTCAGGAATCATTGGCTAATCCAATTGCATCATCTTCAAGATATATTGAAAATGGAAGTTACCTGAAGCTGGCAAATGCCACTATCGGCTATAGTATTGGCAATATTGGTACGGCTATCAAAGGATTAAATGTTTTTGTTAACGGGCAGAACCTGTTTGTAATTACCAAATACAAAGGTTTTGATCCAGAGGTAAATGTAGATAAAGGCGTTAATGGAGTGCCTTCTGCAGGTATAGAATATGTACCATATCCTACTGCAAGGACCTTCAATTTTGGCGTTAACTTTTCCCTTTAATTTAATATTCGACAACATGAAAAACATATATATATTAGCTGTGGCCGCATTTGTGTTAACAGTTACGGGTTGTACAAAACTTGACGAATCTCTGAATGGCCAGATAGGTAACGGGGGCATTGGCTCCGGGAACGTTCCTGCTTTATTAAATGCCAGTTATACTGCGATGCGTAACCCATACCAGGGCCCATGGGGATGGTGGTCACTACAGGAATTCCCTTCTGATGAAGCTATTGTACCAACAAGAGCGGGTGATTGGGATGATAACGGCGCATGGCGTGCGCTGCATTTACACCGTTGGGCTGCAGATCATTCCCGGATTTCTGATACATTCAGAGATTTAAACAGCGTGAGTTATGTAGCAACGAATGTGCTGCAATTTAACCCTACAGCAGTGCAGGGTGCCCAGGCTAGATTTCTGCGTGCCTTTGCACAGTTTTCTATTCTGGATGGATGGGGGCAGGTACCGTATCGTGAACCTGGTGAGGATGTAACACAACCCTCTAAAGTTAGAAAAGCTCCTGAAGAGATAGCCTATCTGATTTCAGAACTAACCGCTATTATCCCTAACCTGCCTGACGGACCGGCTTATAATGCCAATAAAGATGCAGCTAAAGTATTGCTGATGAAATGTTACCTGAACAAGGGCGCGTTTCTGAACAGGACTGCACCTACGTTTGATGCCGCAGATATGGCGAAGGTGATTGCGCTTGCAGATGAAATGATCAGCAGTGGAAAGTACAGCCTTACTGCTAAATACTATGATAATTTTGCACCGGCAAATGATCAGTTATCTAAAGAGAACATTTTTACAGCCCAGAATATTGGCGGTTCTGATGCGGGTGCTGTAAAAGATATCTGGGTACCGGGCCTGCATTACAACCAGAATCCAAGTGGTTATAATGGATTTTCAACGCTGTCAGACTTTTACAACAAGTTTGAAGCTGCAGACTCACGCCGCGGTGGTGTTTATGCAGGGATGACCAATGTATCTGGAATTAAAGTTGGCTTTTTAGTAGGGCAGCAGGTAGATCAGAATGGTGCAAATTTAAAGGACAGACGTGGCAATAACCTGATCTTTACCCCTGAGGTAAGTATTATTGAGCGTGATCCTAACCATCTTGAAGTAGCAGGTATACGTGTGGTGAAATATCCTATAGATTATGCTAATCTGGCAACTAATCTGGCAGAGAACGACTGGGTATATTTCAGATATGCTGACGTGCTGCTGATGAAAGCAGAAGCACAGCTTCGCAGTAACCTCACCGCACCCGCACTGGTAATTGTTAACCAGCTCAGAACGGCGAGGGGAGCAAGCGTGTTCAGTACCCTTAACCTTGATAACCTGTTAGACGAAAGGGGCAGGGAGTTCTTCTGGGAAGGGGTAAGGAGACAAGACCTGATCCGCTTTAATAAATTCTTATTGCCTTGGCAGGAGAAACCGGCTGACGATCCGAAATATCTAGTATTTCCAATACCAGACAATCAGCTGAGCAACCCCAACTTTATTCAGAACAGCGGATATTAAATTCAGCATTGATTGCGTTGATTATTGTATGTAGTATCAGGATGCCTTCTTCGCAAGGCATCCTTTTTTTTGCTTCAGCGCCAATAATCTGCCAGCAAGTGCTGAATTATTTAGTAAACTGTAATTAAGCTGACATAAGAGTTAGAAAGGAAAACGATATTTGGCTAATATTTTTTTGTAAAAGACTATGAAATATCTATTTACTTTCCTCAGCCTGGTTATTCTATCTTACACTGCGGCAGCTCAGACAACGGGTTCAGCTATGCCGAATGCTATTTTTTATAACAGGAACTCTACTACTTTTCCAACTTACACTATCCCAACTGGCAAACAATCATTAATTATCTTTTTTGATGCCACTTGTGAACACTGTCAGCGGGTAATAGCCGAAATTGGCAAAAGGAAGAAGGAACTTACCAAAGTAAATATTTACCTGGTTTCACAAGATGAATACCGTTCAATAGATTATTTTATGACCAACTTTGGTAAAGAGTTGTTACCACTTAAAAATGTGACTGTAGTACAAGACCGTGATCATGTGTTTATCATGGCCTTTCATCCTAAACAGTACCCTGCCCTATATCTGTACGGTCCAGATAAGAAGTTAGTCTTTAATTCAAGCAACGAAAAAGAGGTGCCTAAGTTTTTCAAACTGATTAACCGCTGATCCGCACAGAGATTTCTTTGATCTGTGAGGGCTATATGTTACTGTTTTGATTTGAGCAACTTATTCCACAATAATACACGTGAGGTAATTACTCTGAGAGGGGATAGAAGGTAGAGAGATTATAGGAATTGAACTGAAAAACACGCTTGCTTAAACTGCGATATCTTAGTTGATTTTAATATTAAACTTATCAATTTTAGATATACCCTGATCAACAGCAGTCAGTTCATTTGAAATAATCCGGCCATAAGCGTCAAATACTACCAGCCGAATGTTTTGTTTTTTGTTAGCGCTTATGCTGGTTTTAAGTTCAAAATCAGAAACATAACTGAATTTTATATCCGTACTGTTTTTAACAGTAACATCAAAATTGTTATTTAGTACTGAATAGTTGAGAGAACAGTCTGCACATTCCACCCTGATCAGTCCATCTTTAGAGAAGATCACATTTGATAATGGATCTAGTTCAGAACTTTTTTTGCAACCTGCAAACAACAAAGATAAAGAGATGAATAGCAGTGTTAAGTTTTTTCTGTACATGAGTACAGACAGGCAGAAATAATGCCATTAGCCTCAATGTTTGTGAATTTATATAAGCTCTTTTATAATTAATTGAGAAAGTGAGCTTTATAAATGCTTTCCAGTTCTGCGGTAGAGAGGGGCTTTTTTAACAATTTTATCACATGAGGATTAGCCTCAGCTTTTTTGATGTCTCCGAAATCGAGTGTGGATGACAGCATTGCGATCAGACAATGATCTTTGACAATTGGAGGAAAGGCCTTGTAGCTATCCAGAAATTCAAAACCATCCATTTCTGGCATTTGTATATCTAAAAGTATCAGATGAGGGAGCCGATCAGGCTCATTAATATGTTGGTTGAGGTAGGCCAGTGCTTCTTCGGCCGAGTCAAACTGGATGACATCATGGAATACATTAGAGATATTTATGATCTTGGAATTGATCTTTAAATCTATAAAATTATCATCAATCAGCATTACCCTTAAGGGTGTTTCATTATTATCCGGCATTTGGAATAGTTATTTTAAAAGTTGTCCCCTGATCTAAAGAAGAGCTTACATTGATCTTCCCATTGATTTTATTCAGGGCCTCTTTAACAATAAACAGCCCTAGGCCACTTCCTTTGTTATTTTTTGTTTTGAAAAACTGGGTGAATATTTTCTCCAGATGTTCGTTTAATATGCCCAGCCCGTTATCGGTAATGCTAATATCGGCACAAAATGAACTAACTTGTATATCTATATCAACAACTTTATTTTTCTCTGAGTCTTTCTGGTACTTTATTGCGTTCGAAATCAGGTTACCGAGGATCACTTCGATCCTGAAGGCATCACCCATAAATTTCTGACTTTGTGTAATCGACACATTGAATTTTGTATCCCGGTCACTGTAAGAGTTTAATTCTATAATTTCATCTACAAGTTTCTGAAAATCTATCTGAGAATGTTCACTCTGGTTCTTATTGTTTTTATAGTATTGAAGAGTTTTCTGAATATAATAATCCAGCTTATTGGAACAGGATTCTATCAGTTCCCAGTATTCACCGCTGGAGTTGTATAAGCCTTCCATTTTTACAAGGTTCACAATACCGATCACTGATACCAGTGGGGCACGTAACTCATGCGAAATACTGTAAATGAAACGGTTTAGTTCGTCATTGGTTTTCTCAAGCTCCTGTACCTTGTTTCTTAGGTCTATTTTAGACCTGTAAGCATCATGGGCATTTTTGATAGAGTTGTGCAGCTCAAGGTCGTTCCATGGTTTGGTGATGTACCTGTAGATATCACCATGGTTAATTGCATCCGCAAGGGCTGCAATATCAGTATATCCGGTTAAAAGAATGCGGATAGGATCAGGGTAAGAATCGCTTATGCTCTTAAAAAATTCCACACCGGTGGTTTCCGGCATTTTCTGGTCGGCAATAATTACTTCCACCGACAGGTTCTGCAATATCTTTAATCCTTCTGCTGCTGAATTGGCTGTATAAATTTCATACTGCCGCCTGAAACTTGCTTTGAATGCCAGAAGATTGTTCTCTTCATCATCAATATATAAAACTTTAACTGGCGAGCGAGTCATACTTCTAAAATGTTATACAGGCAAGGTAATAATAAATTCTGTACCGTGATTTACTTTTGTCAGAACATCGATATGTCCTTTATGTTTTTCAATAATACTAAATACAATTGATAAGCCTAATCCTGTGCCTTCGCCAACTTCTTTGGTGGTAAAAAAGGGTTCAAATATCTTTTGTTTAATTTCATCAGTCATGCCCGGTCCGGTATCCCTGATACTGATTTTCACCGTATTGTCTTCTGCCCAGGTGCGGATGTATAGAAACTCTTCCTGATTTTTGTCTTCCTTAATCTTAATAGCCTGAATGGCATTTGTGATCAGGTTCATAAAAACCTGGTTTATTTTACCTGGTAAACACTCTACCAGGGGTATCTGAGGCAGATCTTTAATGATCTTGACAAAATCCGGAACCGTACTTCTCAGCAATACAAGCGTTGATTCAAGTCCTTCGTTCAAATCAACAGGCTTGGTATCGTTCTCATCAAGGCGGCTGAAGTTCTTTAAACTGCGTATGATTTCTGCCGTTCTTTTGGCACCTTCTCCAATACCAGATAACAGGGAATTGATTTCCGTCTTGATAAAGTCCAGGTCTATCTGTTTTTTAAACGAATTAACCGCTGCCAGCTGCTGCTGCATATCCTGCGCAGGATCTAAATCTTCGTACATCTGTATAACATCATAGAGATCATTGATATCAAGCTGTAATGGTTTGATATTGGAAGTTACAAAGTTGATAGGATTATTGATTTCGTGGGCAATACCTGCGGTAAGCTGACCCAGCCCGGCCATTTTCTCGGCATCTACCAGTTGGGACTGAGCTTCTTTAAGCTCTTTCAGTGTAACGCTCAGGGTATTATTGGTGTTCTGCAATTCCATAGTGCGCTTATCTACCTGGATTTCGAGTTCAACATTTTGTTCCCTGATCAGTCTTTCATTCTCTTTAGAAATTTTGAGGGCCATTTCCTGCGACTGATTTTTATCCCTGCGGTAAATATTAATCTTGTCTGCCAGGGCAAAAGACAGGAGTGTAATCTGTATAACCGACCCGATTTCCAAAATATAAGAAGTGAGCAGGTTGTACTGTATAATGTTGAAGTTCCTGAGTACAAAAATAACCACACATAGCAGAAATATAGTGTAGGCTATCAGAAAGAACAATGCCGGCCGTGAACCTTGTCTGCGGATAACATTAGCCACATAAAGGAAATATAATGAACCCAGCAATGCCAGGCTTTGCAGGCACTGGATACTTGCAACATGGTAATCGGCTATCCAGAGGATGAGCGTTAGAAAATAAGCGCCCACAAAAATATCGATACCCTTACTTAGTTTTGGTGTATTCTTTTTTGTCTGCAGGAACCTCTTTAGAAAGAATGCCGTGGTTATACCCGAAAAGAAGGGGACAAGTAAGGAACTGTTTATTGCCAGCCAGGGGCTTTGCGGCCAGATAAATTTAAATGCATACCCCTGAAAAGTAGCCTGTGTTAAGCCAACAAAGAAAATATAAATGATATAATAGATATAACTCGAATCTTTAACCGTAAAAGAGATAAAGAGGTTATATAAGATCATAATCGCTATGATCCCGGCGTATATACCAAAAAGAATGTTCTTGTTGCTGTCATTGTTAAAAACAGCCTTTGCAGTACCTATGGAAATTGGCAGCTGAATCTGATCAGTGGAAGTAATGCTGAGATAAAAATCTTCTTTTTCATTTTCAGCAATATGGATCGGAAAAATGTAATTAGGATTATTGACCAGCCTCTCTTTAAAGGGCTTGAATTTACCCAGGTGCAGCGATTCGAAAATCTTTTGGTTACGCTGGCTGTAAAGAGTGATACTTTCCAGGGCCGGCTGATCTATAACCAGGAGCAGGTCTTCGTTCTGACTCTTGTTTTCTATCGTAAACTTAACCCATATGCGGTCTGAAGTTATTCCCAGATTGGGTACCCGCTGATTCAGGTACTGGAACTTTTTATTGATAACTTCATTTACAGTTAAGGTTTTGGCTGGGTCTTTATAAATAAATATCCCCTGGTCAATCCTTAGTATTTCTGTGCCTTTTTTAATGATCAGGGAGCTGTCGGTAACAGCAGAAAAGGAGGTAAAACCCGTAAGTACGAATACAAGAATTAAAATGAATATTTTTCTAACCTGCATTTTAAAGACTTGGCATATTTAAATTGTATTCTAATTGATAAACCCCTTTGGGTCCTCTTTCTTCAATAATCTGATAAGGATTGTCCCTGAGAGACAAGATCTTCACACGTTCATTTTCATCAGCATGGCTCAGGTCTTCCGGGTTACGCAGCCTCATGGCTGTAGCAACAAGGTCATCCTTAGGATAGTAAAATAGACCATTGTTTCCTAAAGTAGTTTCTATCTGGCAGCCTACCCGTTTTCCCATTCTTACAGTAACGGGGGCACACAATACAAAGAGGCTTACTATGGGAAGTTTTGCAGCCAGCACAGAGCCTACCCTCGCTAAAACATGACTTCCGATACCCATACCTGCAACCTCCCTTGAGTTCCACAATCCGCAGAGCTCACAGGTGCCGCCACGTTCCTGGTCAACATCAATCATTTCATAAACCTTCGGGTCATACTTGCCGATGGCAGTGGAGATAGGCAATTCAAACTGGTCAGATTTAATCTGGATGCGGGCGCCGCCATAAACAAATTTTGTTTCCTGATCTTCTACAAGGATCACTACCGTTTTAGGATCATCAACCCAGTCTTGCCTGTTCGATGTAATTTGTGTAATTCCGTATAGTTCCAGCAATCTTTTGTGCCCTACAATGAATTTTGCACATGATTCCGGTTCGTCTGGAGCCATGAATGTTCTAATATGTATCATTTCTCCTTTTATATTTTAATGGTATTAAGATCATCATTAAATAATTCGTCAAAATCTACAAAATATCTTCCAGACTGAGTGAATTGATCGAGCAAAATTTTTCTGCTGATATCAGTAATCATGGCTCCGCCGAGGGTTACGGCAGATGCAAGCTGAGGCCAGCCGACAATCGTTTTATTCATTTCGCCCACAGATTTCTGCATGGCTGCAGAAAGGTTCTCGAAACCGATGATTTTACCCAGATAGACAATTTTCTCAGGTATAGTAAGGTTATTTAGTTTCTCCGTCAGTTCTGTTTCGTTCAAAGCTTCCAGCTCTGCAACTTTACCATGGAATATTGGCCGGCCGGGTTCCAGGTCAAAGCGTTCAACATCAAGCATTCCCTTATCATTGGTATCCATCACTACAGGTATCTGCAAAGCTTTAGCTTTTATCCTTGCCAGAATTTTGATATCTATGCCATCACATTCTTCAACCAGTACATCGAGTTTGCCGCCGGCAGTAAAAAAGTCATCTATCGTGTCTAGAGTAATACCTTTTTCATAGCAGATCACGTTGATAAAAGGATCTAATTCAGCGATTTGTCTGGCTGCCACGATAGCTTTATTAAGACCAAGGTCCTGAATATTTACTTTAATGCGGTTCATATTGCTGAGTTCTATCTCATCAAAATCTGCCAGTCTGAGCTCTCCGCAGGTACGTTCCATAGCCAGTGTCAGTGCTATACTCTGTCCAACAGATAAACCGATGATACCGATTTTTTTACTTCTTAAAACCGCAATTTCTTCCGGTGTGATCTTATAGATGTTACGGCTTGTCCGAACCTGTGCAAATTCCTCTTCATCAAGTGTATGTACCAGTTTATCAGACCATGGGAAATAAACCCAGACCCCATATTCATCAGTATTTCCATTCACATGAGCAGTAACCAATGCGGCAGATTCTTCTTTGGTAAGCCGCTGCTGCGGATGGTTCAGCCTGATCAGTTCGGCAAGCTGCCCCTCAATGGTGTCGAAAATAGTAATTCCGGGGTTGCTGCTGATTAAAGCATTTAGCTTTTCCCGCTCATTGTGATTAATTGTTCTGAAGTATTGGGGACGATAAATATTGGAAAGGACCGGAGCGTTACTGATAGAACTAATCTTATTCATTTTGCTGTTTTATGTGCGCTTTTGCGTAAAATTGACCGATTATTATTGCGAAATAATTTTTATCCGAAATTAGTTTTTTAGAATTTATAAAAGCAATATATTTAACAAAAAAATCTCACAAACACGAATGAATTCCGACACCTTAATAAATGTGCTCTACGTAGATGATGAAGTTCATAATCTAAACTCTTTTAAAGCAGGATTTAGAAGAAAATTCAATGTTTTTACGGCAGAATCTGCCCTGGAAGGTAGGAAAGTATTAGAAACAGAACTGATCCATGTTATCATCACTGATCAGCGGATGCCGGTAACTACGGGTATTGAATTTTTAGAATCAATCATTCCAGATTTCCCGGATCCTATCAGAATATTATTAACAGGATATGCAGATATCAATGCTGTAATTGATGCGATTAACAAAGGCCAGGTATATAAATATATTCAAAAGCCGTGGTTAGATGAAGACCTGCGTATCAATATCGAGAAGGCATTTGAAATTTACTCTCTGCGTAAAGAAAACAAAGAGTTAACAGAAGCTTTGATTGTTGTAAATAAACAGCTGGAGTTCCTGTTGAGGCAGAACCTGCTGTCTTAGATATAATCAGCCTGTAAATAACGCTTATTGTTGTTTACAGGCTAACCTTAAATTATAATTCTTTTCTGAGTCTGGCTACAGGTATGTTCATCTGTTCCCTGTATTTCGCAACGGTCCGCCTCGCAATATTATAGCCCTGGTCTTTCAGTATCTCTGTAAGTTTTTCATCTGCAAGCGGTTTACGTTTATCTTCGTTACCAATGCAGTCTTCCAGGATTTTCTTCACCTCTTTATTAGACACCTCTTCTCCGCTTTCTGTCTGGATAGCTTCAGAAAAGAATGATTTTAATAAAAATGTTCCGAATTCAGTCTGAACGTATTTTGAATTGGCTACCCTTGATACGGTAGAGATATCCATATCAATCTTATCGGCAATATCTTTCAGGATCATAGGACGCATTTTGCGTTCGTCACCCGTAAGCAGGTATTCATATTGATACTGCATAATAGCATTCATGGTTTTCAGCAGGGTCTGCTGACGCTGCTTAATCGCATCAATAAACCATTTTGCCGAATCCAGCTTTTGCTTTACAAACTGAACAGCTTCTTTAAGTTTTTTATCTTTTTGCGCGGCTTTATCATAGTGCTCAAACATATCGATGTAAGAACGGCTCACCCTCAATTCTGGTGCATTCTTAGAATTCAGCGTAAGGATCAGTACTGAATCATTATTAGAAATATGAAAATCGGGTATTACCTGCAGTTGTTTGGTAGTCACCTGATTAGAATCCCCAGGTTTAGGGTTTAAGCGAAGAATCTCCGCAATAATCTCCTTCAGGTCTTCACTGCTCAGGCCAAGCGATTTTTCCAGCTTATCATAATGCTTGCGCGTAAATTCATCCAGGTAATTCTCTACAATAAGAATAGCTTTCTGTATAATCGGGTTAAGCGGATCTTTTCTGCGCAGCTGCAGGGTTAAACATTCCTGTAAATCTCTTGCCGCTATTCCCGGAGGATCAAAACTTTGGATCACCTTTAGCATTTCCAGCACATCTTCCTCTTCAACCATTGCGTTTTGAGAGAAGGCCAGATCATCGATCATGGAAGTAATTGGGCGGCGCAGGTAACCATCATCGTCCAGACTGCCTATAATCTGTTTTCCAATAATAAAGTCCTGGTCAGAAAGTGGAACAAGGTCAAGCTGTTCCTGCAGGCTTTCAAAGAAAGTGCTCTCAATGGCTATCGGCGTTTCTTTCTTTTCCTCATCGTCGTCACTATTGTTATAAGAGGTGCTGTAGTCATTCCCACTATCGTCCTGCAAATAATCATCTACATTAAATTCATCGGTACTTTCTTCTTTAGATCCGCCATCAAAGTCTTCCGGTGTATCATTCAGATCATCGTATTCGCCCTTGGGTTCTTCTGCAATCATCAAACTTGGATCTTCAAGTGCCGGGTTTTCCTCCAGCTCCTCTTTGATACGCGTATCCAGGGAAACAGTAGGAACCTGCAGCAATTTTATAAATTGAATCTGCTGAGGCGATAATTTTTGAAGTAACTTTTGTTGTAAATGTTGTTTAAGCATGTTTTGTAGAGAAGGTATTTTGACCCGTTTCAAAAATAAGCATTTGGTTTAGATATAAAGTATAGACAGGCGCTAATATTATAATTGAATCATTTTTTTTCACATATATATGGGGTTATATGGGGAATTTTATACTTTTAAGTGATCAGTTATTATAATTAAGGTTTTAAGATTATGAGTTTTATAAAAGAATTTAAGGAGTTTGCAGTTAAAGGTAATGTGGTAGACCTTGCTGTCGGTGTGATCATCGGCGGTGCATTTGGAAAGATTGTAACCTCTATGGTTAACGACCTGATTATGCCGCCCATAAGCTTACTGATTGGTGATAAGGGCTTTACAAATCTTTATATCCCCTTAAATGACAAGGTGAGCGATTTTGTAGCAGCAAATCCTACAGCTTCATTAGAAGATGCCAAAAAGGCCGGCCCTGTATTTGCCTGGGGTAATTTTGCTACCGAAGTTATCAATTTTTTAATTTTGGCTTTTATTATCTTTTTAATGGTAAAAGCTATAAATTCAATGAAGCGCAAACAAGAGGAAGCACCAAAAGCTGCACCTGCCCATTCTACTGAAGAGGTATTACTGGCCGAGATCAGAGATTTACTGAAAGCAAAATCTGTTTAAATTACCTCTGGTCATTTAGGATAACTTATTATAGAAGAACAGATATCATATGATAAAAGAACAGCTATAACTGTTCTTTTATTTTGAGGCCGTAGCTGCAGTAAGGATAATATAATCGCCCAATAACTGATATTTGTCCCAGTCAGGCTGATCAAAATCAGCCGCGGCAAAGCAGGATATATTAACAACTTTCAGTTTAGGAGCATATTTTTTTAATTGGGCTACGGTTCCCAGTTTTTCATCACTGTGAAACCTTCCGTTCAGCTGCAGAACTTTTTTACCCGGATTTGCTTTTGTATACGTTGCAATTGACCAGGCCATAGATGCGTCCCATAAATTCTGGGTCTGATAAATCTTCATATTTCCCATATCATGCCCACCCAGCGTTTCCAGGAATTTGGCATGGTACCTGCCTGTTGCCGTGTCAACAGGTAAAGGCGGCAGGTAGGCTTTTGAGGCTGAAGGAAATTCGCTAAGCGTCTGCAGACCGCCAAAGGTTACTGCATTACTGTAGCGCGTAGCAACATTGGCAGCTATTACCGCGACCTTATTCGTTTTTGCAGATTCTATAAGCGGTTTATAATCATTATAGTTGTTCCAGGCACGCGCTTCTTTAATAAAATTCTTTTCTGATATCATCCCTGATAGGTATTCATTAATTACCGGCTGCACATCCGTACTGAACATTTCCATTGACAGAGCAGTTCCAGGATAGGCAAGTATCATTTTTTTTAAAATTTCAGCTTCCAGCAGGTGGCCTACAGAATCATTGTGTTCCTCCCCAAAAACCACTACATCAATACCTTTAACAGCCTTAACCAGCTGGTCCAGATCATTCAGCTTCTTGTTTTTAACATCATAAATTTTATATCCGGAAGCATTTTGCTGAGCAAATGAAAAGGAACTCAAAGAAAGGACAGATAGTAAAACAAGGATATATTTCATAGCCCAAATTAACGTAAAATATTTTACCGGCAGAAACCGGATGTTCACCGCCTTTTTAGGGTGGTACAGCGCCAGCCTGTAGTGCTGCATTACTTATAATGATAGTTTTGATGAAAATAAAGGTCATGAAAAATTCTAATTACAATATGAACAACTCTAACAGGATGTGGAGTGGTTTAATCTTACTGATCATTGGTGTGGCATTCTTCTTAAGAAATTTTGGTGTAGCCTTGCCACACTGGGTTTTCAGCTGGCATACTATCCTTCTGGTAATCGGTCTGGCCGTTGGTGCCAAAAGAGATTTCAAAGGTGGAGGCTGGTTAGCTATGGTTTTACTGGGCGGGTATTTTACCCTGCAGGATATGGCAGATCTGGATTTATCCCGTTACAGCTTTGCCCTGCTTCTGGTAGCTGTAGGAGCATATATGATATTAAAACCTTCCCGCTGGAATAAAGATAAATGGGAAAAAAAAAAGCCCGATTTCAATTTGACAGACACCCCGCCGAATGATGCGGAAAAAGACCGGACCTATATACCTGGTGAAAATGACCATGTAGATTCAATCAATTTGTTCTCACATAGCAAGCATCAGGTATATTCCAAGAATTTCATTGGGGGTGATGTGGTTACCATATTTGGAGGATGCGATCTTAACCTGACCCAGGCTGATCTTCAGGATACGGTAATCTTAGACGTTGTAGCCATCTTCGGCGGGATTAAAATTATCGTACCACCTACATGGATTGTTAAATCTGAAGTAACTGCGGTATTTGGAGGTCTGGATGATAAGCGCAGTGTGCTGTCTGATAGCGCATCTTCTAAAATGATAATAATTAAAGGTGTTGCCTTGTTTGGCGGTGTAGATATCAGGAATTTTTAAATCAGGAAACCGTGGCAAATAACCCTCTCTTAAGCAGAAAAGTACAAAAGAATGCGGCAATGCTCTTCCTGGCCTGGATGGCCGCATTCGTATTACTATTTTATTATACCTTAAACTTCAACTGGTTTGCTTCCATCGCTGATAGTGTGGTCACAAATACGCTGCTCATCCTTTCCTGCCTTCTGGTCAGCACCATTTTGCGGTTCTATCAACCTAAACAGGAAATTGTCTTGTTTATACTCATCCTGGCCGTGGCCCTGTCAGCTGCTATTGCATTTGCCAGCCAGTTTATCCTCAGCAGCATATTTGTAAGTTACCATACCTACCTGGAATTTTTAGGCATTTCACTGACTTTCAGAATCATTGTTTTGTTTGTGTTCCTGGCCTGGTGTGCCTTTGCCAATGTATTATGGTATCAGCTTGATGAACAGAATGAAATGCAGAACAGACTGCATATGGCACAAAATCTTGCTAAAGAAGCAGAGTTAAACAAGCTGAGGCACCAGCTCCAGCCCCATTTTCTGTTCAACAGCTTAAACTCCGTCTTTGCCCTTACGCTGGTAAATCCCAAAGAAGCGGGAACCATGATAACCAAACTTGCATCATTTCTGCGGGGAACACTCAAAAGAGATGATGAGGTATGGGTAAGCGTGGAAGAAGAAATGGAATACATCCAGCTCTATCTTGATATTGAAAAGGTAAGGTTTAGCCATCGTTTAAACCTCGATGTGCAGATTGACGAGGATACCCTTCCGCTCTGTTTGCCTGGAACCTTGCTGCAGCCTATCGTAGAGAATGCCATTAAGTTCGGCTTATACAATACGTCTGCTTCTATCTTAATTGCTATACATGTGATGATTGAAAATAATCAGCTGAAGATTATTGTAAAAAATCCTTTTGATCCGGAGATGCGTGCAACAGGTGGAACAGGTTTTGGCTTGACTGCTATCAGAAGAAGATTATATTTGTTGTTCGCTGACAGCAGTCTTTTAGAAACTACAGCAACTGAGGACAATATATATATGACGACGCTTAAAATACCACAGAAATGATCAGAACCATACTCATTGATGACGAGCCTCTGGCAAGAGATATTGTAAAATATTATTTACAGAGTTTTCCTGATATAGAGATTGTTGCAGAATGCAGTGATGGGTTTGAAGGCCTGAAGGCTATCCAGCAGCTGCGCCCTGATTTCATTTTTCTGGATATACAGATGCCCAAGATCAATGGTTTCGAAATGCTCGAACTGGTAGATCAGCCCCCTGTGGTTATATTTACTACCGCCTTCGACGAGTTTGCCATTAAAGCCTTTGAGGTTAATGCAGTAGATTATCTGTTGAAACCCATAGAGCAGGACCGTTTTAACCAGGCTTTAAAAAAGCTGCCAGCTAAACTTCAGCAGC
>Ga0308163_10001522_pt1 | contig 24861 bp, 24 predicted proteins | sample PhyTR1_FD_201037 | JGI IMG/M metagenome (GOLD analysis project Ga0308163, IMG submission 201037) | Phyllosphere microbial communities from UC Gill Tract Community Farm, Albany, California, United States - DLSLT.R1 | ecosystem: Host-associated > Plants > Phyllosphere > Unclassified | place: USA... | reverse complement strand
CAGGCACAGGTCGCCATCGTGGTTGAAGACATAGGGAAAGCGCAGTTCGATACTGACACGCAGCCCGTCGTATTCGGCGTTCCACAGGCGCAGTCCGCGTTGCGCGAGCGGCAGGAAGCCTGGCTGGAAATGCCGCGCCAGCGCCTTGTAGTGATGGATCGCCACCCCCAACCTGCGTGGAACGCTGAAGCCGCCGCCCAGATAATAACTGCGCAGATAGCGATAACGGATGCCGTTGTAAAACAGCTTGGTATCGAAGGCGCCGGCGCGGCCCAGCAAACGCGACAACAAGAGGTGCTGGCGCAAATTGAACGTCAGCCCAAGCGCCCGCGACAGCGTCTGTCGGGCCGGGCGAAAGGCTGACGCACTGGCGCCGGGCAATCTGCCGAGGCTTCTGCCAATGAAAGTTTGCAGCATGAACAGCTCCTTGCTTTTGAGTGGTTGCGGATTATAAATACTAGTACTAATTTTAGCAACTATAAATGTCAACAAGATTACAAATAGGAAAGGCGGAGACAATTGCAGGCCTATACAGACACTTCGCTTTTCGGTCGACTGCTTTAAAATAGCGGTACGATTCCCTCTACGACCCCATCCATGAACGCCGACCCCTTAGAACTCCAGAAATTCTCCGACCTGGCCCATCGCTGGTGGGACCCGACCTCGGAGTTCCGCCCGCTGCACGAGATCAACCCGCTGCGCCTGGAATGGATCAACGCGCGCGTGCCGCTGGCCGGCAAGAACGTCATCGACATCGGCTGCGGCGGCGGTATCCTGAGCGAATCGATGGCGCGCAAGGGCGCCACCGTCACCGGCATCGACCTGTCGGAAAAAGCGCTCAAGGTGGCCGACCTGCATAGCCTGGAATCGGGCGTGCAAGTGCGTTACAAGCTGGTCGCGGCCGAGGATATGGCGGCCCAGGAGCCGGGCCGGTTCGATGTCGTCACCTGCATGGAAATGCTCGAGCACGTGCCGGACCCGGCGGCCATCGTGCGGGCCGCCGCCACCTTGGTCAAACCGGGCGGCCACGTGTTCTTCTCGACCTTGAACCGCAACCCGAAGTCTTATCTGTTCGCCATCATCGGCGCCGAGTACGTGCTGCGCATGCTGCCGCGCGGCACCCACGACTACGATAAATTCATCACGCCGTCCGAGCTGTCGCAGTTCGTGCGCAGCGCCGGTCTCGATCTCAAGGGTTTCAAGGGCATGGGCTACAATCCGCTGACCAAGATTTACTCCCTGAACGAAGACACCAGCGTCAACTATCTGGTTGCCACCACCCGCCCGCTCTGATCGACCGCCCTATGACTACCGCACTTTCGGCGCCGCGCGCCATCTTGTTCGACCTGGACGGCACGCTGGCCGACACCGCGCCCGACCTGGCCGCCGCCGTCAACCTGCTGCGCACGGTGCGCGGGCTGGAACCGACCGCCTATGAGCTGTTGCGCCCGACCGCCTCGGCCGGCGCGCGCGGCATGATCGGCGCCGCCTTCGGCCTGAAGCCGGGCGACGACGGTTTTGCCGAGCTGCGCGAAGGTTTTTTTGACAACTACCAGGCGGCGATGGCGGTGCACAGCACGCTGTTCCCGGGCATCGTCGCCCTGTTGGCGGGCATCGAGGAGGCCGGGCTGCAGTGGGGCGTCGTCACCAACAAGCCGGCGCGCTTCACCGACCCGTTGTTGCCGCTCATCGGGCTGGGGCACGCGGCCTGCGCCATTTCAGGCGACACCACCGCGCACGCCAAGCCGCATCCGGCGCCGTTGCTGGAAGCGGCCGCGCGCCTGGGCCTGCCGCCGCAACAGTGCTGGTACGTGGGCGACGACCTGCGCGACATCCAGGCGGGCCAAGCCGCCGGCATGCCGAGCATCGGCTGCGGCTGGGGCTATTGCGGCCCGGTCGAGCCGCACGGCTGGCAGGCCGACCTGGTGCTCGACACGCCCGAGCAATTGCTGGCGCTGATGCGCTCGGCGATTGCGGATAAGGCCGAATTGGCGGCGTGACCCGCGCTGGCAGCGCTTCCATGAATCTAGCTGAATAGAAATTTGTTGCTCAAAACGGCCGACAGGTATAGTCTCCGAATTACTGCGTAGAAATACTTATTTTCATTTACCCAACCGTAACGAAATGGAAATAGGAGCAGCGGACACTCCTCAACTCTTCGTCAGGTCATCATGATCATTCCTGCACAGGCTGCCCAAAACCCGCGGCCCTACCCCGAACAGTTTCCCGACTTCGATGCCGGCCTGCCCGAGCACACGGCCGCCCCGCAAAGCTGGATGGTCACCGTGGCGGATGCCCGCTACCATTGGTACGACCTGATCGCCGGCTTCCCTGAACGCCCGGACATCCACGACCCGGTCGGCCGCTATCAGCGCCGGATGCAGTTCGAGCTGGAGGCGCTGGCCGAAAAACACCACCTGTTCTTTGCCGTCACCCGCCCGCGCGTGCGCTTCGATACCGCTGTCGCGGTGCACTGGGGATTCTTTTCGCTCAAGCTGACGCTGCCGCTGCTGGTCGGCGGCGAGCAGGCCAAAGACAGCCTGACCATCGAGTTGACAGTGCCACTGGCCGCCACGCTGAAAAAGCCGACCGTGACCCTGACGCCAACCTTCGTCACCCTCAACTGGGGCGGCCTGGTCGAGGCGTTCTCGGTCCACGACATCCTGCAGACCTACCCGAACCACCTGGCCGCGCCTTGCCGCGTGATCCACGTCGGCCAGACCCGCGACCCCGATGCGCGCCTGTCCCGGGCCAGGCTGCCAGCGCTGCAAAAACTGCACGCGCAGCTGGGCGACGATCACGACACCCTGCTGCTGGTGCAGCGCATGAACGTGCACGTGATCTGCGACGACGGCGACGCGGCCGAGTTGCCTTGCAACGCCGATTCCCGCGCCGCCGAGGCGCTGCGGGCCGAACGCATGGACATCATCGAGGCGGCGCTGATCCGCCATTTCGAGGACGCCGGCGCGCGCGGCTTGACCCTGGAGCAGCGCACGCTGGGCCGCGAGCGGCTGGCCGAGGTGCAGCAAGCGAACAATCTGGTGCAATTCACCATCGACCTGGAACTGCCCGAGGCCGGCAACTACGACAGACTTTGCTCGGACAAGGTGGCGCCGGCGCCGTCCCACCTGCTGAGCTGCTTCATCGCCGACGGCGAGGCCAAGGTCGCCGCGCTACCGGTGCCGCCGGCCGGCGCAGGCCAACGCCCGGGACGCTAAAACGCCGACCCGGCCGCCGAAAGCGTGAGAATGTGTGATTAATGCGCCATTTGCCGGGATTGCTGGCTGGAAATGCCATCAGGAACGACTATACTGTCATCCATATTAGTCCCAACAAACAGACCAATTAAACGAGACCCTGGAGTACGCATGATGACGAGCGATTACCAGCCCCTAATCGCCGACGACTATCCCGATCCCAGCCCCGAAGAACTGGGCGTGGGCGAACTGTTTGCCGAATCGCCGGAGCCATTCCACGATCTGCTGGCGCCGCCGGCCGAAGCGCTGGACGATTTGCTGCCGCTGCTGCCCCAACGCGGCGCGGCGCCACAAACCTGGGTGGTTACCGTGGCCGACGCAAAATACCACTGGTACGATCTGGTCGCCGGCTTCCCGGAGCGGCCCGATATCCGTGACCCGGTCGGGCGCCAGCTGCGCCGCATCCAGTTCGACCTGGAAGCGACGATGGAAAAACGGCTGGTTTATTTCGCCGTCAATCGTCCGCGCGTGCGCTTCGATACCACCGGCAAAACCAGCTGGGGTTTCTTTTCGCTCAAATTGACGGTGCCGATCATCATCGGCGCCGAGGAAAAACGCGACAGCATCACCATCGAGCTGACGGTGCCGTTCGCGGCCACGCTCAAGAAGCCCACCGTAGTCATGACCGACCGCTTCATCACGCTCAACTGGGGCGGGCTGATCGAGGCGCTGTCGATCCACGACGTGCTGCAACAATATGAGAATGACCTGCGCTTCCAGAGCAAGGTGCAATACGTCGGCCAGACCAAGGACGCGGCCGGCCGCCTGGCGCGCGGGCGCCTGGCGGCGATACAGAAGATCCACCAGCTCAACAACGACGCCAACGACATGCTGCTGCTGATACAGCGCATGCACGTCGAGGTGCTGTCCGACGATGGCGATCCGGTCGACATGCCGGTCAACCAGAACGCGATCGCGGCGGACCTGCTGCTCAAGGACCGCATCGACCTCATCGAATGCGCGCTGATCCGCTACTTCGAGGGCCCGATGATGCACGGCCGTAGCGACAAAGAGGCCGACATGCGCAAGCAGCGGGTGCGCGAGGTGCAAGCCACCAACCATCTGGAGAGCTTCCGCATCGACCTGCGCCTGGAGGAGACCGGGCCCTACCACGACCTGTTCTCCCAGCACGTGCCGGTCTCGCGCAGCCATGTCATCGACTGCACCGTCGTCGATGGCGACGTCATCGTCACCCGCGTGCCCGACAAGGTCAAGCCGGAGAAGAAATAAACCCGGCAAAAGACCCGGTTCGGCGCCTCAGACGGCCGCCAGCGCCTGTTCCAGATCGGCCAGCAGATCATCGATGTGTTCGATGCCGATCGACAGCCGCACCGTGTCGACCGTCACGCCGGCCCTGGCCAATTCCTCCTCGTTGAGCTGGCGGTGCGTGGTGGAGGCCGGATGGCAGGCCAGCGATTTGGCGTCGCCGATGTTGACCAGGCGCGTGAACAACTGCAGCGCATCCTGGAAGCGCGCCCCGCCTTCCACGCCGCCCTCGACACCGAAGGTCAGCACTCCGGACGGCCTGCCGCCCAGATACTTTTGCGCCAGCGCGTGGTCGCGATGCTGCTCCAGGCCCGCATAATTGACCCACTTGACCTTGGCATGGCCGCTGAGGAACACGGCCACCGCGCGCGCGTTCTCGACGATGCGTTCCATGCGCAGCGCCAACGTCTCTATCCCCTGCAATATCAAGAACGCGTTGAACGGCGAAATCGCCGCGCCGGTGTTGCGCAGCGGGACCACGCGGGCGCGGCCGATGTAAGCCGCCGGCCCCAGCGCCTCGGTGTAGACCACGCCATGGTAGGACACGTCCGGCTCGTTGAGCCGCTTGAAGCGTTGCTTGTGATCGGCCCACGGAAACTTGCCCGAATCGACGATGGCGCCGCCGATCGAGTTGCCGTGCCCGCCCAAATACTTCGTCAGCGAGTGAACGACAATATCGGCGCCGTGTTCGAACGGGCGCAGCAGATACGGCGTGGCCACCGTGTTGTCGACGATCAGCGGCACGCCGTGCTTGTGGGCGATGGCGGCGATCTGTTCGATATCGGTGATGTTGCCCAGCGGATTGCCGATCGACTCGATGAAAACCGCCTTGGTGCGCTCGTCGATCAAGCCCTCGAACGAGGCCGGGTCGCGGGCATCGGCAAAGCGGGTGCTGATGCCGAACTGCGGCAGCGTGTGCGCGAACAGGTTGTAGGTGCCGCCGTACAGAGTGGCCGCCGAGACGATGTTGTCGCCGGCCTCGGCGATGGTCTGGATCGCATAGGTGACGGCGGCCTGGCCGGACGCCAATGCCAGCGCGGCCACGCCGCCCTCGAGCGCGGCGAGGCGCTGCTCGAGCACGTCCTGGGTCGGATTCATGATGCGTGTGTAGATGTTGCCGGGCACTTTGAGGTCGAACAGGTCGGCGCCGTGCTGGGTGTCGTCGAATGCGTAGGCGACGGTTTGATAGATCGGCACCGCCACCGCGCGCGTGGTGGGGTCCCGTTTGTAGCCGCCGTGGACGGCAAGGGTTTCAAGTTTCATCGCTCCTCCGGGTAATGGTGCAGCGTAAGGTGAACATAATGACACGCCCACGAATTATTCCGCATTTATAAATGCATTTTTTGCATGCTTATCGATAATCACAACGCCGTCACGGTGGATCTGCCGCGACACGTATTTGCGTAATAGAAATATAAGTATCTTTAAGGAATTTATTCGTGGTATGCTCGCCCCTTGCACGACTCTTGCTCAAAGAAACCCAACCAATTGTTTCCGGCGCACGACCTACACCGTACTCATTTACTATTCTTGGGATAATTTGACATGAAATTGAAGACTTTTTCGACCGCCGCAGCTTTGGTACTCCTGATGTCCGGAGGCGCCGCGATGGCAGCCGCCGGCGGCAACGGCAAGGGCAATAACGGCAACGGCAAAGGGAATGGCGGCAACACCACGCCAGTGATCACTCTTCCAGCCCCGTCCACTTCGTGCGCCGGCGCCAGCATTTCCGTGGCCGGCGCCAGCTGCATCGGCTTCATCGGCGGCAACCTGAACGGCAACAAGCCGAGCCTGACCGAGATCAACAGCAACCTGGGCGTCTGGGGCGTGCATCTGACGCAAGCCGTCGCATCGAGCTCGATGTTGTCCGGCCTGACCGGCAACACCATCAACTTCGCCCAACAACTGTACGGCGACACCATCGTCAGCATCCACTACGGCAATGTGACCGATGTGCTGGGTCACAAGCTGACCAACGTCACCGCTTTCTACCGCTTCGACGCCGGCCAGGGCGCCGGTGTGGACAGCTTCACGACCGCGTTCAACTCCTTGTCGAACGCCACGCTGTACTCGACCGGCAAGGCAGTGACGGCCGTTCCGGAAGCGGAGACCTACGCGATGATGCTCGCCGGCCTGGGCCTGATGGGCGTACTCGCCCGCCGCCGCAAGCAAAAATAATCCGCGCTTCGGCGCATCAAAAGCCCAAGGCCCGGTGCTCGCGCAGCGGGCCTTTTTTCATTCGTCAGATCCAGACGTCGTTGGCGGCGGTGCGCTCGCTGATTTCCTCTTCTCCTGTATTGAGCACGCCGCGCGGCTCGATTAATAGTAGTTTGACCTCCGCCTCCGCAGATGGTTTGTGCTCGACGCCCTTCGGCACCACCACCATTTCGCCCTGCGACACCAGCACGTGGCCATCGCGGAAATCGATACGCAACTGCCCTTCCAGCACGATAAAGGTTTCATCGGTCGTGGCATGCGCATGCCAGATAAAATCCCCCTGCAGCCTGGCTATCTTGAATTGGTAGTCGTTCATTTCCGCGATCACCTTCTGGGACCACTGCTCGGAAAACAAACTGAATTTATTTGCGAAATTGATGGTGTGGATGGCGTGCGCGGCGGTCTGCTCGGTAGTCATTGATGCGTCCTGGTGCTGATTGGGAAGTGCCCAGCGTACGCAAAACGGGACGTCGTTTCTTGTACGTTTGTGCGGATTCTCAGCCGGTTCGCATTTTCAGCCAGCGCGCCGGCGACAAGCCGTAGGTCTTGCCGAAGTGCCGGGTCATGTGGCTTTGATCGGTAAAGCCGGCGAGCAACGCCGCCTGCACCAGCGACTGGCCCTGAAGCAGCAGCGAGCGCACCAGATCCAGGCGGCGCATGGTCAGGTAGCGGTACGGCGAGGTGCCGAACAGCAGACGAAAATCACGCGACAGGCTCCAGCGATCCCGGCCGCTGTGATGCGCCAGGTCCTCCAACGTCACGCTGCGTTCCAGCGACGCGTGAATGAACCCGCGCGCCAGCTCGGCGGCGCGATAGTCGAACGGCTGGTGCGGGCGCGGCGGCGCCGACACCGCGCTGAGTGCATGGGCCAGGTCGAACAGCGCGTCGTCTTCCTCGAGCGCGTCGAGCGGCGCGTCCAAGCCCCGCAGCAACACCTCGCTGGCCGCGTAAAGCCGGGGGTCGGCGCTGATGCCGTGCTGGATAAACGGCAGCGCCTGGCCGCCGAGGATTTGCTGGATCAGCGCCGGTTCGATATACACCATGCGGTAGCGAAAGCCGGCGTCGGTGCCGGCCTCGCCATCGTGGACCTCGTCCGGATGCAACACGATGGTGGCGCCTGGAACGCTGTGGCGCTGCCCGCCCCGATACTGGAAACTCTGCACGCCGGCCAGGGTGCGGCCGATAGCATAAGTGTCGTGGCGATGCGGCTCGTAGCCGTGGCCGGCGAAGAACGCCTCGATACGCTCCATGCGCCCGGTCGTCGGCGCGCGCACGATCCAGTCGCCGGCCGGGTGGGACTTGCTCACGGCACGATGCTCAAGAGAGTGGCGGCGTTCATGCGGATGTCATCGTCTGGTTGGGATGGAGCAATTTTACTCTTTCTGGGCGGCGCGATCATGCCAAGCTACAATCGGCATATCGCCCTGCTCTCGGCCTATCCGGAACCTCATCATGCAAGTACGTAACGCCGCGCTGATCATCATCGATATGCAAAACGGCATGGCCGATCCGGCCGCTGGAGCACGCAACAATCCCGATGCGGAACAGAATATGGCCACCCTGCTAGCCGCGTGGCGGGCCGCCGGCGCCACGGTTGTCCATGTCCGCCACATATCGAAAACCTTGGGTTCGCCGTTCTGGCCGGGTCAGGCCGGGGTGGAGTTTCAGCCGCGCTTTGCGCCGTTGCCGGATGCCTACGTGATGGAGAAAAATGTTCCCGATGCCTTTATCAATACCGGGCTCGAACGCTGGCTGCGCGTGCGCGGGATCGGCGAGCTGGTCGTCGTCGGCGTCAGCACCAATAATTCGGTGGAGGCCAGCGCCAGGACAGCGGGCAACCTCGGCTTTACGACCCATGTGGTTGCCGATGCATGTTTTGCTTTCGCCAAGATCGACTACGCGGGCGTGCCGCGCAGCGCCGAGGACGTGCACATCATGGCCCTGACCAATCTGGATGGGGAATACGCCGTCATCGTCGATACCCAAGCTGTGCTCGATGCATTCGTCAAGGCCGGATGATGCGCATCGCCCTGGTCTCCGACATCCACGGCAATTTGCTCGCGCTTGAAGCCGTCGCGGCGGACATCGCCCGGCGTGGAGCGGATCTGGTCGTCAACATCGGCGACAGCTTGTCCGGTCCGCTGCTGCCGTTGGAGACGGCGCAGTTTTTGATGGCGCAGGACTGGCTACATCTGGCGGGCAACCATGAGCGCCAGATCTTGACGCTGCATGCAGCGTCCGGGGAAAGCGACACTTACGCCCACTCGCAGTTGACGGCAAAAGAGCTGGCGTGGATCGCCGGCCTGCTGCCGGTTCGGCAGATCACCCCGGATGTGCTGGCCTGTCATGGCACGCCAACGAGTGACGTGACCGGCTTGCTGCAAAGCGTCGACGTGGCGGCGACGGCCAAGGAGATCGACGCGCGGCTGGGTGGAATAGATGCTGGTCTCATTGCATGCGGCCACACGCATGTGCCCCGCAGTGTGCGCACTGCGCGCGGGCAACTGATCGTCAACCCCGGCAGCGTGGGCCAGCCGGCGTATGCGGATGATTATCCGCGTCCGCATGTGATCGAATCGGGTTCGCCGGACGCTCGGTACGCCATTGTCGAACATATCGATGGGCAGTGGCGAGCTAGCTTTTTCGCCATTCCCTATCGGCATGCGGACATGGCGGCGCTTGCAAAATCACGCGGACGGCTCGACTGGGAGCACGCGCTGTTGACGGGCTATATGCCTGGGCCCTCGCAATAACGGACTGGAGGCTCAGGCGCCTCGACTAAGTCGTCTTGTGGGTATCGGCAACCGCCGACTCCCCGATCGCATAAAACTGGCCGCCAGCGACATAATGCAGGCTGCGCAAACCAGGATCGGCTTGGCCGAATTCCCAGTGGCCATTGCGGAACACCCGGTCGTCGGCCCACGCTTGCACCACTTCGCCGATGAACAAATCGTAGGTCTGCTCGATATGCGGCTCGGGGATGACCTTGCAGATCAGCCACGCCGAGCAGCCGGCGACCAGCGGCATGTCCCGTTCGCCGGCGCGAAACAACTCTATCCCGCAGCGTTCCAGCTTGTCCGGCGCGTCGGCCAGGCTGAGATTGCCGACGTCGTAGGTCAGCTGGACCTGGCGCAGATTGGGCACCTGCAGCGCGAAGTAGCCGCTACCCTCCACCAGAGCACGCGTGCTGGTCGCCTTGTCCAACACCAGCGTCACCTTGGGCGGCGAGAAATCCAGCGCGCAAGACCATGCCGCCGCCATGACGTTGTCGACACCGTCGTGCGTGGCGGACACCAGCACCGTCGGACCGTGATTGAGCAAACGGTACGCTTTTTCCAGCTCCACTGCCACAATATGATCGTGCACATCAACTCCCAAGAATTCTCAGCAGCAGATTATGCATCGGATCTGGCTTGCTTGCTCACGCCAGCGTCTGTAGCTCGCCTTTGAATACAGCGCGAAGCGTCCGCAGCGCAAAGACGGCAATACACACGGTCGTCGTCACCAGCAACAGCAGCGCGAGCATATCGGCAGCCATGTGGCGTGCATGGCCGGCGTAGCGCAGCGCGGCCAACGTGGCGGCGGCGAGCGAGAAACTGGCCGCCCACCACGACAGGCGGAACGGATGTTCGGCAACCAGCGCCCGCAGACTACCTGCCACGATGGCGAGCGAAAAGAACATCACCATGACCAGTCCTTCGGCAAAGAGATCGATCTGGCCGATCGTCGTCGTGTAGGCCGTAAAACCGACACTGAACGGAGCGCTCAGCAGCAGCAGCGTCGGCTGCAGCGGCGCAGGCATCGTGTCTTCCCGCACCAGGCGTGTGAGCACCATGCCCAGCAACGGCAGCCCGAAGATGAGGCCGACCGCGACCGAGAATACCATCACTCCATGCAGCGATTGCCAGCCGAGCGCAGGCAAGGCCAGCGGAACGTCGAGCAGGCCGACCACGGGAATCAGCATCGCCGGTGTGATCAAGTTCTGCTTTTCCCTTAGCCAGCGGCCGACGATAGACACCGAAAACACCAGCATGCCGATGGCGCCGGTGACCCACAGCAAGCGCGCGGCGGCCAGCTGGAACGGCGCCAGCAGAATCGGCAGTAACAGCAAAGTGATCAGTGGCGTGCCAAACATGTTACTGGCGACGGGATGGAAAAACTCGCTGCGCACCGCCTCGAAACCGAACCAGGCTTTGACCGCGTAGCTCGTGCCCACTGCCGCAAACGCCAATATTGCGACCACCGAGAGGACATCGCCTATCCGGGCCGGCAGACCGAATACGCCAGCCGCCAGGCGCCACGCCAATGCCAGCCCGATGCTGCCCATCACTGCGCCGAACAGGCCGACCGGCAGGTAGTGAAGTGTGGTGCATGGGGCGGTCTGTGCCGCTGGATGTATCGCATTCATGATATGACTCCTTAAAGATCGAGTTCGAGCGTCTCGCTCGTGGCGCGCGAAACGCAGATGCACATTTCTTCGGCTCGCTCTTCTTCGCTGAGCGCGTTGTCGCGGTGTTCCGGCGTGCCGGCCAGTACCTTGACGCGGCAGGTGCCGCAGTTGCCGACCCTGCAGGAGGATGGCGCATCGACGCCGGCCGCTTCCACCGCCTCCAGAATGCTGGCGCTGGCCGGCACCTCGATCACTTTACGGCTGCGCTTCAAGGTCACCACGACGGGCCGGTTGACCGCGCGCGCGGCAGCGGCGAAGCGTTCGATCAGCACGCGCACGCCCAGGCGCTTGCCGGTTTCGGTCACCGCGTCGAGCATCCCGACGGGCCCGCATGCGACGGTGACGCCATCGCCGGCCATGACCGTATCAAGCGGCAGGCGCCGGCCTTCGTCGGCGGCGTACACGACCAGGCGTGGCCCCAACTCGCGTTCGAGCTGGTCCAGGAACGGCGCCTGCCGGCGCGAGCGCACGGCATAGTGCAGCACGAAGTCGCGATGTTCCGCGATCAGGGTATGGGCCATTGCCTTGATCGGCGTGATGCCGATGCCGCCGGCGATCAGCACCACCGGGCCGTCGGCCGGCAAGGCGAAATCATTGCGCGGCAGCGAACAGCGCAGCAGCAGGCCCAGATGGTATTCCGCATGCACGCTGGCCGAGCCTCCCTTGCCCTCCTGCTCACGCAGCACGGCGATTTCGTAGACGCCGGGCCGCGCCGGATCGGAGGCGATCGAATAGCTGCGCGTGGCGGCGCTGCCATCGGCAAGCAATACCGGCACGTCGATATGTGCGCCGGCCTCGACCGCAGGCAACTCGCCGCCATCGGCGCTTTGCAGTTCGTAGGCGCGCACCCGTGGCGTCAGTTGGCGCACACCGCTGACCACCAGCGCCAGCGCGCCGTGGCCCAGCTCCGTCAACGGCTGCTTGGCGGCGCTTGCGGAAAGCTGCTCCTTGAGGCGCTTGACTTGCGCCTGCAGCGGCGCCGTCATCGCGTTGATTTCCTTTTCGGTAAAGCGCGGCGTGATGTGCTGCGGACAGTTCCAGTCGTAGCCTTCGATGGTGATGACGAAGGCGCGTTCGATGCGCGCCGCATAGCCGGGCGTGCGCAGCCGTTCGATCAGTTCCGCATCGTCGGCGGCCTCCACCAGGCGCACGCGGCCGATCAGCTTGACGCGCATCTGGTTGGCGTAATCCATCACGATGATCGAAATGCGGTCGTCCTTCTGCAGGTTGCCCACGCTGAGATACTGCACGTTGCCGCGAAAGTCGGCAAAGGCCACCGTTTTCGGATCGAGCACTTTCAGGAAGCCGGGCGGACCGCCGCGATGCTGCACATACGGCCAGCCCGTCTCGCTCACCGTGGCCTGGTAAAAATGGTCGGCCTGGGCGATGAACTCGATCTCCATGCGGCCCAGGCGATCGGCCCGGTTGGTCATCAGGTCGAAACCTTCGTATTGCTCCCGGCTGCCCATGCGTTCCTGCATGGCGCGCACGTTCGGGGTAAAGGTGATGTCGGAAAATGCGCGGCCCATGATGGCTCCTGATAAAGGTTGGATTTAAGGTTTGACTTTGCGGCCGAGGAAGTCGCGCATCAGCCGCGCGATCTCCGCGCCTTCTTCTTCCAGCGCGAAGTGGCCGGTGTCCAGCAAGTGCATCTCGGCTTTCGGCAGGTCGCGCAGGTAAGGCGTGGCGCCGGCCGCAGGGAAGATCTTGTCGCCCTTGCCCCACACGATCAGCATCGGCGGCTGGTGCTTGCGGAAGTACGCCTGCCACTCCGGATAACGCGGCGGATTGGTGCCGTAGCTGTACAACATTTCGAGCTGAATGGCCTTGTTACCGGGACGGTCCAGATAAGCCTGGTCCAGCATCCACGCGTCGGGACTCACGCTGGTTGCCGGGTTGCGGAAGCCCTCGGTGTATTGCCATTTGGTGGCGTCGATCTCGACCAGCGGACGCAGCTTGGCGGCGTTGGCTTCCGATTTGTCTTTCCAGTACGCCTTGACCGGTTGCCAGAAAGCGTTGTCCAGGCCCTCTTCATAGGCGTTACCGTTTTGCACCACGATTGCCGTGATCTTTTCCGGATGGGCGGCGGCCAGACGGTAGCCGATCGGCGCGCCATAGTCCTGCACGTACAGCGCGTATTTCGTCAGCCCGATCTGGCCGGTGAATTTGTCCATCACCTTGGCCATGTTGTCGAAACTATAGGTGAACTTGTCCATCGCCGGCTGGTCGCTCTGGCCATAGCCCGGATAATCCGGCGCGATCACATGGTAACGGTCGGCCAGTTGCGGTATCAGGTTGCGGAACATCTGCGACGAGGTCGGGAAACCGTGCAGCAGCAATAAGGTGGGTGCGTTTTTCGGACCGGCTTCGCGATAAAACACTTTGACACCGTCGACGCTGACGGTGTGATAGCTCACGGCGGTCGATACGGCGGGCGCGGCAGCACTGGCGGCGGCACTGACGGCAACGAAGCCGGCGGCGAGGGCCAGGCGGGCCCAGACGGATGATGACGAGTTCATGGTGGTGCTCCTTGATGTGGTGTCGTTGTTCTGTGAGCGGCGGGCTTAAGCGGCCAGTTTCAGATTGACTTGCGGGAAGTCGATCTCGACTTTGCTGGCTTTGCCGAGGATGTTGGTCAGGAAATTCATGCCGACGTGGGTGATGATTTCCACGATGTCGCCATCGGTGAAGCCGGCGCTGCGCAGCTGGGCGATCTCGATGGCGCTCACATCGCCCTTCTTCTCCATCAGGCTGGTGGCGAACTGGACGGCGATGGCCGCTTGTGCGTCTTCGCTGGTGCCGTGGCGGGCGGCGCTGATCTCGTCGCCGGTCAGTCCGCTTTTACGGCCGATGGCGGTGTGTGCGGAGACGCAATATTCGCAGCCGTTTTGCTGGGCCAGCGCCAGGGCGATGCGTTCGCGGGTTTGCGCGTCCAGGCTGCCAGCGCCTGCCACGCCGTGCAGACCCAGGAAGGCGCGCAGCGCGACCGGCGAGTTCGCGAACACTTTGAGGAAGTTCGGCACCATGCCGAGCTGGTCTTGAATAGCGTCGAGCAGAGCTTGTTGTTCGGCGTTGGCGTTGCTGCTGTCAATGATAGTGATGCGGCTCATGGTGTTCTCCTTGGCGGGTAGTTGACGAAGTGTTATCCAGCGCTTACAGTTTGAGTCTTTTGCGGAATAATTAGAATCCAGACAAACTGCAATGAACCATTCCTGAAAGTGGAATAATATGGATCGGCTCTATACCATGTCGATATTCCTGGCCGTGGTCGAAGAAGGCGGCTTCGCGCCGGCCGCGCGCAAGCTGCGGATCTCCCCGCCAGTGGTGACGCGGGCGGTGACGGAGCTGGAGGAAAAGATGGGCGTGCGCCTGCTGACGCGGACCACGCGGATGGTGCGCGTCACCGACGTAGGCGCGCGCTACGCTGCCGATTGCCGACGCATTCTGGCCGACGTGACCGATTCCGAGCAGGCCGCCACCGGCACGCATGCCGAGCCGCGCGGCAAGCTGGTGATCACCTCGTCGGTGCTGTTTGGCGCCATGTATGTCACGCCGGTGGTGACGGAGTACCTGCGCCGCTATCCGGAAACGGAGGTGGAATGCCGGTTCCTCGACCGCGTGGTCAATATGATGGATGAAGGGATAGATGTAGCCATACGGCTAGGCCAGCTGCCCGATTCAAGTTATCAGGCGGTGCGGGTGGGCCAAGTGCGGCAGGTCGTCTGCGCTTCGCCCGCTTATCTCGAGGCGCGCGATCTACCGCTCACACCGGAGGACCTTGACGGCCACGACATCGTGTTGGCTGCCGGCGTGACCGCCGCCCCGGAATGGCGCTTCGAGTCCGAACGCCAGCCGGTGGTCATGCGGGTGCGCCCCCGCCTCATCAGTTCGAGCAACGACGCAGCAATCGCGGCTGTAGTCCGCGGGTTCGGACTGACTCGGGTGATTTCTTATATGGTGGCGCCGCATCTGGCGGCCGGGCGGCTGAAGACCGTGCTGAGCCAGTATGAGGCGGCGCCGATGCCGGTCAATGTCGTACACCATGAGGGGCGCCGATCGACGCCCAAGGTGCGGGCGTTCATCGACCTTGCTGTGTCGATGCTGCGCGCCGAGGGTGCCCTCAACTAAGATTAGTCAAATTGCGCGCGAATCCGCACGTTGCTTGATCATCTCGAAATCCCTGGGCAGCGGATGCAGGTCGAGCCGGCGCCCGGCTTTGACGATCTGGCTCGGCGTGTCATGGCCGATCAACACCGGCAGTCGTTTTGACGCGGCGATCAATTTTTCAAGATCGATGCCAATATCATATCCCATCAACTGCAGCGCATGTGCGACCTCTTCGGTGCATACGTTACCCGACGCCCCAGGCGCATAAGGACAGCCGCCGATGCCACCGAGTGACGAATCAAAACGGTTCGCACCCGCATCGATACCGGCCATGACATTGGTCAGCCCCATGCCCCGGGTATTGTGGAAGTGCAGGCTCAGTTCGATGTCTGGCCAAGCGTCGCGGAAGCGGCGTGTTAACGAACTCACCTGGCTGGGAAATGCCATACCCGTTGTGTCGCACAAAGTGATCCCACCGGCGCCGGCTTCACCGATAAAACGGGCACACCATTCGAGTACCGTTTCTTCCGGCACGTCGCCCTCCATCGGACAGCCGAAAGAGCATGACAGCGAAACGTTAATGGCAAGCGACGCGTTCCGGGCACGCGCAGCAACGTCGCACAAGCCTTTGAATGATTGCTCCCGTGTCATGCGCAGGTTGGATAAATTATGGCTTTCGCTGGCCGACATCACCAGATTGAGCTCATCGACCCTGCTTTCGATCGCGCCTTCCGCGCCACGCACGTTGGGCACCAACGCGCTGTAAATCACGCCGGGGACCCGTTCGATTTCCAGCATCACCTCTCTGGCGTCACCCAGGGCCGGGATCGCTTTGGGCGAGACAAAAGCGGTCACCTCGATTTTGGCCATGCCGGCCCGAGACAAACTGTCGACCAACGCAATTTTTTCGTTGGTCGGCACGAAAACGGATTCCGCCTGCAACCCATCGCGCGTGCCCACTTCCTGCAAATAAATGCGGCGTCCAGCGCCATTCCAGATAGTCATGCCACAACTCCCTTTTCGCGCAATGTCGCGATGTCTTGTGCGCTCAAGCCGAGCTCAGCCAGGACCCCGTCAGTGTCGTCACCCAACCCTGGCGCCGCAGAACGCACTGTTCCTGGCGTGCCCATCAGCTTGGGCACCACGCCGGGCACCTCCAGTTCATAGCCGTCCCGTGTGCGCTGGGACAAGATCATGTCGCGTGCCCGGTAGTGCGGATCCTCAGTGATGTCCTTGGCGGTGTACACCTTGCCAGCAGGAACTCGCGCCGCGCCAAGAATATCCAGTACGTCGCCCACCGGGCGTGTCGCGGTCCAGACACCGATGGCTGCATCAAGTTCCACAACGCGCGCAACGCGGCCCGCATTGTTGGCCAATGTCGGATCGTCCGCCAGATCGTCACGGGAAATCGTCTGCATCAGACGCTTGAAGATGCTGTCGCCGTTCCCGGCGATGAGCACATACCCGTCGCTGCATCGATAAGCATTCGACGGCGCAATGCCTGGCAACGCACTGCCTGCGGCTTCCCTTGCGACGCCAAAGGCGCTGTACTCGGGAATCAGGCTTTCCATCACGTTGAACACCGCCTCATGCAGCGCCACGTCGATCACCTGCCCCTTGCCGCCGTTGGCCTTGCGGTGGTACAGCGCCGTGAGGATGCCGATGGTACCGTGCAGCGCGGCCAAGGTATCGCCGATCGAAATGCCACAGCGCACCGGAACCCGATCCGGCTCGCCGGTCAGGTGACGCAATCCACCCATGGCTTCGCCGATGGCGCCAAACCCGGGGAGATCGCGGTAAGGGCCGGTCTGGCCGTAGCCCGAAATACGCAGCATCACCAAGCCCGGATTGAGTGCGGAAAGGGCTTCCCAGCTCATGCCCCACGCTTCCAGAGTCCCCGGCCGGAAATTTTCGATTAGCACATCCGCTTCAGCAATGAGCTTGCGGGCGATATCCTGGCCGTCGGCACTGCGCAGGTCCAGCGCAATCGAACGCTTGTTGCGCGATTGAACCTGCCACCAGACCGACGTGCCGTCCTTGATCATGCGCCAGTTACGCAATGGATCGCCCGAACCGGGCGCCTCGATCTTGACGACATCGGCACCGAATTCGCCGAGCGTTTTGCCGGCAAACGGCCCGGCGATAAGTTGCCCCATTTCGATCACGCGGACACCGCGCAATGCGCCTTCCGGGATGTTTTTCTCTGCATTCATGATAAACCTCTCTATGTTCGATCAAAGTGTTGTCTACGGTGTGCGTGCCGCTGCCGGCAACAATCTCAAGAACCGCGCGGCATTCCGGAGGCTTCCTTTTCGCGCAGCGTCGCGGGCAAGCCGTAGAGCAGAATTGCCGCACAAATAAGGCTCAGGCACCCGATCAGGTAGAGGGCTGGCGTGGTGCTGCCAGACAGGTCCCTGATGCGCCCGACGACCACCGGGCTGACGATGCCACCCAGTTGTCCCAGCGTGTTGATCAGGGCGATCCCGCCAGCTGCTCCCGCGCCGGCGAGCAGTTTCGGCGGCAGCGCCCAGAATGCGGGAATCGCGGCCACCACGCCCGCGCCCATGACGCCGAGGGCGACGATCAGCAATCCGGTATGCTTGTCGAACAGGCCGGCACTGAAGAAACCGACCGAGGCAAGCACCATCAGCCCAATGACATATTTCCTTCGTTCGCCAGACACATCGGAAACACGGCCCACGATGACCATGGTGACGGCACCGCAGAGATATGGGATCGCGGTCAGGAATCCGATGCTGGACGAGTCGGTGATGCCCGAAGCGCGAATCAGATGGGGCGCCCAGAAATTCAGGCCGTAGGAGCTCACTTGTATCAGGAAGTAGACCAGTGCCAGCGTCAAAAAACCAGGGGTCTTCAGCGCGCCAAGTAGCGACTGTCCGTGACCGCCTATCGTGCGATGCTGATCGGCGATACGGTCAGATAACAACGTCTGCTCTTCGCGCGTCAGCCAGCCGGCATCCTGGATCCGGTCTTTCAACACCTTGAAGACGAGGATGCCCAGGAATACGCACGGTATGCCGCCGACGAGGAACAACCAGTGCCAGCCGCGCAACGTCAGAAGCCCATCCATGTGGCTCAGCACCAGCCCTGCAGCGGGTGCGCCAAACAAACCTGCGAAAGCCGATGCGAGGAACAGCATCGATGTGATGCGGCCGCGATAGGCTGTCGGAAACCACAGCGTCAGGTAGTACAGCACGCCAGGAGCGAAGCCGGCTTCCATTGCGCCGATGAGGAAGCGCAACAGGTAGAACTGCCAATCCGTCTGCACGAAAGCCATCATTGCAGTCGCAATGCCCCAAGACACCATGATGCGGGCGATCCAGCGCCGCGCACCCACCTTGTAGAGCATCAGGTTGCTCGGCACTTCGAACAGCACGTAGCCGACGACAAACAAACCCGCACCGAGACCATATGCGGTATCGCTCAGGCCCAGATCGGTTTGCAGGGCGAACTTCGCGAAGCTGACGTTAATGCGGTCGAAAAACGCAAAAAGATAGCAGATCATAATCAGCGGCATGATCCGCCAGGCGACCTTGCGCACGATGCGCGCTTCGTCACGCCCATCGACAGGGATGGACGAGCCGATAGGAATGGAACCTGAGGTTGTCATACGTGTCTCCTACTGTTGATTTTTTAGCTGCATGTTCGCAGCACTGGTTATAAGCGCTCTTGTCGGCGGATCAATACATTCTGATCCGGCGCCGCAAATGACAGAAGCCGAAAGGAGAGAAGCGAGCTTTCGCGGATCGCGAAAGCTCGGGAAGCAGCGCTGTCCTCGTGCGCTAGGGGGCGACGGGCGCGCCCGCGAGATGGTCTACCAGCAACCGTACATGGCGTGGTATGGCGCCGGCGTCGCGCAGGCCAATGAGCAGGCTGCGCTCCGCCCATGCATCCTTGAGCGCAATCTGGCGCAGATCGAGCGACCCGACGAGTTCCTGCACGGCCTCTAACGGCAAAACGGCAATCCCCATGCCTGCGGCCACCATCTTGCACATCGCATCGAAGCTGCGCACGCGGATGCGCAGCTTCAGGTTGCGGCCAAGCGCTTCCGTTTCGGATTGCAACCGCTCGGCCAAGGACGTGCCTGCGGAAAGGCTGACGAAATCGTGGTCGAGCACCTCTTCGAAATAGACGGCGTTCCTGTCGGACAAAACGTGATCACGCGGCACGACCAGACTCAGCCTATCCTTGCGGTAGGTCACCAGATCCAGTCCCAATGAAGGTGTCCGGTCTGCGAAAATTCCCAGGTCGGCGCGGCCATCGAGCACCGCCACGACAATTTCCCTGCTGTCGCCTTCTTCGAATTCGATCCGGATACCAGGGTTGGCTGCCGTGAAGGAGGCAAGGTCGTTCGGCAGGAACTGGGTAACGGCGGAAGTGTTCGCCCACAGACGCACGACCCCGACGAGGCCGGATGCGTAGTCCGAAAGATCGGCCGCCAGCAAGTCCACATCGCTCAGTATCCGTTGGGCGTGGCCATGCAGCGCCCTGCCGGCCACCGTAAGAATGACTCCACGCGAATGACGTTCCAGCAAGGGGGTGCCGGTCATGGCCTCCAGGTCGGATATGCGCTTGCTGGCGGCGCCGATTGCAAGATTGGCCAGGACAGCCCCCTTGCTGATGCTCCCGGTACGCACAACCAGGGCGAACAAGGAGAGCGATACCAGATCAAGTCGGTGCAGATTCATCGTTGGACGCAGTCAAAGTTTTTTTCACCCGGCGCGAAAGCGCCAAGGAGTACGAAATGAGCAGTGTTCCTGAAAGAGTGATCAAACACAAGGTCCCAAAAACAAGGGCCCCGTCGCTTTCGCGCCGGAGCCGTGTTTTTTATTCAGTGGTGGAGACGGCGTCAATGGAACTCAGTAATAAATATATTTAAAATCAGCGCATTAGAGAAAAATATAAGGTTCGCGAACATAAATATCCCCATCAATGCCCCTTAGGGGAATCAGGCGGCTGTCGCAGGAGATATCTAATCTTTGCTTTGATATCTGTCGAAATCGAATCCACCTACATCGAACTCAAAAACAGGCGATCCCTGCTGGTAGATATTGACTGCAACACGTACGCGCTTGGCCTTTCGCATGCTGGTCAAAAACCGATTGTAGTTATCTAAGAAAATTACAGTGGAGCTATGATCTGCAGCTCCAGATGCCGAGTAGGTGACGGATTTTCCATCATCAAAGCGAACCTGAACACTGCAGCCAGTATAAGATGTACAGAGGATCTGGCCTTTCTCTATCCTGAAAAGAATATCCTTACCGTGCTGCGAATCTGTACGCAACGTAAGGTGGCCATTTTGCATACCATTGTAAGGAAATCCAAATTCAACCGTATTGTTGCTTTCCACAGATGCGGTTCGGCGCTTCCCTCCGGTCATTTGCTCTTCAGTGACATCGTAGCGCCACTGCAGCCCCACTATTGAAGCCGCAGCTTCCTTAGGTGCAGAGACAACAGCGGTCGACATAGCATTACTAGAGACAACTTCACTCTTTAAATTAACTGCCTTTGGCTCGGCCAACTGCGCTTCAAGCACGGCGATCCGGCGATTTGCCTGTTCAAGTTTTTTATTGGCTTCAGCGACGCTTGCGCCCTCTGAGCAACCCATAATCGCTAAGACCAGGGAAACTGTCATAAGGGCCGAAACCAAATTCCGACTTAAAAATGGTGGAGCGCTGTATGCCCTAATTTGCATGAGTTGCTTTCACTGCACCATCAGAACTGAGATCATCGATATACCACTCCCGGTGCAAAGAGGTTACATCTTCCATTTGGCGTCCTAGGACACCCAGCATGCCACCAGTCCACGTGCCAAAGGCGGAAGCGCCATCTGGCCTATAGAGATTCTCCGGCATGGTACGAATGGTATAGGTTGGGTTTTGAGTTCCGTAATCCTGCCCCAGCAGATGGAAATACTCCCCTTTCATTCTGAATTTCTGTTTACCTTTATGAGATAGTTCTACAATCTCAAAGGACCTATCCTTCTGCTGGGCGGCGAATTGCAGCAAAACCCGCATCACGTCCATGGGGCTCGATGTGCCCGAAACTTCTCTCAAGTCATAGACAAGCACACTTGGATTTATGAAATACTTGTAATGTACAAAAACCTGTAGTCCGTCATTGCGGGGGTCATCGTGTAAAACTTTCGACACCGTCTGCTGCAAACTGAAGTAATTGACTGCTGCGACAGTCAACACTGCTGAGGCAGCCATCGCGCCGAAGATCCGAAATTTTCGATTAGTCATGTTTTCCAAAGGAAATTTTTTGAGTTTGCAATTTTGAAGCATTATTTTTCTAATTGCAATTCTTTTATCCGCTGCCTCTGGTCGGCCTGCAATTCTGTAATTTGGCGATTACGATTCTGTGCATAGTTAGTTAAAAAACCATGTTGGTCGGCACCGACTTGGAGGTACATCCGACACTCTGCTTAATCGCTTCAGTGCACTCGCCTTGAGCACACTCTTCCTTTGCCTTAGCGGCTACGTCAGCACAAGCATCTAAAGGATTCTGTGTATGCTCAACAGCCTCCGAGCGTTGAGAAGTGACTTCTTGCTGAGCTTCGCTTCCTGTTGTCGCTCGGGTCGCCTGAATCGGCTCAGAACTTGCAGGGGCTGGGGCAGCAGGACTCTGCTCCACTGAAATGAGCTGTTCGGTCCTCGGGAGCTCGGTTGAGACTTCCTCCTTATCACTATTTTTGAAGATAGCGAACACCACCAGAGCTGCAATTGCAATGCCTACCCCGCCGATTCCTCTGGCTTCCATTCGCACTATTTTCACATCGGTGCTATCACAGCTTGGGCATCTCAAGGAAAGAGCCTTGCCTCTTGGATACCACGTATATGAGCAAGCGGAGCATTTATTCTTTGGATTCAAGGTTCCCATCTGTGGTCCTCACAACTTTAATTCACGCCAAAACTTCGTCTAAAAAACAGAAAGATCTTTCTCTGCCTGTGCCAATTGAAGAGCCGCTGCCCGCAGGCTAGGTAAGGCAGAGTTTAGACGGACCTCAACATTAGCTGAATCCGACTTCAACTCTCCAATTCCAGCTTCGAGCGCCTTTTCAATTTGCGCTGCACGAATCCCAAATTTTTGCTTGATTGCATACATGTCCGCTTGGGTGACTGCCATGGCAGGGTTGTATGTGAATCGCCTTTCGCAACTTGCACGCCAGTCCATCATTGCCCGAGTATTTCGTTCACCAAAACCCCGTACCTGCATAACAGCATGCTTCGAAATATCCGCAGCTGTCTCAATACCAAAGGAACGCAGAGCTGCTTTCCGAGCAGCTCCGACATTCGGAATCGATGCGGTATCAATGAAAAATTGGTCAAGAAATTTCTTCCTTTGGCGCTCCTGCGCGGTGTTTTGCAGATGACTAAGTTCACGCCTTTCGGCCTCTGGAATGCCTTTATATTCATCTCGAAGCTTCACCAACTCAGCCTTCTTACTCAAAAATCCCTGAGGCCCAAGGGCGGCGTTAACTTGTTGAAGTAATCGGTCGAAACTGGCTTTTGCAGAATCCCTCACTTGCTTCCTGTTGCGATGCTCAGTCGCACGAGCTTTGTTCTCGTTCCCCCCGCCTAATTGCCAGCCACAAGCCACGACCAACAATGCAGGGATTAGGAGCTTCATAGACTCTGCCACAAGGAGAAGTCCAGCAAGAAAAGCCAAAATCCGAATCCAACTTCGGGCGCCATTTTCTGCAGCTTCAGGGGGCAGTGGTTTAGCCTGTAGACCTGCAGCGGACAAGGGGGGCGCCGTTATCGAAGTCGGCGACTGGATCGCTTCCACAAGGGCCCAGAAACGTCCCAGTTCAAATCCTGTAGCCGGCCTAACGTATGTCGCACCTGAATCTACAAAGTACGAAACCCCAACATTCTCTAAGGCGCACCACATGCAACGGGTCAAATGTCCTGGGTACACGTGCATCGCCGAGGTCGCACACTTCTTAAGGCCACTACGCAACCGGTCCAATGCAACGACCCAGTGTGCGGCTGTAGGACGTAGGCCTCTTGCACCTTGTTCAGTAAACGCCAAATTAAACATTTGCTCAACGTCGGCAGGGAGCATTGAGATAGGTATTGACCTTGGTGGGGGGGCAATTCCCCGTTGACTCGAATCCTTCGCATATGCGTATCGAAACTCTTTGATGTCGGTTTCAAGCGCATCACCAACCCCATTCCTTTGAGGAACGCCTGCGTAAGGGTGTCGCCCTCCAAACAAGATATGAAAAATCAGGAGGCCCAAACCAAAGTTGTCATGGTTGGCGGTACGCCGGAGCCCGACAAATGACGAGAGCCCCTGCAATTCGGGAGGCGTGAAATGAGAGACGCCGACTTCACAAAAATGCACTGTCCCATTAGCGTTTACCTGGAACGAGTCGCTATCGATAATTATGACCGTACTGTCCTTGCCAACCATAATATTGCCTTGATTGACATCACCTAAAACATGCCCTTCACCATGTAATACTTCAAATGCAGCGGCGACATTTCTGGCGATGAACAGTAAGAAGTCCCATGCCGCCTTCGGATAGTTCTGCCGCCGGTGGGCAGGGCTATAAAGCATTTGAATAGGAGCACGGTTGGAGACCTTAGGCATGAGGTATCCAACGATAGCTCCCCCTCTAGCATCTTTCAGTGTTGCATGGGGCCATGCCACATATTTCAGTAGTTTGTCAGATGACGTCGTCGCCATGAAGCTAAGTTTATCTTGCTTCTTTTTGTCCGGAAGTTTGTGGTAAATTTTCGCGACATATTTTGATTCAGGACTAAGTTCAAATACGGAGCCCTCGCCGCCTTTGCCGAGTTCGCGGCTGAGCGCAACCGCTTCCCCGTGAGATGTAACTAAGGCCTTGTCCACGGCATTTACTCATTCAAAGTTGCGATAACCAACGTCTTGTCGTCGTCGGTGCGAGCATTAACACGCTCACTATTCAGAAAATTCGCGAGTGCCAAATGGAGTCCTTCTTCGTTTTCTGGCGCTGCCCGTCGCAGGGCGTCGAAGAACGGGGCAAAGAATGGCTCATGGGGAGTATTCGTTGCCATTTGAAGCGCGAGTCGTTGAAGGCCATCACTAAACACTGCAACTTCAGTCAGCTGGGAGGAATATTCCCGCGTTTGTAATATCTCCACCGCATTGTCGTCGGTCACGAAATGGGTCATGTTAGCGTATTCACCCACCATGGGAATGAGCGCGAGCTCCAATCCCTTCCCTGCATTCACTACGATGCCTCCGTCACCAATCTGGATTGCTATCGCAGCTTGCGGGAGAGACACCACTCCTAAAAATGTGCATGCCAAGTCACGTACAACCAAACCTTGTGCGGCCGCATAATTTTCAATGCGCACGCGAATCGCAAGCAGACATTCAACGGCAAGTTCATCCGAAACTCCGAATTCACCGGCCGCCACTTTGGCAGAGATCACCTCCGCTGCTGCTTGCATCGCCAACTCGGCCCCAACTCCGCCATGTGAGGCACTCCCTGCTCCGTCTGCAACAAAAATTGCGAGCAATGGTCCACCTTGCAATGACTCAACTTGG
>Ga0308163_10001518_pt1 | contig 24890 bp, 19 predicted proteins | sample PhyTR1_FD_201037 | JGI IMG/M metagenome (GOLD analysis project Ga0308163, IMG submission 201037) | Phyllosphere microbial communities from UC Gill Tract Community Farm, Albany, California, United States - DLSLT.R1 | ecosystem: Host-associated > Plants > Phyllosphere > Unclassified | place: USA... | reverse complement strand
AGGCTGGTTACGGCCGTAACTACCTGCTGCCTTTCGGCAAAGCCACCGCTGCAACCGCTGCCAACCTGGCTGCGTTTGAAGAGCGTCGCGCTGAGCTGGAAAAAGCCGCTGCCGAGAAGAAAGCTTCTGCTGAAACTCGCGCTGCTCAACTGGCTGAGCTGGAAGTGACTATCACTGCCACTGCTGGTGACGAAGGCAAGCTGTTTGGTTCGATCGGTACTCACGACATCGCTGACGCACTGACCGCCTCCGGCGTTGAAGTGGCCAAAGCTGAAGTTCGTCTGCCGAACGGCACCATCCGTAACGTTGGCGAATACGACGTTGCCGTGCACCTGCACAGCGATGTTGAAGCTACCGTTCGCGTAGTTGTGGTGGCTGCTTAAGCTGCTTGATTCTGGCGTTTCGGCGCTGGAGTCCGACCGGTTGACGAGGTTTTCGTCAGTCGGTCAACGAGGGGCGCGTTCCTGTTTATCGGGTCGTGCCCTTTGTCATTTCTGAGTATTCTGTTTCAAACTCCTTATTCCGTGTGGCCATGAACGACATTTCCGCTCCCGAGCAATACGACCTGCAAACCGCTGCCCTAAAGGTGCCGCCGCATTCCATCGAGGCCGAACAGGCTGTACTCGGTGGTCTGATGCTGGACAACAATGCTTGGGAACGCGTGCTGGATCAGGTATCGGACGGTGATTTCTACCGTCATGACCACCGACTGATCTTTCGCGCCATTGCCAAACTGGCTGATCAGAACCTGCCCATCGACGTAGTTACCCTGTCGGAGCAACTGGACAAGGAAGGTCAGACCTCTCAAGTGGGAGGCTTGGGCTATCTGTCAGAGCTGGCAAAAAATATTCCGTCGGTCGCCAACATCAAGGCCTACGCCCAGATCGTGCGTCAGCGCGCTACCCTGCGGCAGTTGATCGGCATCAGTAACGAAATCGCCGACAGCGCGTTCAATCCTGAAGGGCGAACCGCCGAAGAGATCCTCGACGAAGCCGAACGGCAGATCTTCCAGATCGCGGAAGCGCGCCCGAAAACCGGTGGTCCGGTGGGTGTCAATGACCTGCTGACCAAGGCCATCGACCGTATCGACACGCTCTTCAACCTCGGCGAGGGGATCACCGGTCTTTCCACCGGTTATACCGACCTGGACGAAAAGACCAGCGGTTTGCAGCCCTCCGACTTGATCATCGTCGCGGGCCGACCGTCGATGGGGAAGACCACCTTCGCGATGAACCTGGTCGAGAACGCGGTCCTGCGCAGCGAAAAAGCGGTATTGGTGTTCTCGCTGGAGATGCCAGGTGAATCGCTGATCATGCGTATGTTGTCTTCGCTCGGTCGTATCGACCAGACCAAGGTCCGTTCGGGTCAGCTGGACGATGATGACTGGCCGCGCCTGACCTCGGCGGTCAACCTGCTCAACGACCGCAAGCTGTTCATTGATGACACGGCCGGCATCAGTCCTTCCGAAATGCGCGCGCGTACCCGGCGTCTGGTGCGTGAGCACGGGGAGGTCGGCTTGATCATGATCGACTACCTGCAGTTGATGCAGATTCCGGGCTCAAGCGGTGACAATCGTACCAACGAAATTTCCGAGATTTCCCGATCCCTGAAAGCGCTGGCCAAAGAATTCAACTGCCCCGTGGTTGCGTTGTCGCAGCTCAACCGTTCCCTGGAACAACGACCCAACAAGCGTCCGGTCAACTCCGACTTGCGGGAATCCGGAGCGATCGAGCAGGACGCCGACGTCATCATGTTCGTGTACCGGGACGAGGTATACCACCCGGAAACCGAGCACAAGGGCATCGCGGAAATCATCATCGGCAAGCAGCGTAACGGCCCGATCGGCTTCATTCGTCTGGCGTTCATTGGTAAATACACCCGCTTCGAGAACCTCGCGCCGGGTAGTTATAACTTTGACGATGACGAGTAGTGTCGGGTTGAGGCCCTTGGGTTTGCCCGGTTTGGCTTGATATGGCTACTCTGATGCCCTTCGGGCCATTCGCGAGCAAGCTCGCTCCTACATGTTCTTAAACGTGCTGCGGTCTGACAGACCCCATTGCCCGCCTTGTGCGTTCAACTCGATCTTGCGGCGGACTCAAAGGCTGCCGACTCGGTCCATCAGGCCATGGCACGTTTAAACAGATGTGGGAGCGAGCTTGCTCGCGAATAGGCCCGTAGGGCATCAAAGTAACGATCTCCCGTCTGGATGCCCGGCATCAAACTCACCCTCTCGGAATACTCAAAAAAACCTTCCCGACAAAACCCACTCCCGTAGTCGGAATTGATCAAAATTTGTGCTATATTCCGCGCCCGCGATTTTTCCAACGTGCAAACACGTAGGTCCTGACATGCAAGCAGCCAAGCCGTTATTTGACTATCCGAAGTACTGGGCCGAATGTTTCGGGCCAGCGCCTTTCCTGCCAATGAGCCGGGAAGAAATGGATCAGCTTGGCTGGGATTCCTGCGACATCATCATCGTGACCGGTGATGCGTACGTCGATCACCCGTCGTTTGGCATGGCGATCATTGGCCGGCTGCTGGAGTCGCAAGGCTTCCGCGTCGGGATCATTGCCCAGCCGGACTGGAGATCCAAAGACGACTTCATGAAGCTCGGCGAGCCGAACCTGTTTTTCGGCGTCGCGGCCGGCAACATGGACTCGATGATCAACCGCTACACCGCAGACAAGAAAATCCGTTCCGATGACGCGTATACACCAGGCGGCATGGCGGGTAAGCGCCCGGATCGCGCGAGCCTGGTTTACAGCCAGCGCTGTAAGGAAGCCTACAAGAACGTGCCGATCGTTTTGGGAGGCATCGAAGCTTCGCTGCGCCGTATTGCGCACTACGACTACTGGCAGGACAAGGTCCGCAACTCGATTCTGATCGACGCCAGCGCCGATATCCTGCTGTACGGCAACGCCGAGCGCGCGATCGTCGAAGTGGCCAACCGCCTGTCCTGTGGTGAAACCATTGAAAGCATCACCGATGTGCGCGGCACGGCGTTCATTCGTCGTGACACACCGCAAGGTTGGTACGAAGTCGATTCCACGCGTATCGACCGTCCGGGCAAAGTCGACAAGATCATCAACCCGTACGTCAACACTCAGGACACCGAAGCCTGCGCGATCGAGCAGGAAAAAGGCCCGGTAGAAGACCCCAACGAAGCCAAGGTCGTGCAGATCCTGGCGAGCCCGCGCATGACCCGCGACAAGACGGTCATCCGTCTGCCGTCCATGGAAAAGGTGCGCAACGACCCTGTGCTGTATGCCCACGCCAACCGCGTGCTGCATTTGGAAACCAACCCGGGCAACGCCCGTGCGCTGGTCCAGAAGCACGGTGAAGTCGATGTCTGGTTCAACCCGCCGCCGATTCCAATGACCACCGAAGAAATGGACTACGTGTTCGGCATGCCGTACGCGCGTGTCCCGCACCCTGTGTACGGCAAGGAAAAGATTCCGGCCTACGACATGATCCGCTTTTCGGTGAACATCATGCGTGGCTGCTTCGGCGGCTGTACGTTCTGCTCGATCACCGAGCACGAAGGCCGGATCATCCAGAATCGCTCGCACGATTCGATCATCCGTGAAATCGAAGAAATACGTGACAAGGTTCCGGGCTTCACCGGCGTGATTTCCGACCTCGGCGGGCCGACCGCGAACATGTACCGCATTGCCTGCAAGAGCCCGGAAATCGAATCCGCGTGCCGCAAGCCGTCGTGTGTGTTCCCGGGCATCTGCCCGAACCTGAACACCGATCACTCGGCGCTGATTCAGCTGTACCGCAGTGCTCGCGAACTGCCGGGTGTGAAGAAAATCCTGATCGCTTCCGGCCTGCGTTACGACCTTGCGGTCGAATCGCCGGAGTACGTGAAAGAGCTGGTGACGCACCACGTCGGTGGTTACCTGAAGATCGCCCCGGAACACACCGAGGAAGGTCCGCTCAATCAAATGATGAAGCCGGGCATTGGCAGCTATGACAAGTTCAAGCGCATGTTCGAGAAGTATTCGAAAGAGGCCGGCAAAGAGCAGTACCTGATCCCTTACTTCATCGCCGCTCACCCCGGCACCACCGATGAAGACATGATGAACCTGGCGCTGTGGCTCAAGGGCAACGGTTTCCGGGCCGACCAGGTGCAGGCGTTCTACCCGTCACCGATGGCCAGCGCGACCGCCATGTATCACTCCGGCAAGAACCCGCTGCGCAAGGTCACCTACAAGAGCGACTCGGTGACCATCGTCAAGAGCGAAGAGCAACGCCGTCTGCACAAGGCGTTCCTGCGTTATCACGATCCGAAAGGCTGGCCGATGCTGCGTGAGGCGCTGGAGCGGATGGGCCGTGCCGATCTGATCGGTCCGGGCAAGAACCAATTGATCCCGCTGCATCAACCCGAAACCGACAGCTACCAGAGCGCCCGTCGCAAGAATTCGACGCCGGCTGGCAGTCATAAGGTGGCCAAAACCACGAAGATCCTGACCCAGCATACCGGCCTGCCGCAACGTGGCAGCGACGGCAGCAAGCCGTGGGACAAACGCGAAGAGGCCAAGGCCGCCGCCGCGGCTCGCAACAAACAGGCCGCGAAGGAACGTGCCGATGCAGCCAAAGGCGGTAAAGGCGGCAAGAAGCCATCGCGTCAGCCGGTGTTCCCGCGCTAAGCGATACCGCACAAAAAACGCCAGCTTTCGAGCTGGCGTTTTTGTTTTTACATCTTTACGTTTTCGCGGATGTTCCAGCCGAACTTGACCGGGCCGCCGTCTTTGCTGCCATCGGCTTTCTGTGGCTGGTAGGCGACTTCGACCTTGCCGAAGTTGAGGGTGATGTCCTCTTTGAGTGTTTCGTCACTGTTTCCCGCGTCCGTTTGATAGGACGCCACCATCACTTCCTTGAGGGTGACGATCATGTATTCGACTGGGGCGCTGCCACCGGCCTTGCGCACCGTCAGAGTCGCTTCGGGATAATGCTTTCCGCTTGAGCAGGCCATCATCAAATTAGGCGAAGCCTTGTCCAGAGACTTCCTCAAGCTCAAGTTCTGCATGCTCACCTTGCCCGCGCCACCACCGCCGCCCTGGTGCATCGAGCCCGATTGCGCCATGCCCCACTGCATCGAATGAATGTCGATTTCCTCCTTGTGGACGCTGTCCATCGACTCACCCTTGACGTCGCCCAACTTCAAAAACATATCGATAGCCATGAACACTCCCTGAAAAATAGTCGTCGACGAGTTGTCGTCGCGCACCTTTTCTCACTCGGCTCCGAAGAGCAATACGCTAAGAACAGATCAGGATCGTTCATACGAGATAAAGAAAAACTTCCTACATCGTCTGGGGTTTTGGATGCCTATTCTCGTTCGCTCTCATTCAACGAAGGAAAAAAAGATGAGCAGGCTAGCACTTCGGGATGGTTTCTCAGTCGCGCGAAGTCAGGCGAGGGATCGCATTGAAAACGCTATTGATCTCAAGCAGCTATTCCGCGTCATCGATGCCGATCCGGCTATCGTTGGGGCCGGTGTCGTTTACATCGATAGCGATTTCAATGTCGTGACGCTGAGGGAGTTTCAGGCGATTTGCAGTATATCGGTTAAGCGGGTCATTTTGCGTGAAGTACCAAGGTTTATGGCGATTCAGGAATTCGCTCGTGAGTTAGAGCATAATCCACGCGAGTCTAAGATAGTAACTGAGGCAATCGGGGCCGCAATCGCATGTTCCGGTGCTTATTTGAGTTGGAGCGTTTTTTTGGTGGCGGACTGGCAGCACCAGTGACGGCTGGGGCAAGTGTTTTTGTTTCGGTAGTAGCGCTGTCATCTGCAGTCGCTGGCACAGCTCAGTGCATTGTGGGCGCAGGGCGCATTGTTGGCGAGATATTCGCTCCAAGCAAGTTGGATGAGCTGGATTCACAATCTTGGTTTGAAGATATGAACTTGATGCTTGATCGAATTACGCTCGCTGGTGCTGGGGCTTCGATATATGTGACTGCCCGATTTGTACTGGCTACACGAGCGGCAACTGGCAAGTCTTTTAATACCGTCCTCAAGGGGCTATCACCCAGGGAAAGGCTGAATTTGACAATAGAGCTCCATCAGTACCGAATGCAAGCGACTCATCTGTCTGGGCGAATTACTAACTCCGAAATACGTCAGCAACTGCGAATTCAGCGAAAGGACTTGGCGGCTGCCATGTTGGCAATTTGGGGAAGTTTCAGGTCGGGAAATCTACAGCCTCTGGCTATTGGGCTTTATGAGGAGTAGGTGAATGTTTGGTTGGAAAGATGGTCTAGAATTTCGCCGCAAGTATTTTGGCGTTTTTATGTGCTCGTTCTATTTAGGAGTGGTCTCGTGCGCTTTTAGTTTGTTTCTTGTAATGATTACGTATTGGGCTGATTTAGCGTTTCTCGATCAAGCCAAGTTTTTTTGCGCTCTGTCTATTCTGTTTGGGGTTCTTCAGACGTTGTTCTGTTTTATGATTGCACGAGGGAGGGCAGGATGGGTTGCGGGTATGGTAGGAATTTTTGTGTTCTTTTTCGTCGTATCGCTCGCTGTTATAAGTTACTCGCCTCCGATTGCTTTGTTTTGCCTCGCGCTGATCTGTCCTTTGAGCGGCCTTTATTGCTTGAATTCTAAAAAATATCGTCGAATGGTCCGTTGGCTTGAGGGCAATAAAATGCGACGTCAAAAAGCGCTGTAGATGTTGTGTCCTCGACTTGAGCAGAACGGAAAATACGTAGTTCGGTAAGGTTGTCGATCAATAAGTTACAAGTGCGGGTGGGCGCCTAAGGGAGCTTGCTTTAAAAAGCGCGAAGCAGTTGATAGGAGTTGTTCGTGAGGAAACGAGTTAGCAATAATTCCGGTGAGGTTAAGAAGGCAGCCCGGGGAATTGAGCCAACCAAAGGTAGGCACTCAAGGAAAGACATAGCGGCAAACAATAGGCTAAGGGATCAGGCAGCGAAGGCCGCAGCTCGACAAAGGCAGGCCAGGAACAAAGTCACATACCCGATAGGAGCATTGGTCGTACTTTTACTTATCGGTGGGATGGGTTACCAGATCTATGACGGTTTCGCGAGCGGCTATATAGTGCTCGGTGGTAGAGGCCAACCTTTTAGACGTCATACCCTAAGCGAAGACCCTGCTGGATTTTGGTTGGGGATAACGATGTACACCATTTTTATCATGCTATTTATTGCAGCGCTAAGGCATATGCGTTTGATATATAAAATGGAAGCCCGAGAGTAGCTTTCTCGCCCTGCTGACGCAGAAGCAAAAAAGACTTCGGTCTCCGCCTCATTTCCGTGCGACCCTTGCACCATCCGCCGAAGCTGGCGCAATTTTGGTGCTGTGCTTAGCTGAGCGAGCACCCTCAACGCCGAAGGCGCCGGACTTGCCTGGATGGCATAAGTCTTGCGCGGTTCCGCTACCGTCCAGGCTCGCAGGAGGCACGCCGTGTCGATTCACATTGCCTTGCACCACGTCACTCATTACCGCTATGAACGAGCGGTAGAACTGGGTCCGCAGATCGTGCGCTTGCGTCCGGCGGCTCACAGCCGCACGCGTGTGTTGTCCTATTCGCTGAAAGTCCTGCCTGAGAATCACTTCATCAACTGGCAACAGGACCCGCAAGGTAATTACCTGGCGCGGTTGGTGTTTCCGGAAAAGACCGATGAGCTGCGGATCGAAGTCGATCTGGTCGCCGAGATGGCGGTGTTCAACCCGTTCGATTTCTTCCTTGAGCCGTACGCCGATAAGATCCCCTTCACGTATGCGAAGGAAGAACACCACGAGCTGTTGCCCTATCTGGAAAAGCTGCCTTTGACGCCAAGGTTTCAGGCGTATTTGGATAGCATTGACCGCACGCCGATCCCGGCCATCGACTTTCTGGTGAACCTCAACCAGCGTCTGGCCAACGACATCGGTTACCTGATCCGCATGGAACCAGGCATCCAGACGCCGGAATTTACCCTTGAAAACGCCTCGGGTTCCTGTCGCGATTCGGCGTGGCTGCTGGTGCAGCTGCTGCGTCATCTGGGACTGGCGGCGCGATTCGTGTCCGGCTATCTGATTCAGCTCAAGGCCGATGTCGAGGCCCTCGACGGTCCGTCCGGTACGGACGTCGACTTCACTGACCTGCACGCCTGGTGTGAGGTGTATCTGCCGGGCGCAGGCTGGGTGGGCCTGGACGCCACATCAGGGCTGTTTGCCGGTGAGGGGCATATTCCGTTGGCGTGCAGCCCGGAGCCGTCTTCTGCAGCGCCGATCAGTGGCTTGGTCGAGCCGTGCGAAACAGAGTTCAGTCACGAAATGTCGGTGGAACGGATCTGGGAGGCGCCACGCGTCACCAAGCCCTATACCGAAGCTCAGTGGCTTGAGATTCAGGCCTTGGGCCGACAGATCGACACCGATCTGCTTGCGCATGACGTACGTCTGACGATGGGGGGCGAACCCACCTTCGTGTCCATCGATGACCGTGACGGTGGTGAGTGGAATACCGCTGCATTGGGGCCGAAGAAGCGTGAGCTCTCCGCTGAACTGTTCCAGCGCATGCGCACGCATTACGCGCCGCAGGGCATCGTGCATTTCGGTCAGGGCAAATGGTACCCGGGCGAGCAGTTACCACGCTGGTCGCTGAACTGCTTCTGGCGTCGAGATGGTGAACCGGTGTGGCGCAACAATGCGCTGATCGCCGATGAAAACGAAGATTACGGCACCGATAGCGAGACGGCGGGGCGCTTCCTGCGCAGTATCGCCGAGCGGTTGAAGCTGCCGGCGCGCTATGTATTTCCCGCTTACGAAGACAACTTCTATTACTTGTGGCGCGAAGGTGCGCTGCCCAAGAACGTCACGGCCGAAGACTCGCGCCTGGGTGACGAGCTTGAGCGGGCGCGGCTGAGCAAAGTGTTCTCGCAAGGGTTGGACAAGGTCATCGGCCATGTTCTGCCACTGGCGCGTACCGCGGCCGATGATCGCTGGCAGAGCGGTCGCTGGTACCTGCGTGACGAGCATTGCCGCCTGGTGCCGGGTGATTCCCCGCTCGGTTATCGATTGCCGCTGGCGTCGCAGCCGTGGGTCAAGGCTGCTGAATATCCGTACATCCACCCGACCGACCACAATCAGGATTTCACTGATCTGCCGGATCGTGACGAAGTTCAGGCCAAGCTGGACGGTTTGACCGAACAGGAGAATCCGGGTGCTGAGCGGGCGCCTGCCGTCGACGAATCGGCCGATTGGCTGACGCGCACCGCGCTCGGTGCCGAAGTGCGCGGCGGCAGGTTGTACCTGTTCATGCCGCCGTTGCAGTCACTTGAGGCGTACCTTGAGCTCGTCGCTGCGATCGAATCAACCGCTGAGGAACTGCACTGCCCGGTCCTCCTGGAAGGCTACGAGCCGCCCAGCGATCCCCGTCTGGCCAATTTCCGCATTACGCCGGACCCCGGCGTCATCGAAGTCAACGTGCAGCCGTCGTCCAGCTGGGACGAGTTGGTCGAGCGCACCGAGTTCCTCTACGAGCAGGCGCGCCTGACCCGATTGACCACTGAAAAATTCATGATCGACGGACGCCATACCGGCACCGGCGGCGGCAACCACTTTGTGCTGGGTGGCGCCACGCCGGGCGACTCTCCATTCCTGCGGCGGCCCGATCTGCTGCGCAGTCTGCTCAGCTATTGGCACAACCACCCATCGCTGTCGTACCTCTTTTCCGGGCTGTTTATTGGGCCGACGTCGCAGGCGCCACGCGTCGACGAAGCACGCAACGACTCGTTGTACGAGCTGGAAATCGCCTTCTCGCAAATGCCTGCACCCGGTGAGGCGTGTGCGCCTTGGCTGGTCGACCGTCTGTTGCGTAACTTGCTGATCGACGTCACGGGCAACACCCACCGCGCCGAGTTCTGCATCGACAAGCTGTACTCGCCCGATGGCGCCACAGGCCGTCTGGGGCTGCTGGAGCTGCGTGCGTTCGAAATGCCGCCTCATGCCCGCATGAGCCTGGCACAGCAGTTATTGCTCCGTGCGCTGGTCGCGCGATTCTGGCGTGAACCCTATGCACCGCCAAAACTTGCCCGCTGGGGCACCGAACTGCATGACCGTTTCATGTTGCCGCACTTCATTGAGCAGGACTTCGCCGACGTCATTGTTGAGCTCAATGCCGCAGGTTACCCGCTGCGTGCCGAGTGGTTCGCGGCGCATCTGGAGTTTCGCTTTCCGAAGGTCGGTGATTACGCGGTCAGCGGCATCGAGCTGGAACTGCGCCAGGCGTTGGAACCCTGGCATGTGCTGGGTGAAGAAGGAGCAGCAGGCGGTGCGGTTCGCTACGTGGATTCGTCGCTGGAGCGTCTACAGCTCAAGGTCACGGGATTGCCGCCTCAACGCTATGTGTTGACGTGCAACGGTATTCCAGTGCCGTTGCAACCGACCGGGCGTATTGGCGAGTTCGTGGCGGGCGTTCGTTACCGCGCCTGGCAGCCGTTCAACGCATTGCAACCGACGATTCCGGTTCACGCGCCGCTGGTGTTCGACATTCTGGACACTTGGATGCAGCGCTCACTGGGTGGCTGCGAGTATCATGTCGCGCATCCTGGTGGTCGCAACTACGAAACCCTGCCGGTTAACGCCAACGAAGCCGAAAGCCGGCGCCTGTCGCGGTTTTTCCGCCTCGGCCACAGCCCGGGCAAGCTGGCCGTTCCCGCACTCACCATCAACGATGAAATGCCGATGACGCTGGACATGCGTCTGCATCGGTAAGGCCCGGACACATTGCCTGACGCCATGCGTCAGGCAATACGACCTCGAAAGCGGCCGCAGGGAAGCAAGCCACTGCGTGTCATGTTGTCTGCGCTAATCTAACCCCTGCGTAATCAAGCCCTATAGCTGTCTGCCGAGCCTTCCATGCCCGACCTGCTTGACCAATACCCGCTGAGTGCGGCGACTTATCACGAGATGCTCGACGCCAGTGGCGAGGTCCGGCCGCATTGGCTGCGCTTTTACGAGCATCTGCAGCGCAGCACGCCCGCGCAACTGATTCAGCGCCAAGCGCTGCTGGCCCGGCAGATTCAGGAAAACGGTGTCACCTACAACGTTTATGCCGATCCCAAGGGCGCCGATCGCCCGTGGGAGCTGGACTTGCTGCCGCATCTGATTCCCGTCGAAGAATGGCAGCAGGTTGCGGCCGGCATTGCTCAGCGCGCCCGTTTGCTGAATGCGGTGTTGGCTGACCTCTATGGTCCACAAAACCTGATTGCCGAGGGGCTGCTGCCGGCCGAACTGGTCTTTGGTCACAACAATTTTCTCTGGCCGTGCCAAGGCGTGACGCCACCGGAAGGGACCTTCCTGCATGTGTATGCCGTGGACTTGGCGCGCACGCCTGACGGTCGCTGGTGGGTCACGGCGGACCGGACTCAGGCGCCGTCAGGTGCCGGTTACGCGCTGGAAAACCGCTTGATCGTGTCCCGGGCCTTTCCGGAGCTGTACCGCGATCTGGACGTGCAGCACCTGTCGGGCTTTTTTCGTTCGTTGCAGGAAACCCTGACGCGCCAGGCACCCAGCAGCAACGAGGCGCCACTGGTGGTATTGCTGACGCCGGGACGATTCAACGAGAGTTACTTCGAACACCTCTACCTCGCGGGTCAGTTGGGTTATCCACTGGTCGAGGGCAGTGACCTGACCGTGCGCGATGCCACGGTTTACCTGAAAACACTCAGCGGCCTGCGTCGCGTTCACGCCATCATGCGGCGTCTAGACGATGATTTCTGCGACCCGCTGGAGCTGCGTACCGATTCAGCGCTCGGTGTGCCGGGCTTGCTGGAAGCCGTGCGTCAGGGCCGCGTTCTGGTCGCCAACGCGCTGGGCAGCGGCGTACTGGAATCGCCCGGCTTGCTGGGGTTTTTGCCGAAGATCAATGAGCACCTGTTCGGTGAAGAGCTGATTCTGCCGTCTGTGGCGACCTGGTGGTGCGGCGAACCGCCTGTCCTGGCTCAGGCACTGGAGAAGATGCCTGAACTGCTGATCAAACCGGCGTTCCCGTCCCAGAGCTTCGCACCGGTTTTTGGACGCGATCTCAATGAAGAGCAGCGCCAGGCGTTGGCCGCGCGCATGCAGGCCCGGCCCTATGCGTACGTGGCCCAAGAGCTGGCGCAACTGTCCCACGCACCGGTCTGGCAGGGCGAGGAAGGGCAGTTGCAGCCTCGGGCGATCGGCATGCGGGTCTATGCCGTCGCGACCGAGGACGGCTATCGCGTCCTGCCAGGTGGCCTGACCCGCGTGGCGGCCGATGCTGACGCCGACGTGGTGTCGATGCAACGCGGCGGTGCGAGCAAGGACACGTGGGTTCTCGGCGAACGCACGCTGGGCAGCGAACCCTGGAAAGGCCTTCGTTCGTTGGGCGTACATGACCTGATTCGCCGCGACCCCTACTTGCCGTCGCGGGTGGTGGAAAACCTGTTCTGGTTCGGTCGTTACTGCGAACGTTGCGACGACAGCGCGCGGTTGCTGCGGATCATGCTGGCGCGCTATGTCGACGGCGATGATCCACTGGCGCTGCAGGCCGCTATCGAGCTGGGCGAACGCTTGAATCTGGTTCCCCGCGTGGATGAAGAGGACGAGGAGGGCTCTGCGTTGCATCAACGCTTGCTCGCCGCGCTGCTCGGTGACGATTGGCCGTTCAGCCTGCGTTCCAACCTGCAACGTTTGCAGTGGGCGGCGTCGCAGGTGCGCGGCAAGTTATCCCGCGAGAACTGGCAGGCGCTGGTGGAATTGCAGCGCGAAGCCACCAACCTTGAAACCGATGACCCTGACTTCGGCGAACTGCTGGATTTCCTCAACCGACTGGTGATGTCGCTGGCGGCGCTGTCAGGCTTTGCCCTGGACGACATGACACGTGACGAAGGCTGGCGTTTCCTGATGATTGGTCGGCGTATCGAGCGTCTGCAGTTCCTCAGCACGAGTCTGGCGGCGTTCCTGCGCAGCGATGCGGTATTCGATCAAGATGCGCTGGACTGGGTGCTGGAACTGGGCAACAGCAGCATTACCTACCGTTCGCGTTATCTGGCGTTGCCGCAGTTGATCCCAGTGCTCGACTTGCTGCTGCTGGATGACCAGAACCCACACGCGGTCCTGTTCCAGCTTAAGCTGGTGACGCGTTCGGTGAAGCGATTGAACGAAGATTTCGGCGCACCGCAGGACCGCAGTCTGGCAGCGCTGACCCAACGCTTGGCCACGTTCGATCTGGGGTGCCTGGAGGAGGGCCTGTTCGGGGAAAGCAGCGTCAAGGCTGCGCTGCATGGGCTTGCGGATTTGCTGCAAGGCATTGGCGAGGTCAGCGGTCAGGTGTCTGACCGCCTGGCCTTGCGCCACTTTGCCCATGTCGATGATGTCAGCCAGCGCACGGTGTCCGTCTGATGAACAGCGCTCATTACCAGATTCTTCACGACACCCATTACAAGTACGACAGCCCGGTTTCGCTGGCGCAGCAACTTGCGCATCTGTGGCCGCGACGCAGTCCATGGCAGCGCTGCCTGGAACAGCATTTGGTGATCAGCCCGACGCCCACCACCCGCCGCGACGAACTGGATGTGTTCGGCAACCCGCTGACGCGCCTGGCGTTCGAGCGCCCGCATGACGAATTACAGGTCAATGCGCGTTTGCGCATCGAAGTACTGGAGCGCCCCGTACTGGATTTCCAGCAGTCGGATGCCTGGGATCACACCCGCAGCACGCTCACCTACAGCGCTTCGAAGATGTCCCCAGACATTCTCGATGCGTGCCGCTATCGCTTTGAGTCGCCATACGTGCATTTGAAGCAGTCGTTCGTCGATTTTTCGGCCAGCTGCTTCCCGGCGGGCAGGCCGATGCTGTTGTGCGCGCAGGCGCTGATGGAAAAGATTTTCGACGAATTCACGTTCGATGGCGAAGCGACTCAAGTGGCGACGCCGTTGGTGGAAGTGCTGGAGACACGGCGCGGGGTCTGTCAGGACTTCGCGCACTTGATGCTCGCGTGTCTGCGTTCACGTGGACTGGCAGCGCGCTATGTCAGCGGTTATCTGCTGACTCAGCCACCGCCGGGCCAACCCCGGCTGATTGGGGCGGATGCGTCGCATGCCTGGGTATCGGTGTTTTGCCCGGTGCTGGGTTGGGTGGATTTCGATCCGACCAACAACATCCAGCCGGCGCTGGAGCACATCAGTCTGGCGTGGGGCAGGGACTTTTCCGATGTTTCTCCGCTACGCGGCGTGATTCTGGGCGGCGGCAATCATGATCCCGAAGTGCGGGTGACCGTGATGCCGATTGCGGGGTAGGCGGGCGTTGTGCGCATTGCAGGCGCGCGCTTGCCCGCGATAGATGCATCCGGCTACGTAGATGTGTCGGATTTGAAGACGCATCGCGGGCAAGCGCGCTCCTACAGGATGTTGCCCCTGCCCGGACAGACTCTGCGGGTCAGGGAACCGCAATTCGGGTCATTCAGCCGGCTTTTCTTCGCTCTGCTGCTCGGCAGTCTCGCCTTCTACAGCCTCATCTTCTACAGCCTCATCTGCAGCCAGTGCTTCGGCCTTTTCGGCCTGTTTGCGCTGTGCTTTCTCTTCTTTCTTCTGCTCTTTAGCCAGATCGCGTTGACGTTTGGCAAAGGAATAGTTGGGTTTGGCCATGGGCAATCCTCGAGGCAGGCGATAAGTCCGGTCATTCTGCCTGAGAACGACGCTTACCCGGCGTTGTATTTTTCGCGCACCCAGCGTCCGCTCTCACGAAAACGCGAGAATTCAGACGTTGAAGCCATGCGTCAGGCGCGGCGGTAATCGCTATAGTCTTGGGCTGCGCTGCTGTAATTGCCGCTGGAACCGCAGGCATAGGCGGCAAGCAAACTGCGAAAAAGGCTATTGAGTTGCATGAAGATCGTCCTAATTGATGAGTGACAGCGCCATCTTAGGAGGACACTGTATTGTCCGCTGCTTGATTGTCTCGATGGGCCTGATAGAGCCGACCCAGACATGTTTCATAATAAGCTGTTGATAAATTGTTTAAAGTTAGGGCACTCTTTGTATACAAAAAAACCAAGAGCAACCCCACTCAGGAGACTCATCATGATTCGCAAGCTTGTTGCTGCATCCCTGCTGACGCTGGCCAGCGGGCATTTGTTGGCGGCTGAATGCTCGGTCGATGTCGATTCGACCGACCAGATGACGTTCAGCACCAAAGCGATTGAAATCGACAAGAGCTGCAAGGAATTCACGGTCAACCTGAAGCACTCCGGCAACCTGCCGAAGAACGTCATGGGCCATAACCTGGTGATCAGTAAAGCAGCTGACATGCAGCCCATCGCTACCGACGGCTTGAGCGCCGGTATCGACAAGCAGTATTTGAAAGAAGGGGATGCGCGCATCATCGCTCACACCAAGATCATCGGCGCTGGCGAAACCGATTCTTTGAAGATCGACGTGTCGAAGCTGGACCCGGCAGAGCAGTACGGTTTCTTCTGCTCGTTCCCGGGCCACATCAGCATGATGAAGGGCACCATTACGCTGAAGTGATGCCGGTCTTGTGCTGACGAAAACTGTAGGAGCGCGCTTGCCCGCGATAGGTGCACTCGGCGACGTAGATGTGTCGGATTCAAATACGCATCGCGGGCAAGCCCGCTCCTACCAGTGTTACTGGCGTCGTTACGACGCCGTCATCTTGAAAATTCCCTGCGCGTTGCTGCTGTCGAAGTTCAGGTCGATCTTCCCATTGTCCGGGTCGATCTTGCGCTGAATGAACTCCACGAACGATCCCGGCACCTTGTGCGTTCTCGCGACACCGTCGGCATCCAGCAGCTCGCGGCTCACGGTGCAGGCTTTGTAAGCCGTCTGCATGACGCGTCCTGACCCCGATACCTCAATGCTGTCCTTCATCGGTCGCTCGCGCCGAACCTGTTCTTGAACCGTGGCTTCCAAGTGCTCGACCCGATCGGTGAGGTGGTTGAAGCTGTTGCCTTCGGTGGCGATCCAGGCCATTTCAGCGCTTTCGCTGAGCAATTGGCGGTAATCGTCTTCCCGCACGACACCGTGTTGGCGGCCGAAGGCGCGATACAGGCCCGGCAGGAGCCGAGTGGCTTCTTCGAGGCTGCAATGACGGGTCGATTGAAGGCGCGTGAGGATGCTCAGGTCTTCGTGGCTCAGCGGATCGCGGCTTGAGCCAACGACGCGGCTGACAGCGTTCTGGAACGCTTCGCTCAGGCGACCGGGGTGCAGTTCAGACACGAAAAACTGGGCGATGTCTTCCGGCAGGTCCATCTGGCGATAGCCCCAACCGGTCATGTTCAGTTTGGTCAACGGATAAGTGCGTACATCGGTGAAACCTAGCGGCTCCAACAGACGGGAAAACGCCAGGCGACCCCGTGGCAGCTCGCCGTTCTGCACCCAGTCCACGGTGCGGATTGCGCCGTGATCGAACACCACTTTGCGGCCACTTTCGTGCTGCTCATCGACGTACCGAAGGCCGTCCGGCACCGCGTCGACCAGTTTGTGGAACAGGCACAGGTTCAGCGCCTCGGCCAGCCACACACGATGAATCGCCTCATCGGTCCAGGAAAAGTTGTGCAGCGCCTGAGGGACTTCCACACGGTGTTCGAGCCAGTCAGCTGCAGGCTGGCCAACGGCAGAAGCGACGAGAGAGAAGAGGCCTTGGAAAGCAGTCATGGGTAGCGGCTCTGGGCGAGAAAGTCAGAACGCTATGTAAGCCCCGATGACGAGCGCCATCAAGCGAAAAAAAACGACGGGTTCATTCCTTTTTCGAATGATCCGCTGCGCGCAAGCGGCAAGCGGCAAGCGGCAAGCGGCAAGCGGCAAGCCGCAGGTCCAAGGCCTTGCTGCTTGAAGCTTGCCGCTCGACGCTGCTTTTAGGGCGCGTACGGCAAGTCGCGCTTGTGCTGAGTCTTGCGGTAGGTATTGACGATGATGTCGAACGCCTCCTGACGCAGCGGCTGGCCATGAAGGAAGGCATCGATCTCGGCGTAGGTCACGCCGTGAGACGCTTCGTCCGGTTTGCCCGGCATCAAGTCTTCTAGGTCAGCAGTCGGAATTTTCTCGACCAGGTTCTCCGGCGCGCCGAAGTGGCGGGCGATGGCACGCACCTGGTTTTTCACCAGACCGCTCAACGGCGCCAAGTCGCAGGCGCCGTCACCGAACTTGGTGAAGAAGCCCATGACCGCTTCCGCCGCGTGGTCGGTACCGATCACCAGACCGCCGCGAACGCCGGCGATGGTGTACTGCGCGACCATGCGCGTGCGCGCTTTGACGTTGCCTTTGACGAAATCCACGGCCGCCTCGGGCTGGCCTTCGAAGGCCTTCACCTGCTCGACCAGCGCCTTGACGCAGGGCGCGATGTCCACCGTGTGACGCTCGTCCGGGTTGATGAAATCAACCGAGGCGGTGGCTTCGTGCTCGTCGTGCTGAATGTGATACGGCAGGCGCACGGCGATGAACTGATAGGCGTTGTCACCGGTGCTTTCACGCAGTTCCCTAACGGCGCGCTGCGCCATCAGGCCTGCGGTCAACGAGTCGACGCCGCCACTGATGCCCAGCACCAACACTTTTAGGCGGGCGTTCTGCAGGCAATCCTTGATGAACTGGACGCGGCGCGCGACTTCGGCTTCCAGCTCAGCCTGGTTGGCGAATGGGGCCTGGACGTTGAGCGCCTTGGCGATCTCGAGCTGTACGGCTTGCATGATTTACTCCTTATGCAGAAGAAAAAAATAGGCATGAAAAAGTGTGCGACGGTGCTCGTGTCAGGCTGGCACCTTGAATACGTGACGCAGGTAAGACACGAATTCAGGATCCTTGCACTGCGTCTTCCCCGGCTCGTCGGATATCTTCGCCACCGGCTGGCCTGCACAGGCGGTCATCTTAAGCACGATGCTCATCGGCTCGATGCCCGGCACATCGGCGGTCAGGTTGGTGCCAATGCCGAAGCTGACATTTATCCGACCGCGCAGTGCGCGAAATATTTCCAGCGCTTTGGGCAGGTTCAGGCCGTCGGAGAACACCAGGGTTTTGGTCATCGGATCGATGCCGAGCTTCTGATAGTGCGTGATGCATTTCTCGGCCCACTGCACGGGGTCACCCGAGTCGTGGCGCAAACCGTCGAAGAGCTTGGCGAAAAACAGGTCGAAGTCGCCGAGGAAGGCGTCGGTGGTGATGCAGTCGGTCAGCGCGATGCCGAGCAGGCCGCGGTATTCACGCACCCAGCAGTCGAGCGCGGCGATCTGGCTATCGATCAGGCGCGGGCCCAGTTGCTGATGCGCCATGATCCATTCGTGAGCCATGGTGCCAAGCGGCTTGAGGTCGAATTTGCGAGCCAGGTGCACGTTGCTGGTGCCCACGAATTGACCGGGAAAGTCCTTCTTCAGCACCGACACGACATCTTCCTGCACGGCGAAGGAGAAGCGCCGACGCGTACCGAAATCAGCCACCTTGAGTTCGGCCAGCTCATCAGGCGTGGCAGAGGCGGTCAGCCAGTCGAACTTGCGATACAGCTGATCGCGCGCCTGAACCAGCTGGGTATTGGGGTTGCGGTAGCGATTGCGCACTTCGCTGACAATGGCCAGGATCGGCACTTCGAAGAGGATCACGTGCAGCCATGGGCCAGCGAGGCGGATGGTCAGCTCGTCGTTCTCGATGCTGGTGTGTACGTACCGGAGGTTGAAGCGAAACAGGCCCAGGAAGCGCAGAAAATCCGGCTTCATGAAGCTGATGCGTTCTAGAAAGCCGGTTTCTTCAACGCTAAGAGACAGGTCGCAGAGCTGTTCGATCTGGTGACGAATTTCCTTCAGGTAAGGCCGCAAATCTTCGCTGTTACGGCAGCGAAACTCCCATTCAACGTCGACGTTAGGGTAGTTGTGCAGCACAGCCTGCATCATGCTCAGCTTGTAGAGGTCGGTATCGAGCAGGTTCTGCACGATGCGACCCGCGAAAGCGCTTTCACTCATTGTGTCGCTCCAGCCAGCAGCGGCCGCCAGGGTGCGGCCCATGGAATTCAAGTCGGTGTCGCATACAACCTTGTGGCAGCGGCTGGTGTTGGCTCCAGGCCACTACGTCCGGTCTGTTATTGACGATGATGGACATAATGCCAGCGCAGAGCGGGTTGGGGCAGAAATGTTTCAGCGCGAGGCGCCACCGTGCCTGTGGGAGCGAGCTTGCTCGCGAATGCTTTGTCACATCAACATTGAAGGTGACTGATACGCCGCTTTCGCGAGCAAGCTCGCTCCCACAAAGCCAGTGTTTGGCCGGAAAGGCGTACACGGCGCGGATTATGTCGGCGTAGGCTGATCCAGTTGCTCCAGCATCCATTCCACGAACACACGAATCTTCGGCACCTCGGCCGCATGTTCCGGGTACGCAAGGTAATAGGCATCGCGGCTGGGCAGCGCGTGCGGCCAGGGAATGATCAGCTTGCCGTCTGACAGCTCTTCCTCGACCAGAAACTTTGGCAGCAGCGCGACGCCGCAGCCGACCTGAGCGGCGCGGATGCACATATAGAAGGTCTCGAAGCGCGGGCCATGGTAGCTGTGTTCGGTCTGGTAACCCTGGTCCTCGAACCATTCATGCCAGGCCTGCGGGCGATGAGCGTTCTGCAGCAGGACAAGGTCGGCCAGCTGGGTTGGGTCGGTGAAAGGCGTGTCGGGCAGGCTCCCCGGCGCGCAGACAGGGACCAGTTCCTCGCTGAACAGCTTCACGCTTTCTGCACCCGGGCGGGCGCCTTGGCCGAAATAGAACGACATGTCGCAGCGGCTCTGCGCCAGATCGTCGCTTTCCTGTTCGTTGACCAGGTCCAGATGGATGTGCGGATGGCGCAGGCGCCAGCCTTTGAGACGTGGGACCAGCCAGCGTGCGCCGAAGGTTGAGGGCGTGGACACCCGCAGGACCTCGGTTTCGCCGCCGTAGGAGCGCAGAAAGTGCGTGGACATCTCCATCTGCGTGAGCACCTTGCGCACTTCGGCCAGGTACAACGCACCGGCGGGCGTCAGTTGCAGGCGTCGACGCACCCGTCTGAACAACAGGTGCTGGACCAGTTCTTCGAGTTGCGCCACTTGCTTGCTGACCGCACTTTGGGTGAGGTTCAGCTCTTCGGCGGCGCGGGTAAAACTCAGGTGCCGGGTCACCGCTTCGAAACATTGCAGTGCCGTGACGGAAGGCAGGTGGCGTTTGTTCAGCATATTCAGGCCTGTTAAGCATCAGCATGAAAAAACGGAATGATATCTCGCTTAAACGTCGTTTGTTGCGCTGCGTAAGGCCAGCTATTACTACACGCTGAAGAAATAACCGAATTCCAGTATTCCGCATTCGCGTTTACGGTTCACCAGCACTCAGGAGAAATCATGCTTAACGACCTGCTATCCCGCCTCGGTGTCGACCCTGCCCTTTATCAGAAAGGCGACAAGCCTGTTCACACGCCGATCGATGGCAGCCAGGTCGCTTCGGTGACTTGGGAAGGTGCCGCCGAAGTCGAGCAGCGCATCACGCGTGCCGAGCACGCGTTCGATGCCTGGCGCAAGGTGCCTGCACCCCGTCGCGGTGAGCTGATTCGTCTGTTCGGTGAAGCCCTGCGCAAGCACAAGGCCGATCTGGGCGAACTGGTTTCCTGGGAAGCCGGCAAGATCACCCAGGAAGGTCTGGGTGAAGTGCAGGAAATGATCGACATCTGCGACTTCGCGGTCGGCCTGTCCCGTCAGATGTACGGTCTGACCATCGCTTCCGAGCGTCCGGGTCACCACATGCGTGAAACCTGGCATCCGCTGGGCGTAGTCGGTGTGATCAGCGCGTTCAACTTCCCCGTCGCCGTCTGGTCGTGGAACACTGCGCTGGCGCTGGTGTGCGGCAATTCCGTGATCTGGAAGCCGTCGGAAAAGACCCCGCTGACCGCACTGGCGTGCCAAGCGTTGTTCGATCGCGTTGCGGCTGAATTCCCTGATGCGCCGCAGTTCCTGGCGCAGTGCGTCGTCGGTGGTCGTGAAGCCGGCGAAGCGCTGGTTGACGACGATCGTGTTGCGCTGATCAGCGCCACCGGCAGTACCCGCATGGGCCGTGAAGTCGCGCCGAAGATTGCTGCCCGTTTCGCTCGCAGCATCCTGGAACTGGGCGGCAACAACGCCATGATTCTGACCCCGAGCGCCGACCTGGACCTGGCCGTGCGCGCCGTCCTGTTCAGCGCCGTCGGCACCGCGGGTCAGCGTTGCACCACGCTGCGTCGCTTGATCGCCCATTCGTCGGTCAAGGCCGAGTTCGTCGAGCGTCTGAAAGCGGCTTACGCCAAGGTCCGCATCGGTCATCCGCTGGAAGGCAATCTGGTGGGTCCGCTGATCGACAAGCAAAGCTACGAAAACATGCAGGAAGCGCTGGAACAGGCGCTGAGCGAAGGCGGCAAGGTGTTCGGCGGCAAGCGCCAGTTGGCGGACAAATTCCCGAACGCGTATTACGTCTCGCCTGCCATCGTTGAGATGCCAGAGCAAAGCGACGTCGTGCGCAGCGAAACCTTCGCACCGATTCTGTACGTGGTCGGCTATGACGAATTCACTGACGCCGTGCGCCTGAACAATGACGTGCCGCAAGGCCTGTCTTCGTGCATCTTCACCACCGACGTGCGTGAGGCCGAGCAGTTCATCTCCGCGCTGGGCAGCGACTGCGGCATCGCCAACGTCAACATTGGCCCAAGTGGTGCAGAGATCGGCGGCGCGTTCGGCGGTGAAAAGGAAACGGGCGGCGGTCGTGAATCCGGTTCGGATTCCTGGAAGGGCTACATGCGTCGCCAGACCGCAACCGTGAACTACTCCCGCGAGTTGCCGTTGGCGCAGGGTATTACCTTCGATTGATCCAGTAAGGTAAGCGCTGCCCGTTGTAGGAGCGCGCTTGCCCGCGATTGCGGAATGTCAGTAGGCGTCAACGTCTCTGAACCACCGCAATCGCGGGCAAGCGCGCTCCTACAAGTATTGCCCTGCAGCACATGGTTAATGATCGTGCCCACGCTCCGCGTGGGCATGTGTTGATGGACGCTCTGCGTCCGTTTTTGTATGACGCAGGGTGTCATGAACTGCGTTCCCACGCGGCGCATGGGAACGATCGGTATACGTGTCTCTTTTCGAGGTTTTGCGATGCCGCTACGCGAAGAATGTCTGTGGGAAACGTTGACGCCGCAGAGGCCTGAGGCGCCAGCGTTGAAAGGGGAAGTGACCGCCGATGTGTGCGTGATCGGCGCAGGCATCACGGGGTTGTCGGCGGCGATTCATCTGCTCGAACAGGGCAAGACAGTCGCCATCGTCGAAGCCCATCGCACCGGCCAGGGTGGCTCGGGACGTAACGTTGGGCTGGTCAATGCCGGGCTGTGGATTCCGCCTGACGAGATCGAGGCGGGTTTCGGCGAAAAAGTCGGCAGCCAGCTAAACACCATGCTCGGCAATGCGCCGTCGCTGGTGTTCAGCCTGATCGAAAAGTACGGCATCGATTGCCAGGCGACCCGCAAAGGCACGCTGCACATGGCGCACAACGCCAAGGGCGAAATTGACCTGCGCAGCCGCGAGGAACAATGGAAACGTCGCGGCGCACCGATTGAGTTGCTAACCGGCAAGGCCTGTCAGGAAGCGACCGGCACCAAAGAAATCACTGCCGCCTTGCTCGACCATCGTGCCGGCACGATCAACCCGATGGCTTACACCAGCGGCCTCGCAGAAGCTGTGTCGCGTCTGGGTGGCCAGCGTTTCGATTACTCGCCGGTCAAGCGGCTGGAGCGTCAGGGACAGCGCTGGTGTGTGATTACCGAACATGGATCGGTGGTCGCCGATCAAGTGGTGATTGCCTCCAACGCCTACACCGAAGGTGAATGGACGGACCTGCGTCGCAATTTTTTCCCCGGTTATTACTACCAGGTCGCCTCGGCACCGCTGACTGAAGACGCTGCACAGCACATCCTGCCCGGCGGTCAAGGCTCGTGGGACACCCGTCAGGTGCTGAGCAGCATTCGCCGCGATGCCGATGGCCGCCTGTTGCTGGGCAGTCTGGGTAACGGCAATCAAAAGCCGGTCTGGTTCCTGAAAGCCTGGGCTGACCGTGTTCAGCAGCACTATTTTCCGTACCTGAAAAAGGTTGAATGGGAGTGCACCTGGACCGGTTGCATCGCGTTTACGCCCGATCATCTGCTGCGCATGTTCGAGCCTGCACCAGGGTTGGTCGCGGTGACCGGTTACAACGGCCGCGGCAACACGACCGGCACGGTTGTCGGTAAAGCCTTCGCAGATTATTTGTGCAGCGGCGATGCGTCTGGTCTGCCGATTCCCTTTGCCAGCATGCAGCCGCTCTCGGCCATTGGTTTACGAAGCTCTTTATATGAAGCTGGCTTTTCGCTATATCATGCAGGGCAATGCCTCAGAATTGTAATCTGAGGCGAAATATCTGTCATAAAACGACGCTTTTTCGCGCATCCACTAACCTGAAATGGTGCGTCCCGTAGCGGTCCCGCACCGACGGTGTGCAGTTCGGTGACGCAGGCTGTAACAACAGGGTTGTACAGGTCAGGTCGGTGTGGTTGCGCGGTTAACTCGGGAGGGTTGCTCTTTAAAAGTCGCAGGGTTGCACCTTGCGCGGTTTAGACGGTTGCACGCCCAGTAAAAAGGGCCAGAAACAGTCGAATAACAACAAAACGACGACTTTTTTCAGAATAAAAAACCGATGGCACGCCACTTGCTCACAGCAACTCTGTGGTCGCAGTGCTAATTAAAAAACCTAGGAGCACCAACTCATGTCGCAGACGTTTTACAGGAAAGGCTTTCTGGCACTCGCAGTCGCTACTGCAATGGGTGCGGCTACTTTTGCGCAGGCCGACATCAAGATCGGCGTTGCAGGCCCAATGACGGGTGCCAACGCCTCGTTCGGCGAGCAATACATGAAGGGCGCCCAAGCAGCAGCCGATGCCATCAATGCTGCGGGCGGTGTCAACGGGGAAAAAATCGCTCTGACCGCTTATGACGACGCCTGCGAGCCAAAACAGGCCGTGGCAGTGGCCAACAAGGCTGCATCGGACAAGGTTGCCGGCGTTGTCGGTCACTTCTGCTCGTCTTCGACCATCCCAGCATCGGAAGTCTATGACGAAGCCGGCATCATCGCGATCACCCCGGGTTCCACCAACCCGACCGTTACCGAGCGCGGCCTGAGTGCGATGTTCCGTATGTGCGGCCGTGACGACCAGCAAGGCATCGTCGCTGGCGATTACATCGTCGACGTGCTCAAAGGCAAGAAAATCGCCGTCATCAACGACAAAGACACCTACGGCAAAGGCCTGGCTGATGCCACCGCCAAACAGCTGACCGCTCGCGGCGTGAAGCCTGTGCTGGAAGAAGGTCTGACCCGTGGCGAGAAAGACTTCAGCGCCCTGGTTACCAAGATCCGTGGTTCGGGCGCCGATGTCGTTTACTTCGGCGGCTTGCACCCGGAAGCCGGTCCACTCGTTCGCCAGCTGCGTGAGCAAGGCCTGAAAGACGTCAAGTTCATGTCCGACGACGGCGTTGTGACCGACGAGCTGGTGACCACTGCTGGCGGCGCTCAATACGTTGACGGCGTGTACATGACCTTCGGTGCCGACCCACGTCTGCTGCCAGACAGCAAGGCTGTGGTCGAGCAGTTCCGCAAGTCCGGCTACGAGCCTGAAGGCTACACCCTGTACGCCTACGCTTCGGTTCAGGCTCTGGCCGCTGGCTTCAACGGCGCCAAGTCGAACAAAGGCGAAGACGCTGCCAAGTTCCTGAAAGCCCACCCGGTAAAAACCGTCATGGGCGAGAAGGCCTGGGACTCCAAAGGCGACCTGAAGGTCTCCGACTACGTGGTTTACCAGTGGGACAAGGACGGCAAATATCACCAGCTCGAAAAGCAGAAGTGAGTTGAGCTCCTAGTCGGATGAGTCG
>Ga0308163_10001517_pt1 | contig 24913 bp, 21 predicted proteins | sample PhyTR1_FD_201037 | JGI IMG/M metagenome (GOLD analysis project Ga0308163, IMG submission 201037) | Phyllosphere microbial communities from UC Gill Tract Community Farm, Albany, California, United States - DLSLT.R1 | ecosystem: Host-associated > Plants > Phyllosphere > Unclassified | place: USA... | reverse complement strand
CGCTGCGTCACGCGATCGGCGGTGTGCTCGAGACCCTGCCGGCGCAGATGGCTTTCCTCTGCCCGAACGTCAACTCCTACCGTCGCTTCGGCGCGCAGTTCTACGTACCGAACTCGCCGTGCTGGGGCCTGGACAACCGCACCGTGGCGATTCGCGTACCGACCGGCTCTGCCGATGCAGTACGTATCGAGCACCGCGTGGCCGGCGCCGACGCCAACCCGTACCTGCTGATGGCTTCGGTACTGGCCGGCGTGCACCACGGTCTGGTCAACAAGATCGAACCGGGTGCGCCTGTCGAAGGCAACAGCTACGAGCAGAACGAACAGAGCCTGCCGAACAACTTGCGCGATGCCCTGCGCGAGCTGGACGACAGCGAGGTGATGGCCAAGTACATCGATCCGAAGTACATCGATATCTTCGTCGCCTGCAAGGAAAGCGAGCTGGAGGAGTTCGAACACTCCATCTCCGACCTTGAGTACAACTGGTATCTGCATACCGTTTAAACGGTTTGCAGCTTCAGAAAAACGCCGTTGGCTTCGCGCCCACGGCGTTTTTTTATGGCCGAACACAAAACCTGTGGCGAGGGGATTTATCCCCGTTGGGTTGCGAAGCAGCCCCAAATCCATGCCACTCGGTGTGTCAGGAATACCCGGCTCTCAGGGTTTACGACTGCTGCGCAGCCGAACGGGGCGGTGCGACGTTTCGCTAAATCCCCTCGCCACAGGGTACTGGCAGACAACACCTGAACCGCCTCGTACAATGCCCGCTGCCCCGCAGGAGACTTCCATGACGCGTCCCGCCACCGTTCGCAAACCCCGTGCCCGCAGTCAGGCGCGGATCGATTCGATCCTCGATGCCGCGCGCACGCTGCTGGCGGCCGAGGGCGTGGCCAGTCTGTCGATCTACAGCGTCGCCGAGCGCGCGCAGATTCCGCCCTCCTCCGTGTATCACTTCTTCGCCAGCGTACCGGCGCTGCTCGAAGCGCTGACCGCAGATGTCCACGCAGCCTTCCGCGCTTGCCTGCAAGCGCCGATCGATCACGATGCTTTGCGTGACTGGCGTGATCTGTCGCGACTGGTCGAACAGCGCATGCTGGAGATCTACGACGAAGACGCAGCCGCGCGGCAATTGATCCTGGCGCAACACGGTCTGACCGAAGTGACCCAGGCCGACCGCCAGCACGATCTGGAATTGGGCGACCTGATGCACAAGCTGTTCGACCAGCATTTCGAGTTGCCGAGGCTGCCGGACGATGTCGATGTGTTTGCCCTGGCGATGGAACTGGGCGACCGGGTGTATGCCCGTTCGGTGCAGCAGCACGGGCAGATCACCCCGCGCATGGCCGAGGAAGGGATGCGCGTGTTTGATGCCTATATCGGGTTGTACCTTCCGCCATATTTACCCAAAAGAAATCTCTAGCGCATGCACCGGCCCTTTCGCGAGCAGGCTCGCTCCCACATTTGAAATGCGTTCCCCTGTGGGAGCGAGCCTGCTCGCGAAAGCCGCGCCGCCGAATCCGCGACAGGCACAAAAAACCCCGCAGGGCTCACACCCTCCGGGGTTGTTTTTTGCTCACCGACTTACAACTTGGCGATCGACACCTCGGTGGATTTCACAAAGGCTATTACCTCACTGCCGACCACCAGCTCCAGCTCTTTCACAGAGCGGGTAGTGATCACCGAAGTGACGATGCCCGAAGCGGTCTGCACGTCGATTTCCGACAGCACGTCGCCGAGGACGATTTCCTTGATCGAGCCTTTGAACTGGTTGCGCACGTTGATGGCTTTGATGGTCATGGCATTTCTCCTGGGATCGAAATGAGCTGCAAGCGGCAAGCTATAAGCTGCAAGTAAAAGCACCAGGCTTGTTCTTGCGGCTTGTAGCTTGAAGCTTGCAGCTGCTTCATTGCGCCCAACGCAGTTGCGCAGGCAGGGGTGAAACGGGTTCCGGCGCCGGCGGTTCGCCGGGCAGGGACAGAACACGGTTGAGCACTTCGGTTTCCAGTGCGGCGAGGCGATGCGAGCCACGCACCCTGGGGCGCGGCAGTTCGACGTGCAGGTCGAGGCCGACTTCGCCGTCCTCGATCAGGATCACCCGATCGGCGATCGCCACCGCTTCACTGACGTCATGGGTCACCAGCAGCACGGTAAAACCGTGTTGCTGCCACAGCCGCTCGATCAGTTGCTGCATCTCGATGCGGGTCAGCGCATCCAGCGCGCCGAGCGGTTCGTCGAGCAGCAGCAGACGCGGCTGGTGAATCAGCGCCCGGGCCAGCGCCACGCGCTGCTTCTGGCCACCGGACAATGCCGCCGGCCACTCATTGGCGCGATCAGCCAGACCCACGGCTTCCAGTGCATCCAGCGCTTTCTGGCGCCAGTTGCCCTTGAGGCCGAGACCGACGTTGTCGATGATCCTTTTCCACGGCAGCAGCCGCGCTTCCTGGAACATCAGCCGCGTATCGTCGCGCGCCTGGCTGAGCGGCGCGGAGCCGGCCAGCAGCTCGCCGCCAGTGGGTTGATCGAGGCCGGCGAGCAAGCGCAAGAACGTGCTCTTGCCACAACCGCTGCGCCCGACCACGGCGACAAACTGCCCCGCCGGAATGTGCAGATCGATGTCGCGCAGCACCTGGCGCGCGCCGAAGGTTTTCTGCAGGTTGCGCACCGCCAGCGGAATCCCGCGCAACAGGCGTGGAGGCTGTTGGGCGGTCATGCCGCACCTCCCTTGGCAACCTGATAGGCCGGATGCCAGCGCAGCCACACACGTTCAAGTCCACGGGCGGCGAGGTCGGCGAGTTTGCCGAGCACCGCGTAAAGCAGGATCGCCAGCACCACCACGTCGGTCTGCAAGAACTCTCGAGCGTTCATCGCCAGATAGCCGATGCCGGAGCTGGCCGAGATGGTTTCAGCGACGATCAGCGTCAGCCACATAAAGCCCAAAGCGAAGCGCACGCCGACCAGAATCGACGGCAACGCACCCGGCAGAATCACCTGCCAGAACAGGCTGAAACCGCTCAGGCCATAACTGCGCGCCATCTCCACCAGCGCCGGGTCGACGTTGCGGATGCCGTGATACGTGTTCAGGTAAATCGGAAACAAGGTGCCCAGCGCCACCAGAAAAATCTTCGCTGACTCGTCGATGCCGAACCACAGGATCACCAGCGGAATCAGCGCCAGATGCGGCACGTTGCGGATCATCTGTACCGAGCTGTCGAGCAGGCGCTCGCCCCACTTCGACAGGCCGGTGATGAAACCCAGCACCAGACCAATGCTGCCGCCGATGGTAAAACCGAGTGCCGCGCGCCAGCCGCTGATTGCCAGGTGCGTCCAGATCTCGCCGCTGCGTACCAGACTGACACCGGCTTCGATCACTGCCACCGGTGCCGGCAGAATCCGTGTCGACAACCAGCCCGCCGACACCGACAACTGCCACACCGCCAGCAGCAACACCGGCAACGCCCAGGGCGCGAGGCTGTGGATAAATTTGTTCATGGCTGCGCCTCAGCTCTGCGACGCGGCTTTGGGCAGGATGTCGTTGGCGACCATCTCGCCGAACGGGCTGACGTAACCGGCGCTCTTCGGCAGTTCCGGGCGTTCAACGTCGAGGTGTGGGAACAGCAGCTCGGCCACGCGATACGATTCTTCGAGGTGTGGATAACCGGAGAAGATGAAGGTGTCGATGCCCAGATCGGCATATTCCTTGACCCGCGCTGCCACGGTCGGGCCATCGCCGACCAGCGCAGTACCGGCACCGCCACGTACCAGACCGACGCCGGCCCAGAGGTTGGGGCTGACTTCGAGGTTGTCGCGGCTGCCGCCGTGCAGCGCGGCCATGCGTTGCTGGCCGACCGAATCGAAGCGCGCCAGCGAAGCCTGCGCACGTTGGATGGTGTCGTCGTCCAGATGCGAGATCAGCCGGTCCGCTGCCTGCCAGGCTTCGGCGTTGGTTTCACGCACGATCACATGCAGACGAATGCCGAAGCGCACGGTACGGCCGAGTTTGGCGGCTTTGGCCCGGACTTGAGCGATCTTCTCGGCCACCGCGGCCGGCGGCTCGCCCCATGTGAGAACCATCTCGACCTGCTCGGCCGCCAGATCCTGCGCCGCTTCCGAAGAGCCACCGAAATACAGCGGCGGACGCGGTTGCTGGATCGGCGGATACAGCAGCTTCGCGCCCTTCACGCTGATGTGCTCGCCCTCGTAATCGACGGTTTCGCCTTCCAGCACACGGCGCCAGATGCGGGTGAATTCCACCGAGGCTTGATAGCGTTCCTCATGGTTGAGGAACAGACCGTCGCCGGCCAGTTCTTCCGGATCGCCACCGGTGACCAGATTGAACAGGGCGCGCCCGCCGGACAAGCGATCCAGCGTTGCTGCCTGGCGCGCCGCGACCGTCGGGGAAATGATCCCGGGGCGCAGGGCGACGAGGAATTTCAAACGCTGGGTCACCGGAATCAGCGAGGCCGCCACCAGCCACGAGTCTTCGCAGGAACGCCCGGTGGGAATCAGCACCCCGCCGAAACCCAGACGATCCGCCGCTTGCGCGACTTGCTGCAAATAACCGTGATCAACCGCGCGGGCGCCTTCGGCGGTGCCAAGGTAATGGCCGTCGCCGTGGGTAGGCAGGAACCAGAAGATGTTGAGGCTCATGGAGTGGTCTCCTTGTGGATTCGAATTACTGGGCTTGGGAGCTTTGGGCCACAGCGGCCAGCGGGGTCCAGATCACATCCTTGATGCTCAACGGCTTGGGAATCAGCTTGAGCTGGAAGAACGTGTCGGCGATTTTCTGTTGCGCGGCGACCACTTCCGGGGTCAGGAACAGCGCGCCGTAGCCCTGGCGTTTCACCGAGGTCAGGGTGATGTCCGCCGGCAAGCCAAGCAGTGGCGCGACCTGTTGCGTCACGTCTTCGGGATTGGCTTTCGACCATTCACCCACCGCGCGGACTTCTTCGACGAGGGTCTTGATCACCTCGGGATTTTTCTGCGCGTAAGGTTTGGTCGCCAGATAGAACTGATGGTTGTCGACGATGCCTTTGCCATCGCGCAGCGTGTGCGCTTGCAGTTGTTTCTCGGCAGCGGCCTGATACGGATCCCAGATGACCCAGGCGTCGACACTGCCACGTTCGAACGCAGCGCGGGCGTCGGCCGGTGGCAGGAACACGGTCTGAATATCGCTGTACTTGAGGCCGGCGTCTTCCAGCGCGCGCACCAGCAGGTAGTGCACGTTGGAGCCTTTGTTCAGGGCGACTTTCTTGCCTTTGAGATCGGCCACCGATTTGATCGGCGAGTCTTTCGGCACGAGGATCGCTTCGCTGTTCGGCGCTGGCGGTTCATAGGCGACGTAGAGCAGATCGGCGCCAGCGGCCTGGGCGAAAACCGGCGGGGTTTCGCCGGTCACGCCGAAATCGATCGAGCCGACGTTGAGGCCTTCGAGCAGTTGCGGGCCGCCGGGAAACTCGGTCCATTGCACATCGACGCCTTGCGCGGCAAGGCGTTTTTCCAGCGTGCCTTTGGCTTTGAGCAGCACCAGCGTGCCGTACTTCTGATAACCGATCCGCAATGTCTCGGCTTGAGCTTGGGTGATGGCGCCGAAGGTGACAGCCGCAGCAAACAGAGCGACCAGACCACGACGCAAAAATACAGTGCGCATAGCGCTCTCCTTTTTGCTGTTGGGTTTTGGCTGCACCTGCTTGCCCGTTGGCGGGCGAGTAAGGCCAGTACTTCAAATTTCGATGAGGCTTAAATGCTCCAGCGAGCACTCAACAAACGTTCGTTCAGCAGGCCTGGCTCCAGCGGTTTCGGCCGGCGCGCCATGGCGCCGATGAACTGGTCCAGGGCCTCGTGCAAGCGCTGCTCCAGGGCCGGCGCCAGTTGCGCGGTGGCACTGCCTTCGCCGTAAGCGATCTGGCTGTCCTCGGCGAAAATGCCCTGAAGCATTTCCTGGGCCTTGAGTGCCGACAGCACAGGCTTGAGCGCGTAATCGACCACCAGCATGTGGGCGATGCTGCCGCCGGTAGCCATCGGCAAGACAACCTTGTGATTCAAGGCACGCTCCGGCAGCAGATCCAACAGGGTCTTCAGCGCTCCGGAAAACGAGGCCTTGTACACCGGCGTGGCGATCAGTAGGCCATCGGCGTTTGCGATCTGTTGCAGCAGGTCGAGGACCTTCGGACTGTCGAAGCGGGCGTGGAGCAGATCCTCGGCCGGGAAGTCCCGCACCTGATAACTCACCACTTCCACCCCTTGCTGTTGCAACCAGCGTTGCGAGCGCTCCAGCAGCACCCCGGAACGGGAGCGCAGGCTGGGGCTGCCACCGAGTGAGACGACCAGCATTGCAGATTCCTTTAAGCGTTACGGGCGATTCGCAGGCTGCGATCTCGCTTCATTGGCAGTGACCTTACCAGCTGATTTATATATCCATAAATCATATTTATTCATTTGGTTATGCGTTTAAGAAATATAAAGATAAGCAGAATCCAGGCGAAAAAAAAGGCCGTCGAAACGGCCGAAATTCCCCTGCGTTGTGATTCTGGACTCTCAAGTGCCTGGGCTGACGCCTTCGCGAGCAGGCTCGCTCCCACAGGGGAATGCATTGCAAATGTGGGAGCGACCCTGCTCGCGAAAGCGGCGGTGACTACACCGCAAATCTTATTTGTTCGGCTGCGGCGTCAGGCGCAGGTACGGTTTCACCGCGCGATAGCCTTTCGGGAAGCGCTGCTTGATCTCGTCCTCATCCTTGAGCGACGGCACGATCACCACTTCTTCACCGTCCTGCCAGTTGGCCGGTGTGGCGACCTTATAGTTGTCGGTGAGTTGCAGCGAATCGATCACCCGCAGGATCTCGTGAAAGTTGCGCCCGGTGCTCGCCGGGTAGGTAATGGTCAGGCGGATCTTCTTGTTTGGATCGATGACGAACAGCGAACGCACGGTCAGGGTATCGTTGGCGTTCGGGTGGATCAGGTCGTAGAGATCGGAGACCTTGCGATCGGCATCGGCCAGGATCGGGAAGTTGACGATGGTGTTCTGGGTTTCGTTGATGTCCTCGATCCACTTGTGGTGGGAGTCCACCGGGTCGACCGACAGCGCGATGGCTTTGACGCCGCGTTTGCTGAACTCATCCTTGAGCTTGGCGGTGAAGCCCAGCTCGGTGGTGCACACCGGGGTGAAGTCCGCCGGGTGGGAGAACAGCACGCCCCAGCTATCGCCCAGCCATTCGTGAAAACGAATCTTGCCTGCGCTGGAGTCCTGTTCGAAATCGGGGGCGATGTCGCCGAGTCTGAGGCTCATGGTGCTGCTCCTGATGAGGGATGGGAGACAACAACTGTAGCTCGGGATCAATCAGCGTGAAAAAGAATAAATAACTAGAGATCTAGATCATTAGTGAATATTAAACATCTGTTCATTGGACACCGATCCGCATCGCGACGAACATCGGTTGCAAGGTTCGAGAAGGCCTTGAGTTGCAGCAAAGAGGGAAATCGAGAAGGGCTTACGGGGGTGAGCCTGACTCGAAACGCAAAAGCCCCGTCCGGCGCGATGCCGGACGGGGCTTTTTTTGCTTCAGTTACTTGGTCGAGCTGTTACAGCAGCGGGATCGAGTAGCTGAGGATCAGGCGGTTTTCGTCCTGGTCGCGTTGACCGGCGATATCGGTGCGCCACGAAGCGTTTTTCCACATGAAGCCGACGTTTTTCAACGGGCCTTCTGGAACAACGTACGCTACGGTCAGATCGCGTTCCCACTCGGAAGCGCCATTGGAAGTCTGGACGCGACGAGCGTAGGTATCAACGTTGTCACCGCGCAGGTAAACCATGCCGGCGGTCAGGCCTGGTACGCCAACTTTGGCGAAGTCATAGGAGTAGCGTGCTTGCCAGGTGCGCTCGCCGGCACGGGCGAACTTCTGGATCTGCATGTCGGTGATCGTGTAGTTCGACGAGCCGTCACCCTGGTTCAGCCAAGGGAAGTCGCTGCTGCCATTACTCACCTGATAGCCGCCACCAAAGGTGTGACCGGCAACGGTGTACAGGAACAAGCCGCTGTACAGATTGTTGTCGACCTTACCTTTGCCGTTACCCAGTGTACTGTTGCCGTACGCACCGTTGCTGAAGTAGTCCGAATCGTTGCCATTGCGGCCGTCATCGGAGCTATTGAAGTAACGGAAGTCGGACTTCAACACGCCTGGGCCAATCGACCAGTTATGCACCAGACCCAGGAAATGCTGCTTGTAGAAGTTTTCCAGGTTGCCGTAGTAGTACTGGGCCGTCAGATCCTTGGTGATCTTGTAGTCACCACCCGCGTAGATGAACTTGTTGCTGTTTGTGGTGCGCGCAGTTGCGCCACCGATCGACAGCTGCTCATTGTTGCTGGAGTTACGACCTTTCACGTGTTCGATCTGGCCACCGACCAGAGTCAGGTCCTTGATCTCGCCGGAAGTGATCTGGCCACCCTGCCAGGTTTGTGGCAGCAGACGACCGTCGTTGGTGACGATGACCGGGTTCTTCGGCTGCAGGGTACCCAGCTTCAGCTCTGTCTGGGAAATTTTGGCTTTGGCCGTCAGGCCCAGGCTGGAGAAGTTATCAACAGCTTCGCCATTGGATTCGCTTGGGAAAACCGTGCCGCCATAGGAGGTCGAGGTCGAACCAGCGGTACCGCCACCCGAATCCAGGCGAATGCCCAGCAGGCCAATGGCATCGATACCGAAGCCAACAGTGCCTTGGGTGTAACCGGAAATGAAACGCAGATCGAAGCCTTGGCCCCATTCTTCGTTGCGACTTGGTTCGGCAGTGCCGCTACGGTTATCAGTGTTGATATAGAAGTTACGCAGACCCAGAGTAGCCTTGCTGTCTTCGATGAAACCGGCGGCGCCTGCCTGCTGCGCCATAACCCCAACGGCCACAGCCAGGGCCAAGGTGGACTTGTTCATGTATCGCTCCTCTCGTTCTAATTCTTGTGTTCCTGGTTCGGGGTCGATTTGCCCTGAATCCTAAGATGCGCGATTAGCGCCAGACCGTGACTGCCAAGTCAATCGTAACCTTGTGTGTCTACGACCATCGTCTAATCGCAAGTGATTGGGTCCCTGCAGCGTAAAGACTTCCTGATAATCCCAAAAAGAATTTATTCATTCTTTTTCATACCATTCGGGTATATGGCCCATTAATGGCCCTCTTCGCCGGGAAACAGCGTATCGGCGCCTAAGCTCATTCCTAAATGGTATTTGCTGACCTTTTTTTAGATCGATTAGCTTTGCCGTACTCCCAACACGGCAAATCCCATCGAAAAGGCGACGCATCATGGCGAAACGCGCACTATCAAGTCAATTTGTTACAGTTTGTGTGTCGGCACTGTTTTCTTTTTCCGCACATGCCGCCGGTCTGACGGTCGGCTACCAGACCGGGATCGATCCGAGCAAAGTGCCGCAGGCCGATGGTGTCTATGAAAAAACCATCGGCGAGAAGATCGACTGGCGTCGTTTCAACAGCGGCCCGGAAGTCGTCACTGCCATTGCTTCTGGCGACGTACAGATAGGCAACCTTGGCTCAAGTCCCCTGGCAGCAGCTGCTTCACGCAATCTGCCGATCGTGGCGTTCATCGTTTCGGCACAGATCAATGCCGCCGAAGCATTGGTGGTGCGCAACGGCAGCGGCATCGACAAACCGCAGGACCTGATCGGTAAAACCATCGCCACACCGTTCGTGTCCACCTCGCACTACAGTCTGCTTGGGGCGCTGAAGCACTGGGGCCTGAATACCTCGCAAGTCAAAGTGGTCAACCTGCAACCGGCGGAAATCGCCGCCGCGTGGAAGCGTGGCGACATTGACGGGGCCTTTGTCTGGTCGCCGGCGCTGGGCGAGATCCGCAAGACCGGCAAGACCCTGACCGACGCCGCCCAGGTCGGCCAGTGGGGTGCGCCGACCTTTGAGGTGTGGGTGGCGCGCAAGGACTTTGCCGAGAAGCATCCCGAGGTCGTGGCCAAGTTTGCCAAGGTCACCCTGGAGTCATTCGCTGATTACGCCGCACACAAAGACAGCTGGACGGCCGACTCGGTGCCTGTGCAGAAAATCGCCAGATTGACCGGTGCCAACGCAGCAGATGTGCCGGAACTGCTGGCCGGCTCGGCGTTCCCGGATGCCAAGGCGCAGCAAAGCACGGCGCTGCTGGACGGCGGCACCGCGAAGGCCATTGCCGAAACGGCGAAATTTTTGAAGGAACAGGGCAAGGTCGAGACGGTGCTGGCGGATTATTCGCCGTACGTCAGCGCTAAGTTCATCTCTGACTGAATGCAGAACCCTGTGGTGAGGGGATTTATCTCCGCTGGGTCGCGTAGCGACAACCTATGGTTTCACTTGAAAACGCAAGGGGACTGCTGCGCAGTCCAGCGGGGATGAATCCCCTCGCCACAGGAGACCTCGCTGTTGTTCAGAGGGTCTTTTCGAAGATCTTCGAGTTGCGCTGATAGTTGTACAGCGACGCCCGTGCCGCTGGCAGGCGTTCGACGCTGCTAGGCTCGAAACCGCGCTCACGGAACCAGTGCGCGGTGCGCGTAGTGAGTACGAACAGGGTTTTCAAACCCTGCGCCCGCGCGCGGGTTTCGATGCGTTCGAGCAATTCGTCGCCGCGTCCGCCGTGGCGATACTCGGGATTCACCGCCAGACACGCCAGTTCGCCGGCATCGGAATCGGCAATCTGATACAGCGCCGCACAGGCGATGATCATGCCTTCGCGCTCGACCACGCTGAACTGCTCGATCTCGCGCTCCAGCACTTCCCGCGAGCGGCGCACCAGAATGCCCTGCTCTTCCAGCGGACTGATCAGGTCGAGCAAACCGCCGACGTCTTCAATCGCCGCTTCGCGCACCAATTCGAACTGCTCCTGCGCCACCAGCGTACCGCCACCGTCACGGGTGAACAGCTCCGTCAGCAGCGCGCCATCTTCGGCGTAACTGACGATATGGCTGCGCGCCACGCCGCCACGGCAGGCTTCGGCGGCGGCATCGAGCAACTCCGCTTGATAGTTGCTCATGCCGAGGCGCTGCAAATGGGCCGGCACTTGTTGCGGGCGCAGTTCGCGGACCAGTTTGCCGTTCTCGTCGATCAGGCCGAGCTCGGCGCCGAACAACAGCAGCTTGTCCGCGCCCAGATCAATCGCGGCGCGGGTGGCGACGTCTTCGCAGGCAAGGTTGAAGATTTCGCCGGTCGGCGAATAGCCCAGCGGCGACAGCAGCACGATCGAGCGCTCGTCGAGCAGGCGGTTGATACCCTTGCGGTCGACCCGACGCACTTCGCCGGTGTGGTGATAGTCGACACCTTCCAGCACACCGATCGGCCGCGCGGTGACCAGGTTGCCGCTGGCCACGCGCAGGCGCGAGCCCTGCATCGGCGACGAAGCCATGTCCATCGACAGCCGCGCTTCGATGGCGATGCGCAACTGGCCGACCGCATCGATCACACACTCCAGCGTCGCGGCATCGGTGATGCGCATGCCGTGATGGTAATGCGGGGTCAGGCCACGGGCGGCGAGGCGGGTTTCGATCTGCGGGCGCGAGCCGTGCACCAGCACCAGACGCACGCCAAGACTGTGCAGCAAGACCAGGTCGTGGACGATGTTGCCGAAATTCGGATGCTCGACGCCGTCGCCGGGCAGCATGACGACGAAGGTGCAATCGCGGTGGGCATTGATGTATGGGGACGCGTGGCGAAGCCAATTGACGTATTCGGGCATGAACCTGGGCCTGTAATAAAGAGCAGCCGAAAAAAGGGGCGAAACGAAAAACGCACAGCGGGCTGATGGTTATCGTCGGAACAGGCTTGGCGACACGCGCGCTCTCCTCATGAATACGGGTTGGGGTGCAGGCAATTTACCGGGTTGATGCAAGACATTTAACCCTGTGGCAGCGAGCCTGCTCGCGAAAACGGTGGATCAGGTTCATCAATGGCGACTGACAAAACGCTTTCGCGAGCAGGCTCGCTCCCACACAGCGCCATCATCGTTCGTCTGTCGTCAGGCAGTAATGTTCAATCAACTGCCGAATCAGATGCACGGTAGGCTGCAAACGTGACATTTCAAGGTACTCGCCGGGTTGATGCGCGCAGGCAATGTCGCCGGGGCCGAGGACGATGGTTTCGCAGCCGAGGCGCTGAAGATAAGGCGCTTCGGTGCCGAACGCTACTGCTTCGGCGCAATGGCCGGTGAGCTTTTCAGCGATGCGCACCAGTTCGGCATCCTCGGACTGTTCGAACGGCGGTACTTCCGGGAACAGCGGTCGGTAATCGATCTTCACCTTATGCCGCTCGGCCACCGGATTGAGCTTGCGCAGGATTTCCGCGCGCAGCAGGTTCGGGTCCATGCCCGGCAGCGGCCGCAGGTCGAACTCCAGCGAACACTGGCCGCAGATGCGATTGGGATTGTCGCCGCCATGAATGCAACCGAAGTTCATCGTCGGTTGCGGCACGCTGAATTGTGGATTGCTGAATTCGCGCTGCCACAACAGGCGCAAACCACGCAGTTCGCCGATGGCATCGTGCATCGCTTCAAGCGCGCTGTGGCCCAGACGCGGATCAGACGAGTGGCCGCTCTGCCCGAGGATGTCGATGCGCTCCATCATGATGCCTTTGTGCATGCGAATCGGCTTGAGCCCGGTCGGCTCGCCGATCACCGCCGCGCGGCCCAACGGTTGCCCGGCCTCGGCCAGTGCGCGGGCGCCGGACATCGAGCTTTCTTCGTCGCAGGTGGCGAGGATCAGCAGCGGTTGCTTGAACGGCTGATCGAGCAGCGGCCGCACGGCTTCGATGATCAGCGCGAAGAAGCCCTTCATGTCACAACTGCCCAGCCCGACCCAGCGACCGTCGACTTCGGTGAGCTTCAGCGGATCGGTCTGCCACAACGCATCGTCGTACGGCACGGTGTCGCTGTGCCCGGCCAGCACCAGGCCGCCGGGGCCGCTGCCGAAACTGGCGAGCAGATTGAATTTGCCGGGGCTGACCTGCTGGATATCGCAGCTGAAACCCAGGTCACCGAGCCAGCCCGCCAGCAGATCGATGACGGCGCGGTTGGACTGATCCAGGTTCGGTTGGGTACAGCTGACCGATGGCGCGGCAATCAGCGCGGCGAACTGGTCTTGCATGGACGGCAATGGCATCACTGACTCCAGGTCCCGGATTGAGGCCCACTATAGAACCATCCGGCGCGCGGAATAAACCGCCGCAGGGCGTAGGAAGTTTGACTCCTGTACACTGCACGGCCTTGGCAGCCACACATTCCCCCGGCTGCGCTCCCGATTCTGGATGTTCCGGCCATGCAAAAAGAAACTGAAATCAAACTCCGCGTCAGCCGCGAAACCCTCGCTGCCCTGCGCGAGCACCCGCTGCTGAAGAAACGCAACAAAAGTGGCTGGGAACGCCGTGAGTTGATGAACCAGTACTTCGACACCCCCGAGCGCGACCTCGCCCAGGCCAAAGTCGCCCTGCGCCTGCGCAAGGACGGTGACGAAGTGATTCAGACCCTAAAGACCCGTGGCCAGAGCGTCGCCGGTCTGTCCGAGCGTAACGAGTACGACTGGAAACTCCCGAAAGCCAAGCTCGACGTAAAGAAACTCGACGGCGAATGCTGGCCCGAGGCACTGGCCGAGCTGGACAAGAAAACCCTCAAGCCGATCTTCACCACCGATTTCGTCCGCGAGCGCGCCGAAATCGCCTGGGGCCGTGGCAAGACCAAAGTGGTCATCGAAGCCGCGCTGGACCTCGGTCACGTGGTGGTTGGCAAGCAGAAGGAAGAAATCTGCGAGCTGGAACTGGAGCTGCGCGAAGGCGAGCCTGCCGCGTTGCTGGAACTGGCTGCCGAACTGGCCGAAACCCTGGCGCTGATGCCATGCGATATCAGCAAGGCCGAGCGTGGTTATCGCCTGCACGACGCCAACAGCTACTCGCTGAGCCTGCCAGCGCCGCAGCTGACCACTGAAACCCGTCTCGACGACGCCTTCGCCGCGCTGAGCTGGCATCTGCTCGGCAGCAGCCAGCGTCTGGCCGAACAATATCGCTTCAACGGCCACTGGCGTCTGCTGCAGGACTGGGTCGAGAACCTCGCGGAAATGCGCGCCCTGCTCAGCAGCCTCGGCCAGGCGGCGCCGCGTCAGTCGACCCACGATTTGCGCGTGGCCCTCGATGCCTTGCTGGAAGACTGGCGCCCGTTGGTACAGGTCGGCATCGAAGACGAAGATGTGCGCAAAGCCGCGCCTGAGCAGTTCCTCGAAGAGTTGGAAGACCCGCGCTGGGGCCAGTTCTCGCTGAACGCTTCACGCTGGCTGCTGGCCCGCACCTGGACTGCCGACCGCAACACCCGTGGCAACCGTCAGGGTGACGCGCAACTGCACAGCTGGTTGCCGCGTCTGCTGGGCGAAGAAGCCACTGCTCTGCAGCTGCAACGCTATCAGCAGCAGCCGGAAGATCTTGCTGAACAACTGCCGCGTATCGAACGCATTCAGGTCTGGTTGCACCATGCGCGCAACGTGCTGGACATCCCGGAAATGGATCGCCTGTACGGTGAGCTGAACAAACTGGCGCAACTGGCCAACGAGCCGACCATCACCGACGAACTGCTCGATGCACGCAAGCATCAGGCGATTGCGGTGTACCAGAATCGCGCCTGGAAAATCCTCCTGCGCATGTGATGACCCTGTGGCGAGGGGATTCATCCCCGCTGGGTCGCAAAGCGGCCCCGTTCTTAAAAAAGCGGGGACTGCTGCGCAGCCCAGCGGGGATAAATCCCCTCGCCACAAAGGCCATCCGCACTAGACCGGCAGGCTGGTGGTGGACTTGATCTCCGACAGCGCCACGATCGAATTCACTTCCTGTATCCCCGGCACCAGCGACAGCTTCTCGAAAAAGAACCGCTCGTACGCCTCGATATCCGCCGCGACAATGCGCAGCATGAAATCCACCGCCCCCATCAGCACATAACACTCCAGCACTTCCGGAAAGCCGCGAATCGCCTCGGTGAACTCGGTGAAGTTCGAGCGGCCGTGGGCGTTGAGTTTGATTTCGGCGAAGATCTGCGTGTTCAGGCCGATCTTCTTGCGATCCAGCAAGGTCACCTGGCCGCGAATGATGCCCTCCTCCTTCATCCGCTGAATCCGCCGCCAGCACGGCGATTGCGACAGGCCCACCTGCTCGGCGATCTGCGCGCTCGACAGTGAAGCGTCTTCCTGCAGCAAGGCGAGGATCTTGCGGTCGTAGGCGTCCAGCTCGCTGTGCATAAAAAATCCTCAAAGATCAGCTTTCACGAATCAACTCTTTCGATAAACCCGCTCAGACGCCGATCATAGCCAAGAAATACCCCGCACCGAATGTAAAAATTTCTCCAGTGATTTTGGAGACTCGCCATGCCGCACCTTGAAGCCGTAAACAGCCCCGCCGCCCGCGCTGATGTCTGGAACGTCAACAACGCCCACTGCCTGGCGCAATATCAAATCCTCGCCGAGGCCGAGCCGGATCTGCTGGTGCGCGTGCTGAATCTGTTCGCTTTGCAGTTTCTGACCCCGGAGCAGGTCAACGTCCAGCGCCAGGACGATCTGCTGTCGATCGATCTGCTCATGAGCGGCCTGAGTTGGCATCGCGCGCAAGTGATCGCGGAAAAACTGCGCAACCTGATCAGCGTCTGCGCGGTGGACCTGCACAACGCCGACGCGGCGTGGCAGGCGCCCGCCCAGGCTGCCGGCTGACAAATCCGGCAACGGCTTCGTCGGGTAGTGGCCCAACGGTCAGCGGGGCCACGACTATCCTTTTGCGCATGACGCTCAAAAAGGAAAGCCGCATGTCCGTTCAATTTGTCACTCAGGACCGCTGGCTGGACCTCAACGATGTGTTGCGAGAACTGGTCGCCCAAGGCTTCATCTGCCAGGACGCGGCGGAACAGGCGCTCAATGCCCGCCGTCGCCATGCGGCTCACGGGCAGATGCATCCGCTGGAATTCATCGCCAGCCAGCAACTCGACGACCTCAGCCGTCCGGGCAAACATCTGGATCTGGAAAGCCTGACCCTGTGGCTGGCGCAACAGGCCGGTCAGCCGTACTTGCGCATTGATCCGCTGAAAATCAATGTCGCGGCGATCACGCCGCTGATGTCCTACGCCTTCGCCCAGCGCCACAAGATTCTCGCCGTCGCCGTGGACCGCGACTCGGTCACCGTGGCCAGCGCTCAGCCCTACGTCAGCGGTTGGGAAGCTGACCTGACTCACGTATTGAAGCTGCCGATCAAACGGGTCGTGGCCAACCCGGTCGACATCCAACGCTTCAGCGTCGAGTTTTTCCGGCTGGCCAAATCGGTCAGCGGTGCCAGCAATGCCGACGCCCAGAGCGGCAACCTCGGCAACTTCGAACAACTGCTCAACCTCGGCGCCAGCGACCAGGAGCCGGACGCCAACGACGCGCACATCGTCAACATCGTCGACTGGCTGTTCCAGTACGCTTTCCAGCAACGCGCCAGTGATATCCACATCGAACCGCGCCGCGAGCACGGCACCGTGCGCTTTCGCATCGACGGCGTGTTGCACAACGTCTATCAATTCCCGCCGCAGGTGACCATGGCGATCGTCAGCCGCCTGAAAAGTCTTGGCCGCATGAACGTCGCGGAAAAGCGCAAACCCCAGGATGGCCGGGTCAAGACCAAGACCCCGGACGGCGGCGAAGTTGAGTTGCGGCTGTCGACCTTGCCGACAGCGTTCGGCGAAAAAATGGTCATGCGGATTTTCGACCCGGAAGTGCTGCTGAAGAATTTCGACCAGTTGGGTTTCAGCGCCGACGACCTGCGCCGCTGGCAGGACATGACCCGCCAGCCCAATGGCATCATTCTGGTCACCGGGCCGACCGGTTCGGGCAAGACCACCACCCTTTACACCACGCTGAAAAAACTGGCGACGCCGGAGGTCAACCTCTGCACCATCGAAGACCCGATCGAAATGGTCGAGCCGGCCTTCAACCAGATGCAGGTGCAGCACAACATTGAGCTGACTTTCGCCGCCGGGGTGCGCGCGCTGATGCGGCAGGACCCGGATATCATCATGATCGGCGAGATCCGCGATCTGGAAACTGCGGAAATGGCGATTCAGGCCGCGCTCACCGGGCACTTGGTCCTATCGACGCTGCACACCAACGATGCGCCGAGCGCCATCAGCCGTTTGCTCGAACTCGGCGTGCCGCATTACCTGATCAAAGCGACCGTATTGGGCGTGATGGCTCAGCGTCTGGTGCGAACCTTGTGCCCGCACTGCAAGGCGCCGCTGACGCTCGAGGATGAAGACTGGCAAACCCTGACCCGGCCCTGGCAGGCGCCGCTGCCGAGCAATGCGCAGCGAGCGATCGGTTGCCTGGAATGCCGCGACACCGGCTATCGCGGCCGCGCCGGCGTGTACGAAATCATGCAGCTGAGCGACAGCCTCAAAGCGCTGATCACCCCGGATACCGACCTCACCGCGATCAGGCGTCAGGCCTTCAAGGAAGGCATGCGCAGCCTGCGCCTGTCCGGTGCGCAGAAAGTTGCGGCGGGGCTGACCACGGTGGAGGAAGTGCTGCGGGTGACACCGCAAAGTGAGTTGAAATAATTCAGCACGGAACTGGATCGGGGATCGGCTATCCAACGCCGTAGTCAATCCCAGGAGTCACCTCATCATGCGTCTCAAACTCGCTGTCGCCACCTTGGCCCTGCTGTCGCTTCCCGTTGGTTCGGCCATGGCGGACAGCTTTTGGCGTAACGTCATCTCCTCCGGCGCCACCACCGGTTCGACCTACCTGACGTTCAAGGATCACAAGCTGATCGTCGCCGCCCAGGACGACGCCGGCAGCTTCGTCGCCAGCGACGGCGGCATCCGTGGCCCGTACCTGGAAGCAGCGATGCAGAAAGTCCGCGCCGACAACCCTGGCCTGCAGGCTTCGGACATGGAACTGGCGAACGCGATTCTGGCGAAGAACGCCGTGGCTTCCGAGTAAGCCTCGCACCCTCAAAAATGCCGCTCGATCGAGCGGCATTTTTTTGCCCGGATTCTGAACCCGATACAAAACCCTGTGGGAGCGAGCTTGCTCGCGAAGGCAATTTCACATCCAAAATATGCGGCGTCTGACACGACGCTTTCGCGAGCAAGCTCGCTCCCACGATGACTGCATACAGGCTGAATGTCAGCGGTAATCATCCACCGGGACACAGGCGCAATACAGATTGCGATCGCCGTAGACGTTATCCACCCGATTCACCGCTGGCCAATATTTGTGTAAGCGTGTGTGCGCATCCGGGGTGATGGCCTGTTCGATGCTGTAGGGCCGTTCCCAGATCCCAGTGACATCGGCCAGCGTATGCGGGGCGCGTTTGAGCGGGTTGTCTTCGCCCGGCCAGTTGCCCTTCTGCACTTCATTGATCTCGGCGCGAATGCTCAGCATCGCCGCGATGAAGCGATCGAGCTCAGCCTTGGATTCGCTCTCGGTCGGCTCGACCATCAACGTACCGGGTACCGGGAAGGACATGGTCGGCGCGTGGAAGCCGTAATCCATCAGCCGCTTGGCAACGTCTTCCTCGCTGATGCCGGTCTGCGCCTTCAGTGGGCGCAGATCAAGAATGCATTCATGCGCCACCCGGCCATTGCGCCCGGTGTAGAGCACCGGGAACGCGCCGGATAAATGCTGCGCCAGATAATTCGCCGCCAGAATCGCCACCTCGCTGGCGTCCGCCAGTTGCGGACCCATCATGACGATATACATCCAGCTGATCGGCAAAATGCTCGCACTGCCCCACGGCGCTGCGCTGACTGCGCCGTTCTGTGCCAGCGGCCCGTCAATCGGCACCACCGGATGATTGGCGACGAACGGCGCCAGATGCGCGCGAACCCCGATCGGGCCCATGCCCGGCCCGCCGCCGCCATGGGGAATGCAAAAGGTCTTGTGCAGGTTCATGTGCGAGACGTCGGCGCCGATGTCCGCCGGCCTGGCCAGGCCGACCTGGGCATTGAGATTGGCGCCATCCATATACACCTGGCCGCCATGCTGGTGAATCACTGCGCAGATTTCACTGATGCCTTCCTCGTAAACCCCGTGGGTCGACGGATAAGTCGCCATCAGACACGACAATTTGTTCCCGGCCTCGGCGGCTTTCAGCTTCAAGTCTTCCAGATCGACGTTGCCCGCCTCATCGCATTCGACAATCACCACACGCATCCCGGCCATCTGCGCCGACGCTGGATTGGTGCCGTGGGCCGACGACGGAATCAGACAGATATCCCGCGCGCCCTCCCCTCGGCTCTCATGATATTTACGAATCGCCAGGAGCCCGGCGTATTCGCCCTGGGCGCCGGAGTTGGGCTGCATGCAGATCGCATCGAAACCGGTAATCGCGCAGAGCCAACGCTCAAGCTCTTCGATCATCAGCGTGTAACCGACAGCCTGCTCCCTCGGCACAAACGGATGCAGATGGGCGAACTGCGGCCAGGTAATCGGGATCATCTCGCTGGTGGCGTTGAGCTTCATCGTGCACGAGCCCAGCGGGATCATCGATTGGTTGAGCGCCAGATCCTTGTTTTCCAGCTGCTTGAGGTAACGCAGCATCTCGGTTTCGCTGTGGTGAGCGTTGAACACCGGATGTTGCAGGTACGGCGTACTGCGCTGGAGTTCGTCGGGAATTCCCGAGGCGATGTCCTGCGCATCAAGCGCATCAACGCTCAGGCCGTGATCGGCGCCGAGCAGCACATCGAACAGCTTCGCCACGGTGTGTTCATCACAGGTCTCGTCCAGACTCAGACCGACGCGGCCACGACCAAGAATGCGCAGGTTGATCTGCGCTGCCTGAGCACTTTCGATGATCGCCGTTTGCGCACCGCCGACCTCCAGGGTCAGGGTGTCGAAGAACTGCCTGTTGAGCCGCTTGATGCCGTTGCGCTCGAGTCCCGCCGCAAGGAGGCAGGTCAGGCGATGCACGCGCTGGGCGATACGCTTCAAGCCCTCGGGGCCGTGATACACCGCATAACAGCTGGCGATATTGGCCAGCAGCACCTGCGCGGTGCAGATGTTCGAATTGGCTTTCTCGCGGCGGATGTGTTGCTCGCGGGTTTGCAGGGCCATGCGCAGCGCGACGTTGCCGCGAGCATCTTTCGATACACCGATGATCCGCCCCGGAATCGCTCGTTTGTATTCCTCGCGGCTGGCGAAGAACGCCGCGTGCGGGCCGCCATAACCCATCGGCACGCCAAAACGCTGGGACGAACCGAACACCACATCGGCACCCAACTCACCCGGCGGCGTCAGCACCAGCAGGCTGAGCAAATCGGTGGCGACGCAGGCCAGGGCCTGTTGTGCGTGCAGGTGGTTGATCAAGGGTTTGAGATCGCGGATTTCGCCGTGGGTGTCGGGGTATTGCAGCAGCGCGCCGAACACCTCGTGCTGCGCCAGGTTATCCACCGCGTCGACGATCAGCTCGAAGCCGAAACCTTCGGCGCGGGTTTGTACCACGGAGAGGGTTTGCGGATGGCAATTTTCATCCACAAAAAACAGATTGCTCTTGGACTTCGCCACGCGCTTGGCCAAAGCCATGGCTTCGGCCGCTGCGGTAGCCTCATCGAGCAGCGAGGCGTTGGCCAGTTCCAGGCCGGTGAGGTCGATGGTCAGTTGCTGAAAATTGAGCAGCGCTTCGAGCCGGCCCTGGGCGATCTCTGGTTGATATGGGGTGTACGCGGTGTACCAGCCGGGATTTTCCAGCACGTTGCGCAAGATGACGGTCGGCGTGACGGTGCCGTGATAACCCATACCGATCAGGCTGGTGAACAGCTGATTCTGCTCGGCATAACCGCGCAGTTTCGCCAGCGCAGCCTGTTCGTCGAGTGCCGGCGGCAGATCCAGTGCGCGATTGAAGCGAATCCCCGGCGGCACGGTCTGCTCGATCAGCTCGGCACGACTGCCCAAGCCCAGGCTGTCGAGCATCGCCTGCTGCTCGGCGGCATCCGGGCCGAGGTGGCGGCGCAGAAAGGCTTCGGGATCGCGTAACTGGCTCAGGGACGGCGACTGGGACATGACGGGCTCTCCTGGCTGGCGCTTGGCGTCAATCGACACGGTCAAACCAGCATAGCAGGCGAATTTTCAAGATCACGCCGCCCCTGTGGGAGCGAGCCTGCTCGCGAAAGCGGTGTTTCAGAAACCTTGGCATTGACTGATATGGCGCTTTCGCGAGCAGGATCGCTCCCACAAAGGGATATTCGTCGCCCATAAAAAAGCCCCGACGAATCGGGGCTTTGAGTCGCGCCGGCAAGTTACTCGCCGATGGCAGCCTTGTAAGCCGCCGCATCCAGCAGCTTGTCCAGCTCGGCCTTGTCGCTTGGCTTGAGCTTGAAGATCCACGCGCCGTACGGGTCGGAGTTCAGCAGTTCAGGCGAGCCGCTCAGGTCTTCGTTGATCGCGATGACCTCACCGCTGACCGGGGCGTAGATGTCGGAGGCGGCTTTCACCGACTCGACCACGCCGGATTGCTCACCGGCGGCGAACACCTTGCCGACTTCGGTCAGTTCGACGAACACCACGTCGCCAAGCGCTTCCTGCGCGTGATCGCTGATGCCCACGGTGACGGTGCCGTCGGTTTCCAGACGTGCCCATTCATGACTTTCGGCAAAACGCAGTTCGGCAGGGATATCGCTCATCTTCGGTTCCTCGGAAATTGGTCAGCGGTCATACCCGCCAGAAAAGGTTAGATCAAGGTTTTGCCATGGCGCACGAAGGTCGGTTTGACCACTCGCACCGGATACCACTTGCCACGGATTTCCACTTCGGCGCGGTCGGCGGTTGCCATCGGTACACGCGCCAGGGCAATCGATTTGCTCAGCGTAGGAGAGAAACTACCACTGGTGATCTCCCCTTCGCCAACATCGGCGATGCGAACCACTTGGTGAGCGCGCAAAACCCCGCGCTCTTCCAGCACCAGACCGACCAGTTTGTGCGCCACGCCGGTGGCTTTTTCCGCCTCCAGCGCCGCACGGCCGATGAACTGCCGCGAGGCCGGCTCCCAGGCGATGCTCCAGGCCATGTTCGAGGCCAGCGGTGAAACGTCCTGATGAATGTCCTGACCGTACAGGTTCATTCCGGCCTCGACACGCAAGGTGTCGCGAGCACCGAGACCGATCGGCGAAATACCCGCACCGACCAGATCGTTGAAGAAACCCGGCGCCTGATTGGCCGGCAGGCAGATTTCCAGGCCATCCTCGCCGGTGTAACCGGTACGCGCGATGAACCAGTCGCCGTCGATGGCGCCCTCGAAAGGTTTGAGTTGCTGGATCAGCGTGGCGCGGGACTGGGTGACCAGTTCGGCAATCTTGTGCCGGGCCTGCGGGCCCTGGATGGCGAGCATCGCCAGCTCGGCGCGCTCGTGCAGTTGCACGTCGTAGGCGCCGAGCTGGGCGTTCATCCAGGCCAGATCCTGATCGCGGGTCGAGGCGTTGAACACCAGCCGGTACGCGTCGTCGAGGCGATAGACGATCATGTCGTCGACGATGCCACCGCGCTCATTGAGCATGGTGCTGTACAACGCCCGGCCGGGGCGGTGCAAACGTTCGACGTCGTTGGCCAGCAAATGCTGGAGCCAGGCTTTGGCCTGGGCGCCGGTGACATCGATCACGGTCATATGGGAAACATCGAACACCCCGCAATCGCGGCGCACTTCGTGGTGCTCCTCGACCTGCGAGCCGTAATGCAGTGGCATGTCCCAACCGCCAAAATCGACCATCTTCGCGCCGAGCGCGAGGTGCAGGTCATACAGAGGCGTACGCTGTCCCATGGGTTTCTCCTTCCGGGCGTGGCGAGGGTGCGGACCGCCGCTATACGGCTGAAAGCCTTGATGAATAAGGCTTGCAGCCGATTCCAGCGCACGGGTCTGTCAGACGAACCGCACCGAATGCCGCGCATTGTAGCCGCATGATGTAGGACTCACTACTACGGGGGCGTTCTCAATTGGTTTCCCCACCGCGTTGTCGCCTAAAAGCGAGCCAGGCAAGGCGCAGGCCGCTGGGAATGGTATTCCCTTTTCAAGGCCTGCAACGCAGGCTGGCTCGCTTTTAGGCACAACCCGGAGGGCCGGGCCTGCTGTTGTGCAGGGCTGCGTTGCTCGAAGCTTATTTGGAACAACCAAACCACGCTTCTCGCGTCTTGCCCTGCACAACAGCAGACCCGGCGCGGTGGGGAAACCAATCGAGAACGCCCCCTAGTTTCGGTGCGCCGAACGTCGGATTAGGCCGATAACCGGCAACAGCCCGACCAGCACCAGGGTCAATGCCGGCAATGAGGCGCGCGCCCATTCGCCTTCACTGGTCATTTCAAAGATGCGCACCGCCAGCGTGTCCCAGCCAAACGGGCGCATCAGCAGGGTCGCGGGCATTTCCTTGAGCACATCGACGAACACCAGTAACGCGGCGCCCAAGGTGCCGGGCAGCAGCAGCGGCAGATACACTTTGAAAAACAGTCGCGGCCCACTGACACCCAGGCTACGTGCCGCTTCGGGCAAAGATGGCCGTATACGCGCCAGACTGCTTTCCAGCGGCCCATAGGCGACGGCAATGAAGCGCACCAGATAAGCCATCAGCAACGCCGCGAGGCTGCCGAGCAGCAACGGTTTGCCGGCACCACCGAGCCAGGCGGAGAGCGGAATCACCAGTTCACGATCCAGATAACTGAAGGCAAGCATGATCGACACCGCCAGCACCGAACCGGGCAAGGCGTAGCCGAGATTGGCCAGACCGACGCCGGAGTTGATGGCTGGGGTCGGCGCCAGACGCCGGGCAAACGCCAGCAACAGCGCAACGCTGACGGTGATCAGCGCGGCCATCGCGCCCAGATACAGCGTGTGCAGAATCAGCCCGGCGTAGCGCTCGTCCAGATCGAAGCGTCCGCGCTGCCAGAACCACACGATCAGTTGCAGCACCGGGATAACGAAGGCGCAGGCGAACACCAATCCACACCAGCCTGTCGCCGCGAACGCCTTGAGCCCGCGCAGGTGATACAGCGCCTTCACCCGTGGCCGCTCATTGCTGGCCCGATTCGCCCCGCGTGCCCGGCGCTCGCCATACAGCACCAGCATCACCACCAGCAGCAACAGACTGGCCAGTTGTGCGGCGCTGGGCAGGCTGAAGAAGCCGTACCAGGTCTTGTAGATGGCCGTGGTGAAGGTGTCGAAATTGAACACCGACACCGCGCCAAAATCGGCGAGGGTTTCCATCAGCGCCAGCGCCACGCCCGCGCCAATCGCCGGACGCGCCATCGGCAGCGCAACCCGCCAGAACGCCTGCCACGGCGACTGGCCGAGCACCCGCGCCGCTTCCATCAAACCTTTGCCCTGAGCCAGAAACGCGGTACGCGCCAGCAGATAAACGTAGGGATAAAAAACCAGCACCAGCACCACGATCACCCCGCCGGTGGAACGCACCCGTGGCAGGCGCAGGCCGCTGCCGAAACATTCGCGCAACAGGGACTGCACGGGGCCGGCGAAATCCAGCAGGCCGACGAAGACGAACGCCAGTACATAGGCAGGGATGGCGAAGGGCAGCATCAGCGCCCAGTCGAGCCAGCGCCGACCGGGGAATTCACAGAGGCTGGTCAGCCAGGCCAGGCTGACACCCAGCAGAGTCACGCCGACACCGACGCCGAGGATCAGCGTCAGGGTATTGCCGAGCAGACGCGGCATCTGGGTTTGCCACAGGTGCGACCAGATCTGCTGATCGATGGTCTGCCACGACAGCAGCAGCACGCTCAGCGGCAACAACACCAGCGCGGCGATGGCGAAGACGATGGGGTACCAGCGGCGTTGGGCGGGGTAGGCCACTTTTGGGTCTCTGGAGGGATTGGGGTGTTCTTGGATTGCGTATTTCAGGTTGGGATTGCTGCCCTCACCCTAGCCCTCTCCCGGAGGGAGAGGGCTAG
>Ga0308163_10001516_pt1 | contig 24931 bp, 34 predicted proteins | sample PhyTR1_FD_201037 | JGI IMG/M metagenome (GOLD analysis project Ga0308163, IMG submission 201037) | Phyllosphere microbial communities from UC Gill Tract Community Farm, Albany, California, United States - DLSLT.R1 | ecosystem: Host-associated > Plants > Phyllosphere > Unclassified | place: USA... | reverse complement strand
GCAAGCATCGAAGAGATCGCCAAAGCACCGGGGATCAGTAAAAAGCTCGCAGAGTCGATTTATGCAAACCTGCATAGCGAGTAGAATGCCAACTCACCTCGTAGCCAGTTGTGCCGATGAATATCCCTAATCTGATTACCGTTCTACGCGTCCTGCTCATCCCGATCTTCATTTTGCTGTTTTACCTGCCTTACCAGTGGAGTTACATGGCGTCCGCCTCGGTATTCGCCTTTGCGGCGGCGACTGACTGGCTGGATGGCTACCTGGCTCGTCGCCTGGAACAAAGCACGCCGTTCGGCGCCTTCCTTGATCCGGTCGCCGACAAGTTGATGGTGGCGGTGGCATTGGTGCTGCTGGTACAGGAACACGGCAACTTATGGCTGACGCTGCCTGCTGCAGTCATCATTGGCCGTGAGATCGTCGTATCGGCCTTGCGTGAGTGGATGGCCGAACTCGGTGCTCGCGCGCATGTAGCGGTGTCCAATCTCGGCAAGTGGAAAACTGCCGCGCAGATGCTGGCGCTGGTGATCCTGCTGGCCAATCCCCGTGACTTCAGCTTCTGGGTCTTGCTGGGTTACGCCTTGCTGATGATCTCGGCGGGCCTGACATTGTGGTCGATGGTTCAATACCTGCGGGCTGCCTGGCCGCATCTGAAAACCGACGTTGAAAAGAAATAAAACTTTTTTGAATCAAAGGGTTGACGGGGCTTCTGAAATCTATAGAATGCGCCACACCAAGCGGGAATAGCTCAGTTGGTAGAGCACGACCTTGCCAAGGTCGGGGTCGCGAGTTCGAGTCTCGTTTCCCGCTCCAAGTTTGTACGCGGTTGTTGTTGTGCTACTAAACAGCGATCGTTTGAGGCCGAGTAGCAAAATGGTTATGCAGTGGATTGCAAATCCACCTACGCCGGTTCGATTCCGACCTCGGCCTCCACTATAAATAAGCTCCGTAGATCAATGATTTACGGAGCTTTTTTATTTTCAGCGCGCTGCAAGATTTAGTCTTGAAATCAGCCACTGTGAGCTTGCTTCACCGGGACGTGATGTATATATTTCCCGCTCTGCTTCATACGGCTCAACACTGTCAGGTTCGCTGGTCGACTGATTTGAGCTGTACACCGCGCTACCGCCCGAATGGCGAAACTGGTAGACGCATGGGACTTAAAATCCCCCGCTCGTAAGGGCGTGCCGGTTCGATTCCGGCTTCGGGCACCATCTTAAATCAAGGGTTTGCAGGCGAAAGCTGATGCAAGCCCTTGTTTGTTTCTGGTCCGCAATTTTGAACTTGGTTCGCAATTCGCTTGGTGGGCATGACCTTTTTGCCTTTTCGATTTCGGATGTACTGCTCGGTCATAACCACCGTCGTATGCCCAAGTTAATCTCTGGCTTGCAAGATATCACCACTGGATTCCGCCTTATCGGTACCCGCCTTGGCGCGCAAGTCGCGCATCTGAAACTTTGCTGCACGACCCATGCGCCCGTTATGAAAACCCGAACCCGCCCAGTGCGGGTTTTTATTGACCAGAATTAGGATACGTCCATGCCTTGGCTTAGAGGTGGGACTGTTGCCGTCACCAATGGATCAACGACCGTTGTCGGCACGAATGCAGACTTTGCAGCGAACTCTCGGATCGGCGACGCGTTCATCGGTCCCGATGGGGCCAGCTATGAGATCGGCAACGTCGCGAGCGCGACAGTGATTTCGAACATTCCGGCTTACAAGGGGCGAACAGCCAGCAGTGTCGCCTACGCTATCATGCCGGTGCAGGGTTATCCCAAGGCTCTAGCCGACTCGTTCAACAACATCAATCGTCAGTGGGGATCAAAGCTTGAGGCACTTGGCACCACAGGCAACTACGAAATCCTTCCGCTGGATAAGGGCGGTACCGGGGCGGCTGCCAATAACGGCGCCGAGGTTTTCGCTGCGCTCGGCGCTGGCGGCATCTTGGGCGAGGCCCCTTATTTTGGCGGGAGCATCGACAGCCGTACTGCTGTTCCTCTGGATGTGTGCTTTATCGGCCCATCAACTGGCGGCACCAAGCCGTCCGGGGTTTCCTACGGAATCCTTACCACCAAAGGCGCCATCGGTAACCAAGGATCACACCAGGAACTTTGGGAAGTAACCGGCGCGACGGGTACGACAACCAACACTTGGCACCGTGATCAGTACGGCAGTGGTGGCGCCTGGGGGTCATGGCGCAGGCGCTACAGCAACAACAATATTCTGGGCACCGTAGCCCAACCTCCGGCGCTCCCGCCGGTGAACGCCGCAAGCGGTGCGCTTTTCCTGAGCAACGCGGTCGGCGCCGGCAGCTATCCGATGGCCTTTATCTCGATTCCTACGGTCACTGCGATGGCGTGTGTCTCCGGTTATCAGTGGGCGTTGTGGGCGGCCAACGCCACCGAACCAACTGCAACGGCTTGGGGCAGCTACTACGCGGTGGCTGCTGCTTCGACCACGCAGGGCGCCTGGCTGAATATAATTGCTGTGGGGAGATGGTTCTGATGATTATTTATCTTTCACCGCCGCGCCGTGACGACACGCTGACGGTATCCAAATCTGGCGATGTGCTGGTGGTGAACGGGGAGACCTTCGATTTTTCCAAGGTCGGAGAAGGGGATACGCTGCCTCTTGCTGCTATCAAGTCCATGTGGTTTTCCGGGGATGTCTCGCGAACTGATGGCGAATTGTCGCTCACGCTGCTGTTCCTGAATCCATGGAATTACAGCCCTGAACAGGCTTTTCCGGTACCGCTGAAAGAAGTCCCGGACGGCGCCATCGCTCTGCCCAAGCCATTGCCGAACAACTCGGAAATAAGGGGCGTCATTGACTGGTCGCAGCTCATCACCGCTTCGATGAAGGCTAAGGCCGAGGTCGCGGCTCATCTTCAAGCAATGAAGACGGCGCTCGCCGCGAAGAACTCGACGGCGGTGATCCAGATTTCGCGCATTCAGGATCGGATCAACACCATCGGTTACGGCATCGAGGCGGGCGAGGCAACCCCAGAGGATGAAGCGGAGCAGGCAGCGTTGATGCTCAGCCTCAAGTCGTGGAAAGCCTACAAGTTTGCTCTCGGCAAAGTGACAGCCCAGCCAACCTGGCACGCCTCGCCGGTTTGGCCAGTTGAGCCGGCTATTCCGGAAATCGAAGCCTCGCCCATGAGTCGCACTGTCGACCAAGCCTGAAACAGCCTGGGCAATGTCGGATCGCTGTTAACCGTGTCGACCTTACCTCGGCAAGCGCGGCATGGCTTGCCGCCCCTCAAACCTAATTGTTTTTGGCGCGTGATGATGCGGTATCATCCGCGCCAAACAATAAGACATGGATGGCTTGGTATGGATAACAAGGCGATGATTGAAAGCCTGACGTCGCTCAGGTTTTTCGCTGCTCTTGCGATAGTTTTTCACCATTCTAGGGGGGTGGTTCTGTCGCAAGAGTTTATGTATGGACTCCCTCTGGCCGCAGGAGTCAGTTTCTTTTTTGTTCTTTCTGGCTTTATTCTGGCTTACGTTTATTCTGGAAAGATGCAGAAAGTTGGGCTTTATAAGTTCTACACCGCACGCTTTTCGAGGATATGGCCTGCCCATATATTTACGCTTGTTCTTGTGATGCTGATTTTTCCTTCAAGTGAATGGGCATTCGGTGTTGAGCCGTCATGGGTCATTGCCGTGATTAATGGCGCGCTGCTCCATTCCTTAATACCGATACCGGCTTATTACTTCTCCTTCAATGGCGTGTCGTGGAGCATCTCGACAGAGATGTTTTTCTACATTGCTTTTCCTGTGCTGATTGCTTCACTCGGAAAAACCTGGCATGTGAAGCTTCTAATCCTTGCTGGCGGCGGAATCATTGGGGCTGTGGCGTTCAACGCTTCAGGGGCGAACTACCTGTCCATGGCTAAGCTGAAAGACTTTTCCGGGCACGGCCTGTTCTACATCAGCCCGATTGCACGGATTCAAGAGTTCTTCATAGGTATGCTGTTTTTCAAGGCCTTCAGTTATATCAAGTCATGGCGCGGTTTCAATACTCTCACCTGCACAGTGCTAGAGGTCGTATCAGTCATGGCGGTTATGTTGCTTACGATTAAATTCATCCATCTGTCATTTGAAATGTCAGGTCGGGCAGACGGGGCAGTTGGAGAGTTTTTGAGTCATGTTTTTTTAGCTCTTTTGTTTGGGACGCTCATTCTGAGCTTTGCCATGAATAAAGGGGTTCTCTCAAGACTCCTAAGCCTGAAAGTGTTTGTAGTGCTTGGAGAGATAAGTTTCTCTATGTACATGATTCATCAAATAATATTCAGACTGTATAACTCAAATCGCGGATATTTTGAGTGGATGCCGGTCTGGGTATCCTATTCGCTACTTCTGGCGTTTGTCATCGCCTGTGCTTATGTGATGTGGCGTTTTATAGAGATGCCGATGCAAGCACTCTTACGCAAGGGCTTTGCCAGTCTTGCTGGGAATAGTCAGGCACGCCGAGAGGCGTCAGCCAGCTGAAATCCGATTACACCTAAACCCGCCGAGGCGGGTTTTTTATTGCCTGGAGAAAAGTGATGCCGATGACCCAGCAGCAGTTGCTGCAGATCCTCCCTAACGCCCGCACCGAAGCGGGCGTTTTTGTGTCCGCTCTGAACACCGCCATGCAGCATTACCAGATCGTCGGCTCAAAGCGTGCCGCTGCACTCCTCGCGGAAATCGGCCACGAGTCTGGCCAATTGCGCTACGTGCGTGAGATCTGGGGGCCGACCGCTGCCCAGCGCGGGCACGAAGGTCGCGAAGACTTGGGCAACACCGTGCTGGGTGACGGCCGGAAGTATTGCGGGCGCGGCCTGATCCAGATTACCGGCCGGGCGAATTACACCAAGTGCGGCGAAGCGCTTGGTCTCAACCTGATCACTCATCCCGAGCTGCTCGAGCTGCCGCAGCACGCGGCAATGTCGGCGGCGTGGTTCTGGAAACAGAATGGACTGAACGACTTGGCCGATCAGGACCAGTTCAACACGATCACCCGGCGCATCAATGGCGGGTTGAACGGTCTGGCGGATCGAATGGCGCTGTGGGAGAAGGCGCGGGCGGTGCTAGCGTGACCGTCCTGTGGCGGTTGACGGGCGTGCTGGCGCTGGTGCTGATCGGCGCCGGCAGCGCCTGGCAGTTTCAGGACTGGCGCTACGGGAAGCAATTAGCCCAGCAAGCCCAGCAGCACGCCGAAACCCTCAATCAACTGACCCAGGCCGCCGCCACCGCGCAGCAGACCGAGCAGGACAAGCGTTTGGCGCTCGAGCAACGGCTGGCGGCCAGCGAGCAAACCCATTTCAGGAAAATGACTGATGCACAACGTGACCAAGATCGCCTGCGCGATCGCCTTGCCACTGCTGATTTGCGGTTGTCAGTCTTCCTCGACGCAACCGACGCTGCCAAAGGCTGTGGGGGGCCGGCCACCGCTGGCGCTGGCGGCGTGGATCATGCAGCCGTACGAGCCCGACTTGACCCAGCGCATGCTCAAAGAATTATCGCCATCACCGACACCGGCGACCGCGGACTGATCGCCCTGCAGGCGTGCCAGGCCTACGTTCAGGAAATATCACGCTGATGGGGGATCGAGGGGGCGAAAGGATTCTCGCCTTTCAGCGTTTTGATTTCTGTAGCCAAGTGAGAAATGTGCCTGCCCTTCGCCATCAGCTCCCAGTTTGTGTTGATCGTGATGTCGTTCGCTCGCCGGTCAGCCTCGGCGGCCTCATTCTTGGCAGCGGTCAATTCAGCCCTGAGAGAATTCCTCTCGATCGTGAGCGCATCGTTGTCACGCACCAAGCCCTGAACATTTTCCAGCGCGCGCTCAAGCTTGAGGGTGAGAGCTCCGAATTCGTTCTCGTACATCCGGAGTTGATGCCGGCAGGTTTCGAGCGGGGTCTTGATCCAACAAAACTCGCAATGCACTCATCCGCTCCGCTGGTCGCCGTTGGGCGCGGAGGGGAGTGCATTCGGGTGGTGTCGGGGAAGAGGTGCCGCATGTGCGGGCTGGCTCTGATTACCCGGATCAGACCGGGAATTTCTCGGCGTCGTAGGCCCGAAGGCCGCGCGGTGGTGGTTGTTCATTGGTGCAGATGGCCGGAGCTGATCACGGCATGAATATTAGCGGCCTCAGTGACATCGGAGTTTCACCGGGGCGAAGGTTTCAGCCGCTTATTCTTGGACTCGCCGTGGCCATCTGGGCGCTTACTCACTTTACCGGCCACGATTCCCGCGATCCCTCAGGTCTTACACTTGCCCGTCAGCCCGGGCATTCATCTGCTTGTTGCGGTGATGCAGGTGGGCGGTTACCAATTCCGGCGAATTTCAGCCAGGCGCAGGCGTACCCCGTCCCCCTTTTCAACGTGCCCGATGGCGTGGCGGAGCTACCTGCGCCATTGCCTACGACATTCGTTACTGCGCAGGTTGATCAATGAATATTGACTGGAGCAAGTTGGTAACGAAAGCGATGAAGGACGCGGCGGCCGCTGCCGCAGCGCTTACCGCGGCTAAGGTTGAGCTGGCCGCGTACAATTTAATTGCGGTCGAGCAAATCGCTCGGATTCAGGACCGTGTGGATACGATCGGCTATGGCATCGATGTTGGCGAAGCCACCGAGGAGGATGAGGCCGAGCAGGCTCAACTGATCATCAGCCTCAAAGTTTGGAAGGGATACAAGTTTGCGCTGGGTAAGGTCACGCTGCAGCCAAATTGGTATCAAGCCTCAGTATGGCCAGCCCAGCCGCCTACCCCGGAAATCATCGCCGCGCCATTGTTGGGCGAGCTAGACATTAATAGATGCGCAGTAAATCTACATGATGACCACAGTCTTTTTAGACTGACATACATACAGCGCATTTCCTTTTGGAATATTTAGAGCGATTGCGTAAGCTCCCGGTACAAGCGCCGTAGTGTCTAAAACAAAGTTAAAGCCTGAATTAGTAAGCTCCTTGTTATTATAGGCCTTAGCTACATCAGGACGGTCGATTCGCGCAGGGTCCTTGGCAGTTGCTTCGCCTTGCGCTCCAGTTAGGCGCATTTGCAGGTTTTGCGCTGTAACTTGTTTGGCTTCGTCAAATGCCCAGCCCTGAATTTCAACTTTGCCTCGCTTAACATAAACAATGGCGTCGGGTTTTCCAGAGATTAGATCCACGCTGCATTTATCTGTGCCGTACGTGGTTACGGTTTTACTCACAGTGTTATCGTCGCAGCCTGATAGAAAGACCGCTGCGAGAGACATAAAAGCTGCTGCACTGATTTTGCTCATGGTCTTCATGTTAACCGTCTAGGCCTGAAAATGGCGCATTCTACGTCAATCCATCCCATTTGGTTATTTTTGGCTACGCTTTTTGACGACCTATCCCCCCGGGATTTTTGCGACTAACAGCCAGGAAGAGCTTCAATCGTACGTTAGCTCTGGCAGCTAATCGCCTGCGTTGCATGAGCGCAGTCTGCTTATCCGCCTTATCTACGCTTTTCTCGCTCCGCCTTCTCATTTAGCAGTCGCTGGTTTCTCATGGAGCGGACGGTCACGCTGATCTGCGACCTGCGTGAGGTCCTGACTTGGCTGAGCAACTCCGTGCTCTCGCTATGTATGTAGGCAGTTTCAGACCTTCGGTCAGCCAGTTGCGAGCGCAGCGCGTCTCGCTCGCCAGCAACCTCGTTATTCAGGTGGCTGAAGGCATGGGCTATTCGATTCTGGCGCATGCCGCGGTCCAGGAGGATATCGCCAAGGGTCTCCTGGTGGGTCACGCCATTGAGAGGCCGGGCATTCGATCAACGGTTTCGTTGACCACGCTAAGAGAGCGCAGAAACAGTCGTCTGGCGTTGAGTTGGGAAAAAATTCTATTGGAAACGCTAGAAGAGCTTGTGACGGTTGGAGCCTGGAAGGACGCCACGCTTTGGCTGGGTAAAGAGGGGGCCTGAGTGTGCATCGTCAGAAACGACAAAGCCCTGAATAATCAGGGCTTTGTCTTACATCAGAGCAGGCAGTAGCTGGTCAGTGCACCACTGACGGTTGGGTAGCGATCGAGACGGTGAGGGTCACGACAATCAGCGCAACGAGCACCCAGAACAGCACCATGACTGTCAGCATGACGGCCTTCAGGCTTTGGTAAAGCCGACGCAGCCAATGACCTTCGGGTTTTGCTTGTGAGCGGGTTCTGAGTACGCCTTTCAAATAGAAACCGATGAGGGCAAGCAATGCGCCATCAATGAATAGCGCGGGCAGGCCGGCTTCGGGGAAAATGCTGCCCCACCGATAGAATGACGACCGGCTCAGGAACACCACATAACACATGAGGCTGCCGTAGGGGATGGCTCTCCACCATTTACCGGCCAGCGCTCCGACCATCAGGCACATAATCACCATGAACGGGTTGAAGAGAATATTGATCATCCACTCTAGTACGTTGGGAAAGTAGCCCGGGGAATGGATGCTGCGCCAGATGTGTTCCAACATTGTTCAGGTTCCTGCCTTCTATGGAGTAAGGGGTGCTTCCGTGCCGCTGCAAGGTATCGGCGCATTGTCGGGTTACATAAGTCCTGTGGTGTAAATCAGGGGGCGGTTATGTTTTTCATTCGGCGTGAAGCCGAACGGAGCACTCAAAACCGTTGGTCAGTTCTCAATGCAATCCGACTGGCAAGGGACTACGTTTGTGGTCTGGTCGATAACGTCGTGGGAGATATCAAGCAGTCATTGAAGCGATAATCCGAGTTAGACCCAGCGACGCCGATTTCAGGATGGATCTTGATCAAGGCGCGGTGCATCGCCCAGGCGATGGGTATCCAGACTTCCAGTCTGTAACGCAAAACCCGCCACCTTCAGCGTGTTAAGGAGAACACAGATGGCAATCAACCCAACACTCTCGACATCAGATAAAACCGCTCTCGTCAAAGCCGAGGTGTACCGTTGGTACAATCTCTTCTTTCCGTGGTCGCGCGGCGTCTCTTCCCAATCGGAAGGCGCCATCAAGCCCTTGTACGATGCGCTGTCGAGCGAGTTCCGAGTGGTGCTCACCGACGGTCAGATCATGAGTCGGGCGGACTACTGGGAGCGACTTTGGGGTCTGTATGGCAAACGTGCCGGAAGCCCTGAATCGCACATCACCAATCTCTCGATCACACCGCTTCCTGGGGATTTCTTCCTGGCGGTATTCGATCTCGTCAAAGATGGAATTACCAAAAAGAAAGTCGATTCGGCGCTGATGCGCGTCGACCAGAACTCTCCATCGGGAATTTCATGGATTTATGTCCATGAAAGCGAGCACGAAAGAGCGCTGGCATAAGTCGCTCACTTCCCATCCTCACGGCTGCAAGGCCTGCAGGTTCGTAACGTTGAAGAAAAGACCAGGCCCAGCCTCGCGCTGGGCTTTTTCGTTTCTGCGGTCCAGACAGAACATGAAAAGCCCGGACGTATCCGGGCTTTTCAGGGCAAACCTTCAGCGCGAATCGACGTCTTCTGCAGTCCGGGCGTTTGATCTTTCCTTGCGCCTGCGAAGCCAACTGAAGAACGCGTGTACCGGGTGCAGAAATGCCGCAATCACGCACAGCAGCATGATGATGAAAATGGCAATCAGCGGGAGGCTTTCGTGCGAGAACATGGTGGGGTACTCCTGTAGTCACTATGTCGGAACCCGCAGGCTAGACGCATTGAGCCATGCTTGCGATGAACGTATGTTCATCTTTTAGCGCTTGAACTGTGCTACGGCGGGCTGGCCAAAATGATCGATTCAGGATGTGCGCAAGCAGGGTCTGCGCAGTCATCCGGGGATCTTTTTGCGATACAGGAGGATGGTGTAAATGCGGTAAATCGGAGACGTTCGGCGCTGGCCTTTGATTGAGGCCAACGCCGTGCGAGGAGTGCTTTATCAGCCGCGCTTCGGCAGCTTCCAGTTCGGGCGAATGAAATGGCAGGTGTAGCCATTCGGGATCCGCTCCAGGTAGTCCTGGTGCTCAGGTTCCGCTTCCCAGAATGGCCCGGCCGGTGCGATTTCGGTGACCACACGGCCTGGCCACAGACCAGAAGCGTCGACGTCGGCAGCGGTGTCTTCAGCGATGTCGCGTTGCTGCTCGTTGAGGTAATAGATTGCCGAACGATAGCTGGGGCCGAGGTCATTGCCTTGACGGTTGGGTGTGCTCGGGTCGTGGATCTGGAAGAAGAATTCGAGGATCTGCCGGTAGCTGATCACGGCCGGATCAAAGACGATCTCGATGGCTTCGGCGTGGTTGCCGTGATTGCGGTAGGTGGCATTCGGTACATCGCCGCCGCTGTAGCCGACTCGGGTGTGCAGCACGCCGGGATAGCGTCGCAGCAGGTCTTGCATGCCCCAGAAGCAGCCGCCGGCGAGAATGGCGGTTTCGGTTTGTCCGGTCATGATCAGTGCTTCCTCTCGGTAACAGTGGGTATAGCCAGTGTTATGAGGGCGCGTCGGCCAATTCCAAGGCTGCCCAGACGATCCAGCGTCTCCTGCCATAAAAAAACCCCGGCGGTTTAGACCAGGGCTTCATGGGGGCTGACTGGGAGTCCGGCTCAGTTCAGGCTCGGATGACTGTAAAAAAACGACGTTGAACTGTCTGTGAAGTCTCTAGACAAACGCCTGCCCGTAAAAGCCCCGTGGCAGACGCTGCGGCCCGGCCAGTGCGGTCAATCGTTCGATCCATTCCGAGCGCCAGTTCGAGGCGCCGTGATCGGCTTTGGCATGGCGAGCGACGCGGCGTGCGGCGTTGCGCTGGGTCTTGCGCGCTTCTTTATAGGCCTCAGTGTTGCGGCAGCTGCGGCATTTGACGCGGTTGAGTTCCTGGCTCGAGGCAAGGTTGCTGCCCTTGTGACCACAAGCCAGATGTCCGTCTGTTTTGAAATGGATAACCATGAACCGTCTCCTGGGTGACGTGTACAGGTTATGACCTCCCACGACCCGGGGCGTTCGGTGCATCGGCCAGGTGGTACGCCGACTGACTGTCGTTTATCGCTGCAATCATCTGAAACGAGGCAGTGGCCGTTCGACCGGTTGCAGCGCAGACAGGGTGCTGCGGATCAGCGGCGTGTCTTTTTCGATGTCGTTCAGGCGATCACGGATGCGCAGTGCGGTCGGATGCCCGCCTTGGTGATCGACCCAGTCGGCGATCTCCTTGCAGGCCGCAGCAAGGCGCGCCTGACGGGAGTCGAGCAGGGTGAGGAGGGTGGTGATGGACTCTTTTTCGGACATGGAACACCTCCGTTCAGACAAACCGTTGAGAGGCAGCAAAAAGCCCGCGGGCTGCGAGCACTGCGCCGTTGGGGCGCTGGTCCGTCAGCTGAATTGAGTATAGACCCGGCCTGTCCTTGTATCAGCCGCTGGACTGGCGTGCCGGCAGTGGCGTGCTGGCGGCATTGAGCCGGCGACATTCGCGTCGGGCCTCTTCCTCAAGGTCGTAGCCATCACCGATGAAGCCACCGGTGCGGGTGTCGTTGATTCGATACCAACTGCTGGCCTCGGCGGGTTCCTGCAGGCTTTCTCCGGCGCGGCGACCGTGAATGATGATCTTGTTGCAGCGCTTCACGACAAAAATGTCTTCCATGGCGTCACCACAGCGAATAGGTGTCAGATCAACTATAGAAGCCTTGGCCAATCGTGCAAAAAATAGACAGTCAGTTCGTCGGTTGGAGCCGCCAATCCCCATGATGCCAATCCAGGCGATGCGTCGGTTTCAAGGCCTGCAGAAAGTCCGGGTCGTGAGAAACCGCGACAATCGCCCCGGGAAACGTCTGCAATGCCTGTTCGAAAGCCTGTACCGAAGCCAGGTCCAGATGATTGCTCGGCTCATCGAGCAGCAACAATTGCGCGGGCGTCTGGCGCCACAACGCCACCGCCAGCGCTGCTTTCAAGCGTTCGCCGCCGCTCAGTGATGCGCTCGGTCGGGTGACCCGTTGCGCGTCCAGTTGCAGGTGCGCCAGATGGCTGCGCAATTCGCTTTCACTCAACGGACTCTGTAGCGCAATCAGTTGGTCGATGACGCTGAGGTGGTCGTCCAGCAATTTTAGCTGCTGGTCCAGATAGGCCACCGGAACATGGGTGGTGCATTCGCCGCTGACGGGGCGCAGTTCGCCGGCGAGCAGTCGGAGCAAGGTCGATTTGCCGCAGCCATTGGGACCATTCACGGCAACGCGCACAGGACCGTTCAGCGTCAGGTTGAACGCCTGCGTGCGCAGCCATGGCAGGCGCACGTCAATCAAGGTGCAGATATTGCGCGACGTGGGCACTGCGCTGCCGGGCAGGTTCATCATCACTGCATCGTCCGGGAGCACCTTGGCGTAGGCGTCACGCACCCGTGCGTCGAGTTCCGACTTGCGCTGCTGATGACCATGACGCACATGCCCCATGATCTGCCGTGCGGCGCCTTTGAGGCTGGCGCGTTCGAAGCCCGAGACATTGGCGGTTTTCGCGTTGCGCAAGGAGCGGGCGGCATGGCGCTGAATGGTGTCGTGCTCGCTTTTCAGGCGCTGCTGTTCACGGCGGCGTTCGGTTCGGCTTTGATCGAGCGTCGCTTGCGCCGCCGCATGATGGATCTGCCGCTGCTGCTGATACGTGGAAAAGTTGCCACCGAACACCGTGACGCCCAATGGCGTCAGCTCGACGATACGCTGCATGCGCTCAAGCAATTGCCGGTCATGGCTGACGACGATCAATCCGCCGCGCCAGCGTTGCAGCTCACTCATCAGCCAGCGCCGGCCGGCGGCGTCCAGATGATTGGTCGGCTCATCCAGCACCAGCAGGCGCGCCGGACTCAGGAAGGCGCCGATCAGCGCCAGTCGGGCTTGTTGGCCGCCGCTCAGCGACTGAGTCAAATCCGAGGGGGCAATGTTCGGCAGGTCGGCGTTATCCAGCCATTGGCGTAGACGTTCGGGCAGATCCCAGCGTTCGCCAAGGGTGTCGAAATCTTCCTCCGATGCCTCGCCCCGCTGCAGGCGTTGCAGTGCGCGAAGGGCGGCAACGGTGCCGGTGGCGTCGGCCACGGTCTGCCCCGGTTCGGCGATGAAGGTTTGCGCCACATAGGCCAGGGTAACCGCACAAGTGACACTGCCGGCAGTGGGTTGCAAGCGCCCGGCAATCAGCCGGGCCAGCACACTTTTACCGACGCCATTGCGCCCGACGATCGCGGTGTGCAGGTGATCGAATTGCAGATTCAGGTCGTTGAAAATCGTCTCGCCATTGGCGAACCGAAAAGCCGTTTGATTCAGGGAGACGAGGGCAGGCGTACGCGAGACGTGAGTCATCGGCACCTCCGAAAAAATGTCGTGAACAGTGACAGGCGCGATTCAGCGCGTGCCGCGATTACATTTTCAGAAGGCTGGATTGTTCACTGTCTGCGGTTGTCCTGAAGAGGGGAAAGGTGGCTAGCCTAGATCAGCTGTCCGCCTCGATCAAGGCGTCTCCATCATTTGCTCCAGAAACATCGCCAGTGCCACCTCCTCGGAACGCAGGCCCTTGCGCACTCGCGGGCGTGGCAGTTCGGCCAGCGCACCCAGCATGAAACGCTCGACCACTGCCGGATGGATGTAGCACTTGCGGCACACCGCCGGAGTGTTGCCCAGTTGTTTGGCCACGTTCTTGACCATGTCGACGACATGCCGTTTGGCCTCGGCTTCCGATTCCCATTGCAGCTCGCGCAACACCGCCAGGGCCAGCGCGCTGCCGGCCCAGGTGCGGTAATCCTTGGCGGTGAAGTCGGCGCCGGTGAGGGTTTGCAGGTAGGCGTTGACGTCGTGCGAGCTGATGGTGTGTCGCTCGCCTTTTTCGTCCAGGTACTGGAACAGATTCTGCCCGGGAATCTCCAGGCAACGCTTGATGATTCGCGCCAGGCGCCGGTCCTTGACGGTGATCTGATGCTCGATGCCGCTCTTGCCGCGGAACTGGAACAGGATCGCGCTGCCGTTGACCTCGACATGCCGGCTGCGCAGGGTGGTCAGACCGTAGGAGCGGTTGTCCCGCGCGTACTGACTGTTGCCGACGCGGATCAGCGTGGCGTCGAGCAGCGTGATGACAGTGGCCATGACCTTGTCGCGGCTGAAGCCCGGTGCGGCCAGCAGGGTTTCGAGCTGTTTGCGCAACTTTGGCAGCGCCAGGCCGAATTCCCGCAGGCGCGAGTATTTATCGGCGTCGCGCACCTCCCGCCAGCGCGGGTGATATCGATACTGCTTGCGGCCCCGGGCATCGCGGCCAGTGGCTTGCAAATGGCCGCGCGGGTCGGCGCAGATCCATACGTCGGTGTAAGCCGGTGGCACCGCCAATGAGTTGATCCGCTTGATCTCGTCGGGGTCGGTGATGCGCTGGCCGGCCGGATCGAAATAGGCGAATTTACCGCGCAGTTTTTTGCGGGTGAGGCCGGGTTGGGTGTCATCGACGTAATGCAGATCGGGTGGGAGCACGTCGGCTGGCGCAGTGTCGGGCATGGCGGAGGTCCTTGGCGGTCATTCGCTTTGTTACAGCGATTGACCGCGCGCCGTTGCCGTCGTGCCAACGGATTCAGGCCAAGACTGCGACGGCCTTGATCTGCGCCCACAAATGCTGGCCCGGGTGGATACCGAGCTGATCCCGGGAGAAACGTGTGATCCGCGCCAACAGCGGCGTGCCACCGGCGTCCAGTCGAATCAGCACATGCGCGGTGTTGTCCGCCGGCTGCTCGCTGACCACGGTGACCGGCAACCGATTGAGGATGCTGCTGGCTTCGCTGTTGTGCTGACTCAGGCTGATGTCGCGGGCGTGCACCTTGGCGCGCAGGGTCTGACCGACGACCATCGGCGCGTGCGTCACGCGCAGGTTCATTTCAGTGGCCGGCAGTTGCAGGCTGAGCAACTGATAATCGGCGTCGTAGGCACTGACCTGGCCTTCGATGATCACCCCGGCGTCGTCGCCCATCGCCATTGGCAGGTCGAGGCGCGCGAGGGTTTCGCCAATCGGGCCGCTGGCCAGGGCCTTGCCGTCGCTGAGCAACACCAGATGATCGGCCAGCCGGGCGACTTCATCCTGAGCGTGGCTGACATATAGCACTGGAATGTCCAGCTCATCGTGCAGTCGCTGCAGGTACGGCAGGATTTCGTTTTTGCGCTGGCTGTCGAGGGCGGCCAATGGCTCATCCATCAGCAGCAGCCTGGGGCTGGTCAACAGTGCCCGGGCGATACCGACTCGCTGGCGTTCGCCGCCGGACAGATGCTGCGGATGACGCTCCAGCAAATGGCCGATCCCCAGCAGTTCGGTGGCTTGCGCCATGTCGACCCGACGCTGGGCCTTGGCGATGCGTTTGAGGCCGAACTGCAGGTTGGCCAGCACCGACAGGTGCGCAAACAGGCTGGCCTCCTGGAACACATAACCCAGCGCACGTTTGTGCGGCGGGACAAAAATCCGTCGTTCGCTGTCCTGCCAGACTTCGTCGTTGACCCGGATAAAACCCTGCTGGGCGCGTTCAAGGCCGGCGATGCAACGCAAACAGGTGGTTTTGCCCGAGCCGGAAGGACCATACAGTGCGGTCACGCCACGCCCCGGCAAGTGCAGGTCGACATCCAGGCTGAACCCCGGATAAGTGATGTTCAGACGTGCATCAATCATTGATCAGCTCCAGCCCGCGCGGGTCTTGCGGCTGGAGTACAGCACCAGCAACACCAGAAACGAAAACACCAGCATGGCCCCGGCCAGCCAGTGGGCCTGGGCGTATTCCATGGCCTCGACATGGTCGTAGATCTGCACCGAGACCACCCGGGTCTTGTCGGGAATGTTGCCGCCGATCATCAGCACCACGCCGAACTCGCCGACGGTGTGCGCGAAACCGAGGATCGCCGCTGTCACAAAACCGGGGCGCGCCAGCGGCAGTATCACGCTGAAAAAAGTGTCCCACGGATTGGCGCGCAAGGTTGCAGCTACTTCCAGCGGGCGGGTGCCGATCGCGGAGAACGCGTTTTGCAACGGTTGCACCACAAACGGCATGGAATAGATCACCGAACCGATCACCAGCCCGGTGAAGCTGAACGTCAGGGTGCCCAGGCCCAGCCACTGGGTGAACTGCCCGAGAATGCCATTGGGCCCCATCATCAGCAGCAGATAGAAACCGATCACGGTCGGTGGCAGCACCAGGGGCAGGGCGACGATTGCCCCGATCGGGCCGCGCAGCCACGAACGGCTGCGCGACAGCCACAAGGCAATCGGCGTGCCGACGACCAGCAAGATGGCGGTGGTCAGGGACGCCAGTTTCAGGGTCAGCCAGATCGCCGCGAAGTCGGCACTTGAGAGCGACATTTAGCGTTGGTAGCCGTAGGACTTGATGACCGCAGCGGCTTTCGGGCCTTTGAGGTATTCAACCAGCGCTTTGGCGGCGGCGCTGTCCTTGCCTTTGTTCAGAATCACCGCGTCCTGTTTGATCGGGTCGTGCAGGCTGGCTGGAACGATCCACACCGAACCGCCGGTGACCTTGCCGTCCTTGTAGATCTGCGACAGCGCAACGAAGCCCAGTTCGGCGTTGCCGGTGGACACGAACTGGTACGCCTGGGTGATGTTCTGGCCTTCGACGATCTTGGCTTTGGTCGCTTCCGTCAGCTTGAGTTTTTCCAGCACCTGAGTGGCGGCCAGACCGTACGGCGCGGCTTTCGGGTTGGCGATCGACAGGTGCTGGTATTCGTTCTTCTTCAGCACGTCACCTTTGGCATCGACATAACCTTCTTTCGCCGACCACAGGGCCAGGGTGCCGATGGCGTAGGTGAAGCGCGAGCCTTTGACGGTGTCGCCTTCTTTTTCCAGTTTTTGCGGGGTGGTGTCGTCAGCCGAGAGGAACACTTCGAACGGCGCGCCGTTCTTGATCTGGGTGTAGAACTGGCCGGTGGCTCCGTAGGCGGCGACCAGTTTGTGCCCGGTGTCTTTCTCGAAATCAGCTGCAATCGCCTGGATCGGAGCGCTGAAGTTAGCGGCAACCGCCACTTGTACTTCATCAGCCTGAGCGGCGCCCAAGGTGAACACTGCCAGCAAAGAGGCCAGGCAGGTGGGGGCAAAACGTGAGGCACGAATGGTCATGTAACAGCTCCGTTATTGGCGAGTGCAGAAGGCAGTTATTGCTGGAAGTGGACTGCCCGATACGAGAGTTAACGCTATATAGCGAAATATATAGCGAAATGCCGCTAAACAGGAAGTGCTGACGAAGACAGGGTGAGGCTGTGCCATGCCTCGCCCTGTGGCAGATCAGCGGCGGACCCGTTTTGCCAGGGCGCCTTCCGCCAGTTGCCGGGTCAGTTCGGCGCTGTCCAGTTCCTTGCCCAGTGGAAATGCCTGACCGGCCCAGAAGTTACTGAACTGCGCTTCGCTTTTGGCGCGCAACGGCATCAATGCGCCTCCGGCCAGCGGGAACGCCGGAGCCTTGGGCGACATCGGCCCGATTTCGCGCATCACCCGATTGAGAATGCCCCGAGCCGGGCGCCCGGTGAACAGGTTGGTCACGGCGGTTTCGCTTTCCTTGGCGCTGCGCAGCGCCTGGCGATGGGAGGCGCTGACTTTCGCTTCGGGCGTGAACAGATACGCGGTGCCGACCTGCACCGCCGATGCACCGAGCATCAATGCCGCCGCCACCCCCCGGCCATCGGCAATCGCGCCGGCAGCAATCACAGGCACGTTGACCGCATCGGCGATCTGCGGCACCAGGGCAAAGGTGCCGACCTGACTGCTCAAGTCATCGCTGAGAAACATCCCGCGGTGCCCGCCAGCCTCGTAACCCATGGCGATAATTGCATCGCAACCGTTCTGCTCAAGCCACACTGCTTCATCGACGGTGGTGGCAGACGAGAGGATTTTCGCGCCAGTGGCCTTGACCCGATCCAGCAGGGATTTCTCCGGCAGGCCGAAGTGAAAACTCACCACTGGCGGGCGAAATTCTTCCAGCACGGCGCACGCCGCCGCATCGAATGGCGCGCGGTTGGAAACCGGTGTCGGCGCAGCGAAGTCGACGCCCAGTTCGTGGTAGTACGGTTCCAGCAGATCCTTCCAGTCCCGCGCGCGTTGTTCATCGGCGGCTGGTGGCTGATGGCAGAAGAAATTGACGTTGAACGGTTTGCGGGTCTGCTCACGAATGGTCTTCAGTTCTTCGCGCAGTTGCTCGGTGCTCAGCATCGCCGCCGGCATCGAACCCAACCCGCCCGCGTTGCACACGGCGATCACCATGGCTGAGGTCGTGGCGCCGGCCATGGGGGCCTGGATGATCGGCAATTCGATGCCAAGCAGGTCAAGGATGCGGGTGTCAGGCCATTGACTCATGGAAGCGGTTCTCCGAACGATGAAACGGGGCAGGGACGGCAGAACCGGTTTTTTAACAGTAAAACCGGACCCAGGGCCAGCCCGATTTTTCTGCGCATGGACAGTCGCGCGCCGTCAGCGTCAGTGAGGACCGCCCCCGCTTCACAATTACCTGACGGATGTGCGAGTTGGCGCAAAGTCGGGTGGGGCAATGTGTTGCTTTGTGTTATTTCAAGGCGCGAGGATTTGAATCCATTGAGTGAGAGGCAGCCATGTTCAACGGCATTTTGATCGACAAAGACGACAACGGTTACCACGCCAGCCTGCAGCCGATCAGCGAAGCGCAGTTACCTGAAGGCAACGTGACGGTGAAGGTCGCGTACAGCACGCTGAACTTCAAGGACGGTCTGGCGATTACCGGCAGCAGTCCGGTGGTGCGTAAGTTTCCGATGGTGCCGGGGATCGACCTGGCGGGCACGGTTGAGGTCAGCTCGCATCCCGACTACAAGGCCGGTGACCAGGTGCTGCTCAATGGCTGGGGCGTGGGCGAGAGTCACTGGGGCGGGTTGGCGCAAAAGGCGCGGCTCAATGGCGACTGGCTGATTCCTTTGCCCAAGGCCTTTACTGCCGCGCAAGCAATGGCCATCGGCACCGCCGGCTACACGGCGATGCTGTGCATTCTGGCGCTGGAGCGTAACGGCGTCACCGCCGATCAAGGCGAAGTGCTGGTGACCGGCGCCAATGGCGGGGTGGGCAGTTTCGCCATCGCGCTGCTCAGCAAGCTGGGCTATCGCGTGGTGGCGTCCACCGGCCGGGTGTCCGAGCATGAGTACCTGAAGCAACTGGGCGCCAGCGAAATCATCGATCGCGCCACCCTGTCAGAGCCGGGCAAGCCGCTGGCCAAGGAACGCTGGGCCGGCGTGATCGATTCGGTCGGCAGTCACACGCTGGCCAACGCCTGCGCCAGTACCCGTGCCGAAGGGACCGTGGCGGCCTGCGGTCTGGCCCAGGGCATGGATTTCCCGGCGTCGGTGGCGCCGTTCATTCTGCGCGGCGTGACCCTGGTCGGGATCAACAGCGTGACCCAACCCAAGGCAAGGCGGATAGAGGCCTGGGAGCGTCTGGCCAAGGATCTGGACTTCGCGTTGTTGCCCTTGATCAGCCACGAAATCGCCCTGAGCGAAGCTATCGACGCGGCGCCGAAACTGCTCGCCGGACAGCTGCGCGGCAGGGTTGTGGTCGACGTCAATCGCTGACACAGTGAGTGCCCTTACGGCCCCGTGTGGCCAAACTGTCTATGACAGGGAGCGGTATTTTCGATGGACTTGAAACGACAGCAAATCGACGCCTTCACCGTGGCCGGCCTGCGCGTGCGTACCACCAATGCCGCGGAGCACCAAGCCGCGACCGCGAAGATCGGTCCGATGTGGGGCCAGTTTTTCAGCGAAGAACAAGTCGAGAGCATTCCCGGCAAGATCCTTGGCTCAGCGATTTATGGCGTGTATTCGGCGTACGAGTCCGATGCCTCGGGGGCGTTCGATGTCACCGCGGGTGTTGCGGTGAATGCGCGGGGAAAAGGTTACGAAGCGGTGCAGATCGAAGCGGGCGCGTACCTGGTGTTCGAAGCGCAGGGCACGTTGCCTGAGGCGGTCATTGCAACCTGGGGGCGGATCTGGACATTCTTTGAAGCCAACCCGCAGATTCAGCGCCGCTACGCCACCGACTTCGAGGCCTATACCGGCCCCGAATCTGTGTCGGTCCATATCGGCATTCGCTAAGGTTGGGTTTCACGTTCCAGCAACTGGCGCTTGCGCTCCACGCCCCAGCGATACCCCGAGAGATTGCCATCGCTGCGCACCACGCGATGGCACGGAATCGCCACCGCCAGACGGTTGGCGCCGCACGCTTGCGCCACGGCGCGCATGGAGGTCGGCGCACCGATGCGTTGGGCGATCTCGGCGTAACTGGCAGTGCGCCCGGCCGGGATTTCCCGCAGCGCCTGCCACACCCGCTCCTGAAACGCGGTGCCGCGCACGTCCAGTGGCAAGTCGAGACCCAGCGCGGGCGCCTCGATGAAACCCACTACTTTGGCGATCAACTGTTCGAACCCGGCGTCGGCGCCAATCAGGTTGGCCTGGCGAAACTGATCCTGCAGATCGCACACCAGTTTATGCGGATCGTCGCCCAACAGAATCGCGCACACGCCGCGCTCACTCTGTGCCACCAGAATCGCCCCGAGCGAGCATTGGCCGACGGCAAAATGTATGTCGTTGTTGCGCCCGGCGGCGCGATAGTCACCGGGTTTCATGCCCAATACCTTGTCGGCCGATTCGTAAAAGCGGCTGTTGGAGTTGAACCCGGCGTCGTACAGCGCAGCGGTCACCGAACCGCCGTCCGCCAGTCGTTCACGCACCCTGCGCGAGCGGTGCGCCGCCGCATAACCCTTGGGCGTCAGGCCGGTTGCAGCCTTGAACACCCGGTGAAAATGGAAAGGACTGAGGCCGGCGGCTTCGGCGAGTTCGTTGAGCGCCGGCGCGGTTTCGCAGGTTTCGATTTGCCGACAGGCCAGCGCCACGGTCGCGGCGTGTTGGGCGGCAACATCAGTCTGATCCTTGCGAGTGCGTTTGCTCGGGCGATAACCCGCAGCCTCGGCGGCTTCGGCGCTGTCGAAAAACTCGACGTTCTGCGGCTTGGGCAACCGCGAGAGGCTGCTGGGGCGGCAATAGATGCCGGTGGTTTTCACCGCATAGACAAACTGCCCGTCGGCCTGTGGGTCCCGTGCAACGACGGCAGCCCAGCGTGGATCGGTTTCAACGTTGATGATCGGCGAAAGCTTTTTCATGGCGAGTAGTCCGTTGACCTGTTTGATTCAGGTTAACCAGCGGCGATGTTGGCAACACTCCGCGCCTTGCGGTCAAATTTTTCAGCTTATCCGGCGACCCGGAACGTCAGGTTGATCCGTCGTTCGCCCAGCGCTGGATGCCGGCCAGGCTTGATCGGCAGCACGCCGTGAAAACGCAAGCGATCGACGCCGCCCCAGACCACCATGTCGCCATGCAGCAGGGGAATGCGCTGGCTCTTGTCGCTGCGGGCAAAACCACCGAACAGGAACATCGCTGGCAAGCCCAGGGACAGAGAAACGATCGGTGCTGCGTAGGCATGTTCGTCTTTGTCCTGATGCAAAGACATCTTGGCCCCGGGGACATATTGGTTGATCAGGCAGGAATCTGCGTTGAAGTCGGCAAATCCTGCGCGTTGCGCCGCGGCTTGCGCCAGTTCGGACAGCACCTGTGGCATTGCCGGCCAAGGCCTGCCGCTCAGTGGATCCACGGTGCTGTAGCGATAACCGCTGCGATCGGTGATCCAGCCCAGCGCCCCGCAACTGCTGGTGCCCACCGACATGCTGAAGCCGCCCGGGGTGACCATGTGGCGTACGGGCGCTGCGGCGAGAATGGTATCCAGCGCCGGCAACACCTGATCGACAACCGGCAGGGCGAAGCCGCGCAACACCCACGACTGTTCGCCGATCTGCTCGGCACGGGGTTGTTGTGCGGGTTCGTGGTCGGCGAACAGGTCGAAGGTGGTCGGTTGCATGGTGCTCATGTGGCGTCGTGGAAGATGATGCCTAGGGTATGCCGATTTCCGCTGTGCAGGCGACTGACGCCATGACGCATGGTCACCCGATAGTCGCCGCGCGTGCCTCTGACCGGGCGCTGGTTCACCGCGAAGATCAGCGTATCGCCTTGTTGCAGATCCACCACGTACGGGCGCGATTGCATGCGCGGGCGCTGCTCGGTCAGGACGAATTCGCCGCCGGTAAAGTCTCGCCCCGGCGCTGACAGAAGAATCGCCACTTGCAGTGGGAAAACCAGTTCTCCGTACAGATCCTGATGCAGGCAGTTGTAGTCCTGAGGGCCGTACTGCAACAACAGCGGCGTCGGCCGCAACTGACCGGCATCGCGGCAGCGCTGAAGAAGCTCGGCATGTGTCGCCGGAAAACGTGCGGGCAAACCCATGCGTTCGTACCAGCGGTTGGCCAACGGCACCAGGCGCGGATACAGCGCGTTGCGCAGGCGCTCGATTGTCGTCGGCAGGGGATAGCGAAAGTACTTGTATTCCCCTCGACCGAAACCGTGGCGGGCCATGACGACCTGCGAGCGAAACGGTTCGGTCTGCGGATACAGGGCACTCAGGCGCTCACAGGTCTGGGGCGAGAGCAGCGCGCGGATGATGGCGTGGCCTCGCTCATCCAGTTGCTGTTCGAGGCTGGCCCAATCGAGCGCATCCAGCCGTGACGGGGACATTGACATGCTGACTCCTGAACGCTTGGTCGAGGCTGTCAGTCTGCGCAGGTCCTGGCGGCAGAACACTCCGCCGCTTGCGGTCGAATCCGGGGTGTTGCGCTACAGGGCTTTGCTGACGGCGATGTCGCTGATCACGTCGTCAGACTGGCCGTGGATGGCGTCCAGCGCCGCCTTGGCCTCTTCCACGGTGCCTTGCTCCAGTTGCGCGAACTCGAAGCGGCGCTCGCCGTTGAGTTTGTATTTGATGACGTATTTGGTCGTTTGGGCCACGGTCGTGCTTACCTTTTGCGTTGGGGGCGATTCAGCTCAGTTTGGAGCTGGAGCGGCGGATGATCTTGATCGAATGGGTCAGGGTCGGTTTGCGCGTGACGCTGATGGCGCGGCGGTTGACGGTGTCGATGGTGATGTTCCAGAAACCGGTGCTCGGCGCGGTGATGCGCGCAGGAAACGTGTCGAAAGCGCCGCCATGGTAGGTGTGGCGTCCGCCGTTTTTGAACGCGCGGAAGTTGGCGTCGTTCATCAGGCGAATGTTGCAGGTTTGCGAGCATTGGATGACGACAATGTCGTCTTCATTGAGGTGCTCGCGCTGGTGAATGAATTTCATGGGCGCCTCCAAAAGGGCTTTTTCTACTAAATCAAAACGATAGCATGTGCGATTGGTGCAGTTTATCAGCCCGGACGGGTTATTATCCCGCCGTCGAGCGCCGCTTCGACAATTAAAAACAGTTATTCGCGATTCGATGCGGGTTTAATGGAGTGAGCCTCGGAGAAAAATGGCATTACTGCTGTCCGACGGTCTTTATGGGAGGTGTTTGTATGAAGTGGGGTGTGGTGTGTCTGCCGTTGATATTGGCTGTGGGTGGTTGTGCGAGTGTTTCCGAAATCAATGAAACGTTGCCGACCATGAGCGTGATTTCCGGCAAGAAACCCCATGAGTATGCTCAGTGCCTGGCGGACAAGCTTGCCAACAGTCGTGGCGCGCTGCAGATGCAGCCGCACAAGGAGGGTGTTCGAGTGATTGTTCCCGGGAAATTTTCCACCGGCGCGGCCGCCGTGTTTGACATCGAAGATCGCTCCGGCGGCAGCAGCATCAAGCTGCATGAGCGCATGTCCAATGTGCCGATTCGTCCTCGTGATGTGCAAAACGCCGCCAATGCCTGTATTTCCGGCTGATAGACTAATAGTCATCAGCACCAATGCCGTCACAGCCATGCTGTGACGGCATTTTCATTTCTGGAGTCGCGCATGAAGCGAGAGCAAGTACGGGAGCGCCACGCAGAAGGCCTGATTTCTGCCACGCATGTGATTCAGAACCCGGCCAATTCGGGGGAGTGGATCGTGTTTTTCAAGAAGAGCGCCGGGCGCAGCTATTTTCTGGTGGACGATAACGACGAAGTCGAATCCTTCACCCGACTTGACGACCTGATCGAGGTCGTACGCGGACTCGGGATCAAATTCGCCGAGATTCACATGTAGGGTCTATTTGCAGACCACCACCACGCTGCGGTTTTTGTAGTTGCCGACATCGACCCCCAGGGTCTTGTCGCTTTCCTTCGGCGCCGGCGTGCCATCGGTACCGACAATGCGATACCCGGTGCCGGCGCAAGAGGCATCGGCTTTTTCGTAGCAGGTCGCCCAGGAGTTGGCCTCGCCGGAGCAGTCGATGGTCAGGCCCTGTTCGCCGTTGTTCAGGTAGGTGGTTTGCGAGGTGGCACAGCCACCGAGGGCCAATACCGCGATCAGCGGCAGCAATCTGTTCATGTTCATAGGTGTGTCGTCTTCAGCGAGGGAGGGGCTAAACGCTCTGACAGCGCCGCAGTGAAAAGGTTATAGCGATTGGCCACTTGTTTGCACGGATCTTTCGCGCCGCCATAAAAAATTAGCCCTGCGCAGGGGCAGGGCTCGGTACGTGTCGCAGTCGATCAGTCCTGATCTTTGCCACGGCGTTTGGACGATGCCGGGGTGTCGGTGAACACCGAGGCTACATCAGTCGCCAACTGCTCGCTGTCGAAAGGTCCGGCAATGTGTTCGCCATTGGTCGTGGTCAGATTCCACTTGCCGTCTTTCTTGTCGATCACATACCCGTTGATGATTTTTACCGCGGCCATCTATCTGTCTCGTTCGCTGGTTCAAAGGCGCCATGATACCGACAAATGCTCACATTGGGGGGCGATGAGCGTATGGTGATGCAGCGCCTCTGCGCCTTTGAGCTACTCTGATTCCGCCGCTCGAAGATGGCAACGGAACTATCGGCGAGAATATTTCTCTATGTTGGCATCGGTTAGCCAGTGCGGGGCATTGTAAGGTGCACGCCGCCTGATTAGACTGCGCCGAAACTCGTACACACAGCCCTTTCAAGGACTTATATGATCAAGAA